>OCTX012243778.1_pt1 | contig 15968 bp, 15 predicted proteins | sample 1539691 | NCBI WGS metagenome assembly OCTX01 (sample SAMN02144231, study PRJEB22623) | gut metagenome | biome: sheep rumen | host: Ovis aries | place: New Zealand | reverse complement strand
TTTGTCAACCGGATAGACCGGCATCTCAAGGCGTCTGCAGCTGTCAGCCATGCGCTGCGCGTTCAGGTCCGGACGGAAGCAGACGATCTGGCCCTTCTGGGTTGTATAGGCCTTCAGGCCTTCAAAACAGGACTGTGAATACTGCAGAACGCCTGCGCATTCACTGATCCTGACTTCATCATCATCCGTCAGGACGCCCTCATCCCAGGCACCGTTCTTATAGTTGGACACAAATCTCTTGTCTGTTTTGATATAACCGAATCCAAGAGAGGACCAGTCGATATTCTTCTTTTCTCCCATCCTAATCCGCCATCCTTTCCATCATCCTGCAGCTTTTCTTTAAAGCTATAGCATGCAGGAAAATAAGCCCGCCGGGAGCGGGACATCTTAACCTGCTCTGCCCCGCAGGGCCTTTTCCGTCCCCGCAGCGTCAGGCGGCGCACATGCGTATGCGGCGCCCATTGCGGCGGGAATAAATTCACAAAAGTGAGTTTACCACCTGAATATTTATGAGTCAATACAGGCTATGCCGAAAAAGTTCTGTTTTAACGCAGTATTATTATTTCTCAAGGGACTTCAGCGACATCTCCTCAAGAAGATCCGACTTGATCTGGAAGAGTCTGTCTGAAAGGTCGACGTACATCTCGTGAGGATTCACAAAACGCCTTGTCTCATCCCAGAGGGTCTCCTTTTCCTTCGAGCAGATATCCCGGATCTCCATAACGGACGGAGACTCATAGACGCACTCCCCTCCGACGAAGACCGGCACCAGGAGCTCGCGCATCTCATAGCTGCCGCCTTTGAGTTTTGTCTTCTTCCAGGTCTCCTTCGGGTCGAAGATAATCAGGTCTTTTTCCGGGTCGAAGCTTTCCCCGACCAGGCAGATCAGGTCGGCGCGGACTTTGTGGAATTCTCTGTCATAGATCCGGAATATCGTCTTGTTGCCGGGGTTGGTAATCTTTTCGGTGTTCTCGGAGAGCTTGATCTTCGGGATGAAATGGCCCTCGCTGTCCTCGATCGCGGCCAGCTTATAGACTCCTCCGAAAGCCGGCGTATTCTTCGATGTGATCAGGTTCGTCCCCACGCCCCAGGAATTGATCGCCGCTCCCTGGTTTTTCAGGGACTGGATCAGATATTCGTCCAGATCCGATGACGCCGCGATCGAAGCATCCGTAAATCCCGCCTCGTCCAGCATCTTCCTTGCTTTCTTGGACATGTAGGAAAGGTCTCCCGAATCCAGGCGGATTCCGTACCTGGTCAGCCTGATCCCTTCTTCTCTCATCTCCTTAAACACACGGATGGCGTTCGGAACGCCGGAGCGAAGCGTGTCGTAGGTATCCACAAGGAGCACGCAGTTGTCCGGATACATGCGGGCATAAGTCCGGAAAGCCGTATACTCGTCCGGGAAGCTCATGATCCAGCTGTGGGCGTGGGTTCCAAGAACCGGTACGTCAAAGAGCTGGCCGGTCAGCACATTGGAAGTGCCGATGCAGCCGCCGATCACCGCAGCCCTGGCTCCGTAAGTTCCCGCATCAGGTCCCTGGGCCCGGCGCAGGCCGAACTCCATGATCGCGTCGCCCTTTGCCGCGTAGCAGACTCTGGCTGCCTTCGTGGCGATCAGGGACTGGTGATTGATGATATTCAGTATCGCCGTCTCCATCAGCTGGGCTTCCATGATCGGAGCCACCACCTTGACCAGCGGCTCGTGCGGGAAAACGACCGTTCCCTCCGGGATCGCGTAGATATCGCCGGAGAAGCGGAAATTGCGCAGATATTCCAGGAAATCTTCATCAAACACATGAAGGCTGCCAAGATACCGGATATCCTCATCGGAGAAGGTAAGACGCTTCACATAATCAATCACCTGGTCAAGGCCCGCGCAGACCGCATAGCCTCCGTTGTCCGGGTTCTTGCGGTAGAAGGCGTCGAACACGACTCTCTCATTCATCCCGTTCTTAAAATAGCCCTGCATCATGGTGAGCTCATAGAAATCTGTCAGAAGAGTAAGCTTCATTGTACTCATACAGGCACTCCTTATCGATTCCGCCCCGTGCAGCCGAACCTTGCATACTGCTGTTCACAGCCCTTCACACATCAGCCCGCCTGCCATCCGTGCTGCGCACGTATGCCGCATCTTAGATGTTTCTGTCGGAGGCTGTGTGCAGAGTTCCTGCTTCAGCTGCCGCCATCTGTAAACAGCACGCCCGGAGGGCGCGCTGTCTGAGATTGCCGGAAAATACGGCGTTTATTTTCCGCTGGTGATAAATTCTTTGTAGATCGCACGGATGGACCGCTCAAAATCATCGTCGCGCACGCCGATGATGATATTCAGCTCGGAGGATCCCTGGTCGATCATCTTGATATTCACGCCGGCACCCGCAAGAGCGGAAAACAGGCGTCCCGCGGTACCCTGGGCATTCTTCATGCCGCGCCCCACGATCGCGATCAGGGCAAGGTCCGTCTCCAGGTAGATATTATCCGGATTGACCGCGCGGTGCAGACCCGCGATCACATCCTGTTCCTTATCGGCGAATTCCTCCTGGTGTACCAGGACGGAGAAGGTGTCGATCCCCGACGGGGTATGTTCGAAGGAGATCCGGTTTTCCTCAAAGACCTGCAGCACCCTGCGGCCGAAACCGATCTCGGAGTTCATCATCGCCTTGTCGATGTTGATCGCGCAGAAGCCTTTCCGGCCTGCCACGCCGGTGATCACATGCCGGGGGCTCCGCACCGTGGATTCCACGATCATCGTACCCGGATCGCCGGGACGGTTGGTATTGCGGATATTGATGGGAATCGCCTCTGAACGCACCGGGAATATGGCGTCCTCGTGAAGCACGGAAGCGCCCATATAGGAAAGCTCTCTCAGCTCGCGGTAGGTGATCGTCTCGATGGTCTCCGGATTGTCCACAAGATGCGGATCTGTCACGAGACATCCGGACACATCGGTCCAGTTCTCATAGACATTGGCACGCACCGCCCGGGCGATGATGGAACCCGTGATATCGGAACCGCCGCGGGAGAAGGTCTTGATGCTCCCGTCCGGCATCGCCCCGTAGAAACCGGGAATGACCGCGTTGTCAAGATTCCTGAGCCGCTCATGAAGAACCGCGTCCGTCGATGCGGCGTCGAAATTCCCGTGAGAATCGAACAGGATCACATCCTTCGCATCGATAAAGCGAAAGCCGAGGTAATTGGCCAGGACCAGTCCGTTCAGGTACTCTCCGCGCGAAGCGGCATAATCTCTCCCCGCCCGGCGTTTAAAATAATCCCGGATGACCTCGAATTCCTCATCCAGGCTGAAATTCAGCTCAAGCCCCTCTATGATCTCCTGATAGCGGGCCCGGATCGCGTCCAGCTTATCGTCTATGGCTTCCCCCGCCGCAGCGGCGTCATAGCATCTGTAAAGCATGTCCGTAACCTTCGTATCATCGGAAAACCTGCGTCCCGGAGCAGACGGGACCACATACCTGCGGTCCGGGTCCTCATGGATGATCGCTCCCACTTTGGCCATCTGCTTCGCGCTGGCGAGTGAACTACCGCCGAATTTAACCACCTTTATCATTTGAAAAAGTCTCCTCTGACTGCCCTGAAGGCAGCTCACACCTGTCCGGCCGTCCTGCGCAAACCGCGGCCGAAGCTTCAGTTCCCGATCACATCAGACATGCTGTAGAAGCCCGGCTTCTTCCCTGCCAGGAACTTCGCGGCAGACACGGCCCCCTTTGCGAATATGGACCTGGAATAAGCGATATGCTTCAGCTCGATCACCTCGTCGGTCCCTGCGAAGATCACTTCATGCGTTCCGGGAATCGTCCCTCCGCGGACAGCACAGATGCCGATCTCCTTCGGATCTCTCTTCTCAGTGCGCATATGTCTGTCATAGACATAATTGAAGGCTTTGTCAAGTCCTTCATTGATACTGTCCGCCAGAGCGAGGGCTGTTCCGCTCGGCGCGTCCTTCTTCTGATTGTGATGCTGCTCGACAATCTCAATATCGTATCCGGCCGGCGAGAGGATCTGTGCCGCCTCCCTGACCAGCTTCAGCAGAAGATTCACGCCCAGGGACATGTTCGCGGACCTGAGAACGGCGATCTTTTCAGACTCTGCATCAAGACGGCCGATCTGCTCTTCGGAAAGCCCCGTCGTGCACATCACAACAGGAAGCGACCTGGCCGCCGCGTAATCCATCAGGGAATCAAAGGCTTTGGGCGAACTGAAATCCACGATCACGTCCGCTTCCTCCGTGACGGCCGGAAAGCTGTCATAGACCGGATAATCTCCGCTGCCTTCCCCGACCACGTCCACGCCGGCGCAGATCGTGATCTCTTCATCTTCGCGGACAAGCTCCGTGATCACCTTTCCCATACGGCCGTTGCAGCCGCTCAGAATCATCTTTACCATATCTGTCTCCCTATATTTTATCATCAGGAACATCAGATGTTCCTGCGGCGCTGCCGCTCTTCAGGCGGACAGACCTGCATACAGGCCGCCGGCGGCTTAAGAGTAAATACTGCTTAATCAGTGTTTCCCCGCTTTTCGCTCAGAGAATTCCGTACGCTTCCATGGCCTTCTTCAGGCGCTCCAGGTTCTTCTCTTCCATCCCGCACATGGGTGCCCTGAGCGGTCCGACTTCCTTCCCCATCAGGTTCAGGGCCGTCTTGACCGGGATCGGGTTGACCTCGCAGAAGAGGGCGTCGATCAGGTCCAGAGCCTTAAGCTGAAGACGCGCGGCTTCCTTCACGTCCCCGTCAAACCAGGACTGGCAGATCGCGTGTGTCTGCGCGGGCGCGACATTGGAGAGCACGGAGATCACGCCCAGGCCTCCGACCGAGAGGATCGGTACGATCTGGTCGTCGTTTCCGGAATACAGTTCCAGTTTATCACCGCACAGGGCCTTGGTCCTGGCGATCTGGCTCAGGCTTCCGCTGGCCGCCTTCAGGCCGCGGATATTCTCTGTATGGTTCACGAGGTAAGCCACCGTCTCAGGCTGGATATTGCATCCGGTCCGGCTCGGCACATTATAGAGGATCACCGGAATATGCACCGCTTCCGAGATCGCGGTATAGTGCTGAATCAGCCCCTTCTGGGTTGCCTTGTTGTAATAGGGCGTCACGCAGAGAAGGGCGTCCACGCCGTAGCTCTCCGCTTCTCTGGACATGGAGACCGCATCCCTTGTGCAGTTTGAGCCCGTTCCGGCGATGACCGGAACCCGGTGCGCCGTCTTTTCCACACAGAAACGGATCGTCTCAAGATGCTCCTCCACCGTCAGGCAGGCGGATTCACCGGTGGTCCCGCAGATGATGATGGCATCCGTACCGCCCGCAATCTGCTCTTCGATCAGTTCTTCAAGTTTGCCGTAATTCACACTCTCGTCGTCATTCATAGGCGTGACAATCGCTACGCCAGCTCCCTTAAAAATCGACATGTACTTTACCCCCTTTTTATCTTTCCATGACAGCCCTGTACAGCCTCTTCCTCTGCCGCGCCGCTCTCTGCCTGACAGAAACGGCTTCATCTTACTGCAAAAGTCAACCCTTTTCTCACCTGTACTGCGGGAGCAGCGCAATTCCGAGCTTTCTTCTCACCACCGCGAACTGATCCGCGTTGATCGCAGGCCGGAGCAGTTCATAGGCGTCCGTGATCCTGTAGCTGTAGGAGCGATTCGGATAAGAACTGCTGATCCAGGAGTGATACTCCTCATATTGCCGGATTTTCTGCGCAAAGTGTCTGTTGATCTTTTTCACGGTACGCACATATTTCTTATTGGACATGATTTTATCGTACACGTCCCTGTGGTAGACTCTCGTAAATTCAAGGTAATTCAGAGTCCAGTAGAGAAATTCCGCGTAAGCGTTCCGGTCATTTTCCCCTTCCACGATAAAGCGGTACCAGTCATCATAGTTTTCAGCATGCTGCCGGAAATAGGGAAACAGCGAAACCGTTGTGTCCAGCCCCCAGCAGTAAGCGCCGAACTCGTTCAGAAGCCCGTATACGCCAAGCTTATTGGAGGCGGAATTGCTTCCCATAATATAAGTATTGAAACGGAAGGTCCGGTTCGACTGCGGGATCGTGGCCGCAGTCTCGCTGCTGTCGATCAGCGGCGTAAAGTGTATAACCGTCCTCTTCCCGTTTCCGATGTAGATCGCCTCAGAGCGGGCGTTCGGGATCCTGCGCCCCGTCAGTACATGAAATTCCTCATGCACCATCGTATCGATGCAGTCCGTCAGCACATTCCCGCTGTTCCAGTATCTCAGGATCTCCTCATCGCTGCTTCCGCTGTGATTGATGATATACAGCGCGTCCGGAGAATATTCCGAAAGCAGCTGCCGGACCTTTTTCGCCGTCACATCGGCATCCTTCAGGGCACCGTCCGCATATGCGGCTGACGGAAGAGAGAATATCAGAAAAAGGGCACATGCAAAAAGAAGAAACCTCACCCTCACAGATTCAAGGCAGCATCTTTCTTTTCTTTCCAAATGTTCTGCTCGCATGTGTGCTCCTCCCCGCTGGCCAAAGCTGTCACTGTCCTGCACAACAGGCCGCCGCGGCAGATCTTTCCGCCCGGCAGCCTGTGCACCCGGATCAGCCTGCAGAATACTTCTCTGCTTTTCTCCGGGCTCTCTTTTCTTCTTTTTCCTTGTAATGATGCTTGTCCTCGAGCATCATGTCCTTTACCTTCATAAGGCGGATCTGCGAACTGCGCTCATTCTCGTCAAGCTTCATGGTGATGAACTTGATGCTCGCTTCCATATCCGGAATCAGGACATGCTCCAGGGCATTGACACGTCTCCTGGTCTTCTCAATCTCAGCTGCCATCAGCTGGCAGGATTTCTCGGACTGGGCCAGCTTCAGCATATCCGGAAATACCTCGCTCAGGCTCCGGACAGCGCCGTCCAGATCCGCAGACGTGAATGCGAATCCGTAGGAGAACATGTCGTTGACGTCCGAAGTCCTGGTCCTGAATGTGTAGGAGGGGACCTCGACGCTCATGATATTCTTGTATGCGACCTCGAGTGAAACCTTCTGCTTGGGCGCCATGAAAGCAACTCTCACTGCCTCATCCGACATGGCGCTCCGGGCCAGGGCGAAATTCCTGTTCGCGTTCGCGATCTCCAGCTCCACTTTTTCACGCAGGGCCTTGTTTTCACGAACCATCTCCAGGAACTGCCGCATCAGTTCATCCCGCTTGTCCTTGAGCAGCTTATGTCCCTTTCGCGCGGTGATGAGCTTGCCCTTCAGCCGGGTAAGTTCCATTCTGGTCGGGATAATCGTTGAACCGGGCAATGTTTTTCACCCCATTTCCGTCATTGCTTATCGTAATACTGATCCAGGAAAGCTTCCTTGATACGCTTAAGCTCTTCTCTGGGAAGGATCCTCAGAAGATCCCAGCCCAGATCCAGGGTCTCCTGGATGGACCGGTTGGTACGATACCCCTGATTGACATAACGGCTCTCGAATTCATCCGAGAACTTCGCGTAGAGCTTGTCCACATCCGTCAGTGCGGCTTCACCCAGAATAACCATGAGTTCCTTGGCATCCTTGCCGCGCGCGTAGGCCGCGAAGAGCTGGTTCATCGTATTCGCGTGGTCCGCCCTGGTCTTTCCTTCCCCGATTCCCTTATCTTTCAGACGGGACAGCGACGGAAGTACATCGATCGGCGGCTCCACACCCTTCCGGTAAAGGTCACGGCTCAGAATAATCTGGCCTTCCGTAATATAGCCGGTAAGGTCCGGAATCGGATGGGTCTTGTCATCTTCCGGCATGGTCAGGATCGGGATCATGGTGATGGATCCCTTCTTTCCTCTCTGCCTTCCCGCTCTCTCATACAGAGAGGCAAGGTCCGTATACATGTAGCCGGGATAACCGCGGCGTCCCGGAACCTCCTTGCGGGCCGCGGAGATCTCACGGAGAGCATCCGCGTAGTTCGTGATATCGGTCAGGATGACCAGAACATGCATCCCTTTCTCAAAGGCAAGATATTCCGCCGCCGTCAGCGCCATACGCGGAGTCGCGATACGCTCGACAGCCGGGTCATTGGCCAGGTTCATGAACAGAACCGCACGGTCGATGGCGCCTGTCTCCTTGAAGGACTCGATGAAATAGTTGGATTCCTCAAAGGTGATACCCATGGCGGCGAAGACAACCGCGAAGGGTTCCGTCGTCCCGACAACCTTCGCCTGACGGGCAATCTGCGCCGCCAGCTGGGCGTGGGGAAGACCGGATGCCGAGAAAATCGGAAGCTTCTGTCCGCGGACCAGGGTGTTCAGGCCGTCGATGGCCGAAACGCCGGTCTGAATGAACTCTTCCGGGTAGGAGCGGGCTGCCGGATTCATGGGCAGGCCGTTGATGTCCCGTCTCTCGTCCGGAAGGATCTCCGGTCCGTCGTCGATCGGGCGGCCAAGTCCGTCAAAGACACGTGAAAGCATATCTTCCGACACGCCAAGCTCCATGGATCTTCCAAGGAAACGGACCTTGGAGGAATCCAGGTTGATTCCTGTGGAACTCTCGAAAAGCTGGACCAGGGCGTTGCCCCCGTCGATCTCAAGAACACGGCAGCGGCGCTTCTCACCGCTGGCAAGCTCGATCTCGCCCAGCTCGTCGTAAGCGACACCTTCGACGCCGCGCACCATCATAAGAGGGCCGGCAACTTCCTGAATTGTTCTGTATTCTTTTGCCATTCTTCCTGTCCCCCTTATAAGGTCTGTACGGCTTCCCTGATCGCCTCATCCAGGTCATCCGAGATCCGTTCATACTCAGCCTGTATCTGATCGTTTTCCGTATACTTATAACGGCCGATCTCCTCACGGCAGGAGAGTTTGACCAGGGACTCGATGGAGGCACCGTTTTTCAGGGCTTCCTGGCCTTTGTCATAGTAGGCGAGGATCAGCTTCATCATCAGGAACTGCTTCTCCAGGGAAGTGTAGGTATCCGTATCGCTGAACGCGTTCTGGTTCAGGAAGTCCTCACGGATTGACCTTGCCGCCTCCATGGTCAGACGGTCCGGAGCGGAAAGCGCATCCATGCCGACCAGCTGCACCATCTCATTCAGCTCGTTCTCCTGCTGCAGAATGAGCATCATCTTCGCGCGCATCGGCATCCATTCCCCGTCCGTCTGGGCATCGAACCATCCGCCCATGGAATCCAGATACAGGGAGTAGGAGGAAAGCCAGTTGATGGCCGGGAAATGTCTCTCATAGGCCAGCTGCGCGTCCAGTCTCCAGAATACTTTTACGATACGGAGCGTCGCCTGGGTAACCGGTTCGGAGATATCTCCGCCTGCCGGTGATACGGCGCCGATAACCGACAGAGTTCCTTCTCTGTTGTCAGAACCTGCCGTGAGCACGCGGCCGGCTCTCTCGTAGAACTGTGCAAGCCTGGAAGACAGGTAGGCCGGATAGCCTTCCTCACCGGGCATCTCCTCCAGACGTCCGCTCATCTCACGGAGCGCTTCCGCCCAGCGGGAGGTGGAATCTGCCATCAGGGCCACGGAATAGCCCATATCACGGAAATATTCCGCGATCGTGATACCGGTATAGATGGACGCCTCACGGGCGGCAACCGGCATATCGGAAGTATTCGCGATCAGAACCGTGCGCTCCATCAGGGAATATCCGGACTTGGGGTCCTTCAGTTCCGGGAACTCGTTCAGAACGTCCGTCATCTCATTGCCGCGCTCACCGCAGCCGATGTAAACGACGATGTCCGCCTCCGCCCACTTGGCCAGCTGATGCTGCACGACCGTCTTTCCGGAACCGAAGGGTCCGGGGATGGCGGCGACGCCGCCCTTTGCCAGCGGGAACAGGGTGTCGATAACGCGCTGCCCTGTAATCAGCGGCTTATCCGGCGCAAGCTTCTGCCTGTAGGGACGGCCGCGGCGCACAGGCCATTTCTGCATGAGGCTCATCGCGTATTCCGATCCGTCCTCCTGTGTCAGGACGCAGACCGTATCCGTTACCTTGAAATCCCCCTCGCTGATGCTTTTTACTTTTCCGCTGATCATAGGCGGAACCATGATCTTCTGGGAGACGATGTGGGTCTCCTGAACCGTACCGACGATATCGCCGCCGACCAGTTCATCCCCGGCCTTTACAGCCGGAACAAAATGCCAGACCTTTTCCCGGTTCAGGGACGGTACTTCTATACCCCTCTGCAGGAGATTGCTCCCCGAGGTCTCCATGATATCCTCCAGAGGTCTCTGGATTCCATCATATATACTGCCGATCAGGCCGGGGCCCAGCTCTACGCTCATGGGGGCGCCGGTCGACTCGACCGGCTCGCCCGGTGCCAGGCCGCCTGTCTCCTCATATACCTGAACAGAGGCCTCGTCACCGTGGATCTCAATGATCTCACCGATAAGACGCCTGTCAGATACGCGGCATACGTCGAACATGTTCGCGTCACGCATGCCCGTCGCCACGACAAGCGGTCCGGCCACCTTCTTGATTGTACCCTTTGCCATTTTATACGCCTTTCTTACTCGTTTTTGCTTCCGAATATGATATCTGAACCGACTGCCTGTTCAACCGACTTCTTTACGGCGGCTATTCCTTCTCCCGTATTCCCGGAGATTCCGGGAATCAGGATAACCGCCGGCCTCGGCTCAGTGCGATAGTGATCAATCTCTCCCGGAATCTTTGCCGCAAGCGCTTCCGTGATATAGATAACCTCGTAATTATTCTGGGCAAGCCTCCTGAGCATCTGCGCCGCTTCCTCCGGGCTCCCATCCGCTTCTATGCGGAATGTGTCAAGACCCAGGGCGCCGAAACCGTAGATGGAATCCCAGTCTCCCATAACCGCGATCTTATACATACATCTCCCTTACCCTTTCCCGGAGCATCTCTTCCGGCAGATCGTTGCGCTTCGCCGCCAGAATGATCCGAACCGTTTTAATCTCATTGTCACGGGCAAGAATATAAGCCGCGAGGGGTCCGATCCCGAATGGATTGTGAATCTCGGGTTTGATGGTCCGGATCATCCGGTTGTCGCACCATCTCTCAAAAGAAGCCAGGGATTTTTTCAGTTCCTCCACCGCGTCGGAATAGACCGTGTGGTCCAGATAAGCGCAGATCGCATCAAAACCGACCGCAGCGGCGTCCGTCAGGCTCCCTGTATCGATCGTGCTGCAGGGCGCGAGGGCTCTTGCAATGAACTGCCTGCTCTTACCGGTTCTGGCGCAGCGCACCGCGATTTTTATGTCCCCGGTGGCGCAGATCAGCTCCCCGTAATCCTTCAGGAGCTTCTCCTTTGTCTTCTCTCCGGCTTCCCGGATCGCTTCCAGAGCGGCCCGGTCTATGATAATATCGCACAGCTGGCCATCCCGGGTTGTCAGGAGAGTCTCCTTCGCTTCCCGCGCGACTTCACGCAGATTCTCCGGAAGCAGCTCATAGTCCGACTGCTCCATCGCCTCCTCCAGAAGCCTCGCCGGTATCGTGCCGTCCTCGGCAAAGATACCCGGATGTTCCCCGTCGATCACACTCTCCTTGATCGCGGCCTTCAGATTATGATAATCATTCGGAAGGCGGAAGACATCAAAGAGATCCATACGGTCCGGGACAAGCTCCCGGATCAGGTCCCAGGTTTTTTTCTGCTCGCCCCGGAGCATCGCCTCACCGGTCATTCCGGAATCCCCCCAGCCTTTTTCACTGAGGATCCTGAGACATTCCTCCTCGCCCGGGCTTGCCGTCAGCTGGGAAATCACACTTTCATTCAGCAGGGAAAGTTCACGGGAACGGATTCGCGCGACCGCATAGATATAATTTTCGGCCATTGCTCTCCTCCTTTTTTAAGAAAACAGTATCTTTCCCGCAAGGTCCTGCATCTGGTCCTTCTTCTCCTCAAAGATCGCGTCGATCGACAGATTCTGCTCGATTCCGCCATATTTCAGGATAAAGCCGCCGTCGATCTTCGCCTCGTCGCCGGAAACATCCAGCTTCGCTCCCTCCGGAAGCGCAGCGACCAGCTTTTTGGCAAAGTCCGCGGGAAGCCTGTTGAAATCATTCCGGCAGAAAATGATCTCTCCCTTTCTCGGAAGAGCATTGCTGCTGATCAGTTTCAGAAGCAGAGCGAAATATTCCTCTGCCGGAAGCTTTAAAAGCGCCTCTTTCGCAGCATCGATGGTGGACGATATCAGTTCCTGCTTGGTCTCAAGGAGTGTGCGGCGCCTTGACAGCTGTGCCGCAGAATCCGCGCGCGCGATGAGGTCCTTTGCGGCCTCTTCGCCCTTTATACGGATCTTCTCAACCTCTGCATCCGCCTCTTTCCCGGCCGCCGCCATGGCTCTGTCGTAAGACGCCTGGGCGTCCCCCCTGATTTTTGCCACTGCGGCTTCGGACTCACTGCGGATGTCCTCTATTATTTTATCCAAACCTGCCATCAGCTGTCTCCTTCTTTCTCTCTAAAGTTGCCTGCAGATCAATCTCCCGGCGGCCGTCTCTTCATACAGACGTCCTCCCGGGTTCCGATTCACGGACCCTTTCCGGATCAGATCGTAAGTGCAGCCACGCCGAAGATGGCAAGGATGGAGATCAGCAGCGCGAGAATCGCATATGTCTCAACCATGGCCGGGAAGATCATGGACTTACCGAAAGTCTCGGGCTTTTTGCCGACCATCGCGATGGAAGCGACGGAAGCCTTGCCCTGATTGACAGCGGAAACCGGCTCTACGATGATAACCGGCAGGCAGGCTGCCAGATACAGAAGGCCTTTCACCAGGGACATATCCGCGCTGCCGCCCATGATGCCGATCTGTGACAGGCAGATGAAAGCAATCAGAAGTCCGTAGATACCCTGTGTGCCGGGAAGCAGCTGAAGAATCAGAACCTTGGAAAACATATCCGGGTTATCCGTGCAGACGCCCGCGGCAGCCTGGCCGGCCATGCCTACGCCTTTTGCACTTCCCACACCTGATGTAGCTGCTGCGAGGGCCGCTCCTGCAAGAGCGAAAACCAGTCCGAAATTAAACATAATCAGATCTCCTCCTTGAATTTATAATACTTTGTGTCAGCTGCGAACGGCCTGAATTTTCTGCCGCCCCCGTCATAGAACTTGCCGAAGAATTCGACATAGGTCAGACGGTTTGTATGAACATACGCGCCCAGCGCGTTGATCGCAAGGTTCAGAACATTGCCGATCAGGAATACCAGGATAAACATAACCACGCCGACGGGTCCGTCGCCGCCCATGGAGCCCATGGAATTGAAGACGGTCGCGATGACGCCGGTGGCAAGTCCGAGGGCAAGGAGTCTGGAGTAGGAGAGCACGTCGCTCAGCCAGCTCGAGATCCCGTACAGGGAATACAGGCCCTTCAGGATCCTCTTCCCCCAGTTCTTCGACTCCCTTCCGCCTGTCAGGATGATCCCGGCGGCTCCGATGATCATGAGTACCATCATCGGCTTCTGCAGGCCTGCGGAAAGCGTATTCACGCCAAGCATGTCGGACATGGTGGGCACCGTAAGGAGGTAAACCACACAGCCGATCAGCAGCAGGTACCAGAAAAGGACGTCATAGACCGCATCGAGGACCTGGCCCTTTTTCAGGTACATATATCCTTTCGCGCCAAGGCCGACAAACATGTGGATCAGCGCGATCAGGAAGCAGAAGGTCAGCATCCGCATCGGCTCATTGATCGGTTCAAACCACAGAGGCTTCAGCGCGATATCCGGACGATGGAAGAAGGTGGTCGCGATCACATTCACCGCATCTCCGAAGAAGGAGCCGAACATAAAGCCCCAGAAAGTCGTGGCGATTCCGCAGAGGAAGAACATCTGCATGGTCTTCTTCATGCCGCTCTCCATGGTTTTTCCGTACTTTTTCAGGATAATCCCGGTCGCGGCAAAGATAATCAGGCCGTACGCGGCATCCGAAAGCATCATGCCGAACAGGATATAATAGAAACATGCCGCGATGAAAGTGGGGTCGATCTCTCCCTTTCCGGGCATCGAGTAACTCTCCGTAACTCCTTCCAGCGGCGCCGCAAAGGCGTTGTTGGAAAGCAGTACCGGGGGCGTGTCCTTCTTCCCGGGATCCTTCAGAGTGACATCGACATCATAGCGGCTCTCCAGCTTGTCCTTCACCTCCAGGGCCCGGTTCTCCGGTATATAGCCCGCAAGGAAGAAGACGCGCTTTGACTGAAGCAGCTCCGATATAACGGAATATTTTTCCGCGCGGAGCGTGAAATAATCCGACGCAAAGCGGATCTCATCGCGGGACCGGGCCAGTTCTTCAAAACGGGTCCGGATCTTTTCCAGTTCCTTCTGAGCGTCCGCGATCTGCCGGTCGATCTCCTTCACCCGGTCCGCGGGATTCATATCAGACAGCGGAGGCGCCGCGAATCCCATCTTCCGGAGGGCTTCCTGCACCGCAGGGGCGTCCTTCTTCTCGCATACGGCAAAAAGGCAGGTCTGCGTCGCGTCTGAATATACAATATCCGCGTCAAATGTCTCTGTGCCCGAGAGCCGTTTTAATTCGGTATAGAAGCTCTCCCTGCTGTAATCAGAGGGAAGCGTACCGATGAAGACCGCCGTCTTCTCCGTCTCCTTCAGGCTCAGCGGGATGTCAAACTTCATCCACGGTTCAAGCGCTTTTTTCTGGTCCGTGAGTTTGGGGATTCCGGATATGATATCCGCCTGCTGTTTATCCAGGCTGATGACATCATAACAGACGTCAAGGATCTCATCCCTCCGGTCCATGAGTTTCTCAAACTCCGCTCTTGACAGCTCCTTCCGCCCTTCAAGACTGGACAAAAGTCCGGTCTTCTCCGGAACATTCCGCTTCAGGATGGCCAGAGCTTCCTCTGCCCGGTCCGCATTCTTCAGGAACACCTGCTGTTCCTTTGACTTATCCCGTTTTCTGAAGACATCATCTTCTTTGCGTCTGATCGAGATCTCAACCGCGCCCAGCACCTGCAGATATTCCAAAACAGCCTTCCGGTCTCTCTTCAGCGCGATGACCTGAATGCGTTTCATAGGAACTACAGACATAGGCTTATACTCTCCTTTCCGGCAGCGCACGCTGCCTTTCTTCCGCCTGCACCGGCAGGCTCTTCAGGGGGTTCTCCCACTGTCATTCAGCCACAAGTTTCAGAAGAGCGTCGACTGTTTCCTTCTGCTTTTTTGCAGCGGCTTCCTTCAGTTTCCTGACGGCGTTCTCAGTCTCCTGGGACTGCTCAGCCACCAGTTCCTCCTGTTTCTTCCGGGCATCCTCAAGGGCCTTGGCGGCAGCCTTGTTTGCAGCCGCGACAGCCTCTCTGATCAGTTTCGCAGCGTCTTCCTTTGTCTGAGATGCGAGACCATGCGCCTCGTTGAGGGCAGTCCTCTCCGCGTCGGCAGTCTCTTTTTCCACCGCACGGATCGCATCTATCGTACTTTTGGCCAATCTGGTCACCCCCTTTGTGATGTATAAACAGTCTTTCCAATTCTATCATACAGCCGAAATGCCGTCAACGAAGCGAAAAAGGAAAATCCGGGCAGCGGGACCGGATAAATCCTGTCCCCGCTGTCCGGATCTGACTTATGCAAACTGTTTTAATGCCGGTAAAGAGTATCCTGGCCGAGTACGTTAACCAGACGGATCAGGGCCGCCGCGGCTGACAGCAGATGGTCGAAACGCTTCCGTCTCATCTTCCACTTTCTCTGCCGCTCTTTCTTCGCCTTCTTTTTCTCCGTCTCTTTTTTCAGGATCATCATAGCCTCTCTCCCGTCACGGATTCACTTCCGCCACGACCTCCGCCTCGTTTGACAGCAGCTGCGAGAGCTCCTGGATCATCTCCTCATCCTTCAGGCGGAACTTAATCTCAACACGTCTGGAGGCATTGGCATCCTCCATTCCGTTCTCGTCCAGTACCAGATTCGACGAAGACCGTCCGTTTGTAGTCAGCTTCTCCGACAGTTCCCGGCTCTGGTCCTCTGACAGGAAGCTGCCGCTGATATTCAGCAGGTACTCGGCCACGGCCCGGGCCCTGTTCTGGGAAA
>OCTX012242983.1_pt1 | contig 15971 bp, 16 predicted proteins | sample 1539691 | NCBI WGS metagenome assembly OCTX01 (sample SAMN02144231, study PRJEB22623) | gut metagenome | biome: sheep rumen | host: Ovis aries | place: New Zealand | reverse complement strand
GGGCTTTATTTTCACGATGCGGAGCTGCCGATTAAGCAGGATTCCGAGGGCTTTAAGCTGCTGACCCGCATCCAGGACGAGGTCCACCGCTTCGCGATCGAGTATCACCGCCTGCTCCGGAGCAAAGGACAGGTGCATTCGGTCCTCGACGACATCGAGGGGATCGGACCGGCGCGACGGAAAGCCCTGCTCCGCACGTTCAGGACCCCGGAGGCGATCCGGGATGCCTCGAAGGAGGAGCTCATGCGTGCGCCTTCGATGAACGAGGCGGCTGCGGAAAATGTCTACCGCTTCTTCCACCCGGAAGGAAAATGAGGCTGTCAAGATACGGTTGTTTTCATTTTTATGATATGTTAAAATGTTACAAAGAAATGCAGGAGGAGTTTCCGCATGCAGAACGTTGTCATGCTCTCCAAGGCGGCGAAGGAGCTCAAGCTCACCAATATCACGCCGGAGATCGATATGTCGAAGATCAGGATCACAACGCCTGAGATCAACCGTCCGGCGCTGCAGCTGGCGGGCTACTATGAACACTTTGCGCACGAGCGGGTCCAGATCATCGGCTACGTGGAATACACGTATATCATGCAGATGGAGGACGCGAGGAGGAGCGAGAGTTACGAGCGTTTTATTTCCAGCGGGATCCCGTGCGTGATCTTCACGACGCTGACCGAGCCGACCGAGGAGATGCTCGAGATCGCGAAAAGGTACAATGTTCCGACGCTGACGACGACGCGGACGACGTCCAGCTTCATGGCGGAGATCATCCGCTGGCTCGGCGTCGAGCTTGCGCCGACGATCTCGATACACGGCGTCCTGGTCGACGTCTACGGCGAGGGCGTGCTGATCATGGGTGAGAGCGGGATCGGCAAGTCGGAGGCGGCGCTTGAGCTTGTGCGGCGCGGCCACCGTCTGGTGAGCGACGACGTCGTCATCATCCGGAAGGTCTCCGATGCGACGCTGATCGGCTCCGCGCCGGACGTGACCAAGCACCTCATCGAGCTTCGGGGCATCGGCATCATCGATGTGAAGACTCTCTACGGCGTCGAGCACGTGAAGGACAGCCAGGCGATCGACCTCGTGATCAAGCTCGAGGACTGGAACAAAGACCGCGAGTACGACCGCATGGGCGTCGAGGAGGAGTACACGGAGATCCTCGGCAACCGGATCGTCTGCCACCAGCTGCCGATCCGCCCGGGCCGCAACCTGGCGGTCATCGTCGAGACCGCGGCGGTCAACCACAGGCAGAAGAAGATGGGATACAATGCAGCCCTGGAGCTCTATCGCAGGGTGCAGGAAAATATAATGAACAAAAGAGGTGAATGAGAATGGCAAAGATTTGTTTCGGTATTGATGTCGGCGGAACGACCGTCAAATGCGGCATGTTCACCACGGACGGAACCCTGCTTGACAAGTGGGAGATCACGACGCGCACGGAAAACGGAGGCGAGAATGTTCTTCCGGACATTGCCGCGACGGTCATCTCCAAAATGCGCCTCAAGGGTTTTAAGGAAGAGGACTGCGCCGGCATCGGCGTGGGCATCCCCGGTCCGGTCATGCGGGGCGTGGTTCCCGTGGCGGTCAACCTTCACTGGGGTGAGAAGAATGTCGAGTACGAGCTCCACCAGCTCACCGGCATGAGAGTCCGTGCGGCCAATGACGCCAACGTGGCGGCTCTCGGCGAGGCCTGGAAGGGCGGCGGCGAAGGCCGGAAGGAGATCATCGTGGTCACGCTCGGGACGGGCGTCGGCGGCGGCATCATCATCGACGGGCAGATCGTGGAAGGCCTCCACGGGGCCGGCGGCGAGATCGGGCATATGCATGTGGCCGACGACATCACAGCCCTCTGCAACTGCGGCCATTCGGGCTGCCTTGAGCAGGTGGCTTCGGCGACCGGCATCGCGCGTCTGGCCCGTGAAGCGCTGGCGCTTCACCCGGAATACCAGGGCGACCTCCGCACCGGCGAGGTCTCCGCGAAGGCGGTCTTCGACGCCTACAAGGAGGATGACCCGCTCGCGATTCAGATCGTGAACCGCTTCGCGAAATACCTCGGAACCGCGCTCGCCAACATCGCGGTCGTGATCGACCCGGAGATTATCGTCATCGGCGGCGGCGTCTCCCGCGCGGGCGAGTGCCTGACGGACATCGTCGGCAATTACTACAGAAATATTGCGTTCTCCTCGTGCGCCAGTACTCCGATCGTGCTTGCGCGGCTCGGAAATGACGCCGGCATCTACGGCGCGGCGAAGCTGGTGCTGGGGAAGCTGTGATACAGGGAAGTTTCCCCAGGACACAGGGACGGTTCCACAGGACACAGGGACGGTTCTTGTACAAAAATAGTTCTCACATTTGTGAGAACTATTTTTGTGCCTAGAACCGTCCCCTTCCATTAAGGCTTCGGTGTCGGTGTAACTGTTACGGTCGGCGTCTTTTTGGCGTCCTCCGCCTTTTTCTTTGCCTCCTCGGCCTTCTTCTTCGCCTCCTCGGCCTCCTTCTCGGCCTTCAGCCTGGCTTCCTCGGCCTTCTTCGCGGCCTCGGCGGCGGCCTGGGCAGCCTTCTCCTGTGCCTCGCGGGCGATCCTCTCGGCTTCCGCCTTCTCCCGGCGGATCTCCTCGGCGTAGTTGCGGCCGTGGGCCTCGCCGTTGCAGGCGGTCACCGGCGCGGTGTCCGGGGCGTAGATCTCGGTGTAGGACGGGCAGCCGCGGCCTGCGATCAGGTTCGTATTCGAGCAGATATTCACGGCGACGTAGTTGCTGGGGATTTCAAATTCCTTTACCGTCTGCTTCTCGGAGATCCGCTGCATGACCTTGTGCCAGAGGATCTGGTGGTAAGCGCGGTAGAGACCTTCGTCCGGGAGCTTCTCGTTGCTGTCGTAGCCCGCCCAGACGCCGCAGGTGAGGTAGGGCGTGAACCCGACGAACCAGACGTCGTTCGCGCCGGAGGTCGTACCGGTCTTGCCGGCTACCGGCATGCCGCACTCAAGCTGCAGCCTCTGGCCGGTGCCCTGGCGGACGACGTCCTGAAGCGCGCTGGTGAGCAGGATCGCGGTGTCCCTCGACACCGCCCGGTGTGTTTCCGCGGTTTTGTCAAGCACGACGTTGCCCTCGGAGTCGAGCACCCGGGTGTAGAAGACGGGCTCGGTATAGAGGCCTTCATTTGCAATGGCGGCGTAGGCGGCGGTCAGCTCCAGGTTGGTCACGCCGCGGTAGATACCGCCGAGCGCCAGCGGCTGGTAGGTGTCGTGGGTCTCGTCCAGGGTGGTGATGCCGTACTTAAGGAGCTGGTTGTAGGTCGTGAAGGGAGTGAGGTCGGTGATGCATTTGACGGCCGCGACGTTGACGGAGTTGATGATCGCCTGGCGCATCGTGATGTCGCCGCGGTAGAGGCCGTCGGAGTTGTGGACCTCCTCGCCGGTGGAATACTGATAGGGCTCGTCACGGAAAATGCTCCCCAGCGTATACTGCCCGGAATCGAGCGCGGCGGAGTAGGGACCGATGACCTTGAAGGTCGAGCCCGGCTGCCTTGTCGAGTCGGTCGCGCGGTTGAGCGTGAGCGAAGCGGTCTTGTTGCCGCGGCCGCCGATGAGCGCGAGCACGTGGCCGTTCGACTGGTCCATGATGACCATCGAGGACTGGGGCTGCGGGGTCACGGTGTAGCGCTCCGCGATGATCTTATCGCCGGCCTCCTCATTGACGACATGGGCCTTGTAGTCCTCGATGTAGGAGAGAGCCTCCTCCTCGGAGGAGAAGAGCAGGTCGAACGCCGGATCCAGATTTTCCCGGTAGAAAGTGCGGAGCATTTCCCGGCTGTAGTTCGTGAGATTGCCGTCCTTGTCCGAGGTCGTGAGCGCCCAGTCCAGCGTGTACTCGGTGCCGTCCGGGAAATTGGCCGGATCCGCGTACTCCTCGTCCACGATCGCCTGGATGTCCATGTCCTGGGTCGTGTAGACGCGGAGGCCGCCCGAATAGAGCATCCTGGAGGCCTGCAGCTCGGTCAGGCCCTTTGCCTCCATGAGGTCCTTTATGATGCGGGAAGTCAGCGCGTCCACAAAATAAGAGTAGACCGTGCTCTCGCCGGTGCGCTCGTCCTGGACGCGCGCGATGCGCGTGTAGACGTCGTCGGAGAGGGCTTCCTCCTTCTGGGCCTCGGTGATGTAGCCCTGATCGACCATCTTATTGAGGATGCGGAGGCGGCGCTTGCCGTTCTCCTCCGGGTGGCGGATCGGGTTGTAGGCGCTCGGGTTCTGGGTGATGCCGGCGATAACGGTGGCCTCGGAGAGGGTGAGGTACCAGACGTCCTTGTGAAAATATTTCTGGGCGGCCGCCTCGACCCCGTAGGTGCCGGAGCCTAAGTTGATCGTGTTGAGGTAATTTTCCAGGATGAGCGCCTTCGCATTCTCCCGCGAGCCGGTCTCCCTGACAAGGCGCTCCTCGAGCGCGAGCGCGAGGGTCTGCTCCTGGAGCTTGCGCCTGATGCGCTCGATGAGGGTATTTTCCTCCGTCCAGCTTGTGAAGACATTGTTCTTTAAGAGCTGCTGGGTGATCGTGGAGGCTCCTTCGGAAAAATGAAACCCGTTCGAGATGCCCACGAAGGCAGCCCGGACGATACCTTTCGGATCGATGCCGTTGTGCTCGTAGAAGCGCTCGTCCTCGACCGCGACGACCGCCTTCTGGAAGTAGTCCGGCACCTTGTCGAGCGAGACCGAGATGCGGTTCGCGTTGGAGGAGACCAGCTTCTGGAGCTGGTTGCCCTCGGAGTCGTAGATGAAGGTCGCGTAGCCCGAGGGGGCGATGTTGACGGTGGAGACGTCCGGCGTCCCGTCGAGGATGCCTTTGATCACGCCGAAGCCGAGCGCCGAACCGGTGACCAGGAGCAGCAGAAGCGCAAATAAAAAGGCGCGCAGAGCAAAGAGACCGCTGCGCGTCTCGAGGGTCCCGGAGTCGGAGCTGTATTCGTTCAGGATTCTTTCGATGTTTGCATTTGTGTAATTCATGCGCTTATTATAATGAAAAAAGAAGAGAATTGCAACTCTTATGATTTTCCTGTACAATAGAGCCCATGAAAGACATATCAAGAACGGTCCTTGTGCCGGGACAGGGCGAGATCGTTGAGAAAAAATCGAGATTTATCGGGGAGATCTTTCCGGCATCCTCCCTCGCGGAAGCGGAAGAGAGGCTTCTTGGTATAAGGAAGCGTTATTACGACGCGAGGCATCACTGCTTCGCGGCGGTCGTCGGCGTGCCCGGAACGCCGGAGGAGATCCGGCGGGGCAATGACGACGGCGAGCCCGGCGGAACCGCCGGCAAGCCGATGCTCGAGGTGCTGGACGGCGAGGACCTCCACAACACGGCGGTGGTCGTGACGCGGTATTTCGGCGGGACCCTGCTCGGCACCGGCGGGCTTGTGCGCGCCTACAGCGCGGCGGTCAAGGCCGCGATCGCGAACGCTGTGATCGTCACGGTCATCCGCGGGCGTAAGATTGTCTACCGGGTCTCCTACCCGGACGCGGGGAAGCTCCAGTACCTCTACGCGAAGGAGGGGATCGAGAAGCCTGAGATCGAGTACGGGCAGGACGTCGTGATGACCCTCAGGATGCCCCTTAAGATGGGGGAGCGCATCAAAAAAATCACCGCCGAGACCACAAACGGCGCGGCGGTGCTGCTTTCCGACGAGGAGACCGTCTACACGGTCTGATCAGACTTTCTTCGGTTCCGGATAGTCGATGCCCAGCGTGTCCACCGTGATCGATTTGATGCGCTGCGGCTTCAGCGGCGCGTCGCGGAAGTTGGTGCGCACGTTCGCGATCTTATCCACGACGTCGAGCCCCTCGGTGATCTTTCCGAAGGCCGCGTACTGGCCGTCGAGATGCGGAGAGGTCCTGTGCATGATGAAGAACTGGCTTCCGGCCGAATCCGGGTGCATCGCGCGGGCCATCGAGAGGACGCCTTCGGTGTGGGCGAGGTCATTTTTGAAGCCGTTGGCGGAAAATTCGCCCGGGATCGTGTAGCCGGGACCGCCCATGCCGGTGCCGTTCGGGCATCCTCCCTGGATCATGAAGCCCGGGATGACGCGGTGGAAGATAAGGCCGTCGTAGAAACCCTTCTTCACAAGGCTGATGAAATTGCTGACGGTGTTCGGCGCGATCTCCGGGTAGAGTTCTCCCTTCATGACGTCGCCGTTTTCCATGGTGATCGTGATAAGCGGATTGGACATGGCTGCCTCCTTTATGATTGATGATTCAATTATAATAAAAACGGGGAAATATGGCAAGCCGGAGAATTTCCGGTGTACAAGAGCATTTTTTGTGTTATACTGTCCTATTGCGCGGACAGGAGGGACAGATGAAGATATATGAGGTGATGAGCGCGGAGGAGACATTTGCGCTCGGAAAGAAAACAGGCGAGACAGCGGAGCCGGACACGGTGATCGCGCTCATCGGCGATATCGGGAACGGCAAGACGGTCTTCACGAAAGGCGTCGCCGCCGGGCTCGGGATCATGGAGCATGTGACGAGTCCGACATTCACGATCCTGCACAGCTACCGCGGCGGGAGGCTGCCGCTCCACCATTTTGACGTCTACCGGATCGGAGACGTCAGCGAAATGGACGAGATCGGCTACGAGGACTGCTTCGCGGACGGCGGCGTGAGCCTCGTCGAGTGGGCGGAGCTGGTCCCGGAAATTTTTCCGCCCGAGACGATGGTGGTCCGCATCGAGAAGGACCTCGCGAAAGGACTTGATTACCGCCGGATCAGCATCGGGACGCCGGCGGAGCTTGGAGGCATAGAATGAAGCTGCTTGCGATCGACAGCTCGGGGCTGGTGGCCTCGGCGGCTGTCCTTGAAAATGAAAACCTGCTCGCGGAATACACCGTGAACTTTAAAAAGACCCACAGCGAAACGCTCCTGCCGATGATCGACACGATCGCGAAGATGACCGAGCTCGACTTAAAGAGCCTCGACGCGATTGCGATCGCTGCCGGCCCGGGCTCCTTCACCGGCCTTCGGATCGGTTCGGCGACCGCCAAGGGCCTCGGCCTGGCGCTGGACATCCCGATCGTCGAGGTGCCGACGCTCGAGGGGCTCGCGATGAACCTCTTCATGGCCCGGGGCTTTATCTGCCCGGTCATGGATGCGAGAAGAAAACAGGTCTACAGCGGGATCTACCGCTTTGAGGGCGACCGGCTCATCGTTGTGCGTGACCAGGAACCCGTCGCGGCGTCCGATCTCATCGCGGAACTGAATGCGATGGCAGGCGGGCCCGCTTCGGAGGGGGTCATTTTCCTCGGGGACGGCGTGCCGGTCGTCGAACCCTTCGCGAAAGAAGGGCTTTCCGTGCCGTTTTCCTTCGCGCCGGCGAACGCGAACCGGCAGCGGGCGGCTTCGGTCGGGGCGCTGGCGGAGCGCTATTTTGCGGCGGGACGCTTTGTGACCGCGGCGGAGCACGCGCCGATCTACCTGCGGAAATCCCAGGCGGAGCAGGAGCGCGAGAGGAAGGGCCTTGCATGACGATCCGCGAGATGAATTTTGACGACATCGCGGAGATCGCCGCGATCGAGGAAATGTACTCCGAGACACCATGGAACGCAAACGGGCTCCTCACTTACCTCCTCAGGGACGACACGATTTTTCTCGTCGCGGACTCGCTCGATGAGGTGCCCGCCGAGGGCGAGGAGCCCGAGGATTACTACGACACGCCGCATCTTCTGGGCTACGCGGGCCTTCTCATGGTGCCCTATGAGTCGGATATCTTAAATATCACGGTCCGGCCCGAGGCCCGGCGGCATGGCATCGCGACGCAGCTCATCGAAAAGCTCGCGGAGCTGGCCGCGCCGCGCGGCGTCACCGTGATCCATCTCGAGGTGCGGGAGAGCAATGTCCCGGCGAGAAGCCTCTACGAAAAGCTCGGCTTCACCGTCGACGGGATCAGAAAGAACTACTATGAGCACCCTAAGGAAAATGCCGTGCTCATGACACTGGACACACGAAAAGGATAAGAACTATGCTGGATGTCAGCCTTCTCGGGACCGGCGGCATGATGCCGCTCCCGAAGCGCCATGTGACCTCCCTCATGCTGCGGCACAGCGGGGCCTCCGTGCTCATCGACTGCGGCGAGGGGACGCAGATCGCGCTCCGAAAAAAGGGATGGTCGTTCAAGCCGATCGAGACGATTTTCCTCACACATTTTCATGCGGACCACATCGCCGGCCTGCCGGGTTTCCTGCTCACGATGGGCAACGCCGGCAAGACGGACCCGCTCACGATCATCGGCCCGAAGGGGACGGCGCGGATCGTCGCGGCGGTGAGGACGCTCGCGCCGGAGCTGCCGTTCGAGGTGATCCCCCGCGAGATCGAGGGAAATGAAGAGACCTTCAGCGCCGCCGGTCTTCAGATCACGGCGTTCCGCGTGCAGCACACGATCCTCTGCTACGGCTACAAAGCCGAGCTCAGCCGGACCGGCCGGTTCGACCCGGAGCGGGCCCGCGCATTGGGGATCCCGCTCAAATTCTGGAATCCGCTCCAGAAAGGGCAGGTCTGCGAGGAGAACGGACAGGTCTTCACCCCGGACATGGTGCTCGGGGCGGCCCGGAAGGGGCTGAAGCTCGTGTATGTGACCGACACGAGGCCGGTCCCGGTCATCGCGAAGATGGCCGAAGGGGCGGACCTCTTTATCTGCGAGGGCATGTACGGGGAGCCGGGCATGGACGACAAGGCCAGGCTCAACCGCCACATGACGATGCAGGAGGGGGCTGAGCTCGCGCGGAAGGCGCAGCCGGCTCTTATGTGGTTCACCCACTACAGCCCCTCGCTCATGAAGCCGGAGCAGTACATGGACGGGATACGGGAAATATTCCCGCGCGCGATCGCTGCCCGCGACGGGCAGGAGACGACGCTGCAATTCAAAGAGGATGAGTAAATGGACGGACATATTGATATCCTGGCGATAGAGACCTCCTGCGACGAGACCGCCGCGGCGGTCGTCCGGGACGGGCACGAGGTGCTCTCGGATATTATTTTCTCGCAGATCGACATGCACACAATCTACGGAGGCGTGGTGCCGGAGCTGGCTTCGCGCGCGCACATCGAGAAGATCAACCCGGTGATCGGGGAAGCGCTTAAGAAGGCGGGCATGACGCTCTCCGACGTCGACGCGGTCGCGGTGACCTACGGGCCGGGCCTTGTCGGCGCGCTCCTCGTCGGGGTGGCGGAGGCGAAGGCGATCGCATTTGCGGCCGGCAAGCCCCTCATCGGCGTGAACCACATCGAAGGCCACATCGCGGCCAACTATATCGAGCACCCGGACCTTAAGCCGCCCTATCTCGGGCTGGTGGTCTCGGGCGGCCACACGCACCTCATCATCGCGGAGGACTGGAATAAATTCCGGATCCTCGGGAGGACAGTGGACGACGCGGCGGGAGAAGCTTTCGACAAGGTCGCGCGGGCGGTCGGCCTGGGCTATCCGGGCGGCCCCAAGATGGATAAGGCGGCGAAGGGCGGGGATCCTTCGGCGATTCATTTTACGAAGGCGAAGGTAAACGGCTCCGAGTACGATTTTTCCTTCTCGGGCCTTAAGAGCGCCTGCTTAAACTACATCAACACCGAAAAGATGGCCGGCCGGGAAATAAACATCGCGGATTTCGCGGCGAGCTTTGAAAATTCCGTGGTCGGGGTCCTTGTGGACCACACGATCCGGGCCGCGAAGGAGCACGGGATGAAGGACATCGCACTGGCCGGCGGCGTGGCGGCCAATTCCGAGCTGCGGCGGCAGCTTACGGCGGCGTGCGAGGCGGAAGGGTTTCATTTTTATGTGCCGTCGCCGATCTTCTGCACGGACAACGCGGCGATGATCGGAGCCGCGGCCTATCACGAGTATCTCGCGGGCACACGGAGCGGCTGGAACCTCAACGCGGTTCCGGATCTTAAGCTCGGGGAGCGTGCGTCATGACGGCGGCGATCGTGCTCGCGGCGGGCCGCGGGAAGCGCATGGAGAGCGATACGCCGAAGCAGTTCCTCCACATTGAAAATGAAATGATCATCGAAAAGACCCTGCGCGTCTTCGAGAAGAGCCCGGTGATCGACGAGATCGTCCTCGTCACGGGGGAGGACTGGGTCGATTTCTGCCGGGAGGAGATCGTTGCCAGAAATGATTTCAAAAAGGTCTCCGGCATCGTCGTCGGCGGCGAAGAGCGCTATGATTCAGTTTACGCGGGGCTTCTCGCCTGCCCGGAGGCGGATTATGTAATGATCCATGACGGCGCGAGGCCGTTTGTGACGGAGGCGATCCTTGCGCGCGTGGACGAGGCGGTGCGGGAGTTCGACGCGGCAGCGGCGGCAGTGCCTTCGAAGGACACGGTCAAGATCGCGGACGAGGACGGGTTTGTCGTGAGTACGCCGGACCGGCGGCGCGTGTGGAACATCCAGACGCCGCAGGCCTTCAACTATACGATGATCCGGGCGGCCTACGAGATCCTGAAGGAGGGCTCCATGGCCGGGATCACGGACGATGCGATGGTGATCGAGCGGTCGGGCCTGGGGCGCGTCAAGCTGGTCATGGGGTCCTATTCCAACATCAAGATCACGACGCCGGAGGACCTGGGGTTGCTGTCCGGCTGAGATTGTACTGAAAATAGAACAATTTTGCGGTTGACAATGAGGACTTCGTAGTGTATGATACGTGAGTCTTGAGAAAGACGCAATGCGCGAGTGGCTCAGCGGTGGAGCACCACCTTGCCAAGGTGGGGGTCGCGGGTTCGATCCCCGTCTCGCGCTCGAGGGAGGGGTCCGGGCTGTCCGTATGGGTGGTCTGGATTTCTTCTTTTTTATTTGAATGATGTGTGCCAGGGGTTGTCCCCCTGGCATTTTGATATGGGAGGCGAGGATGCATTGCGAAGAAAGACAGTTTCTGTCGGAAGCCTGATCGATGAAGCCTGGTTTGCCGGCTATATGAGGTGTATGCGGTGAGGGACAGGTCTTATGTTGAATGTTTTCTTTGCCACGGGAGAAAGAGTTAAAGGGCAAAGTCGGATTTCAGGAGTTTTGAGGCAAGAATTAGAGAGTTTTCTTTGTATACGGCGGCAGGGTAGTCTGGCAAAGTTTGAATGGCATGCTTTTTAGGGCGGCAATACAAGATTATTCTTTGCGGAAAGAAGCGGAGAAGAAAAATACAGTTTGATTGGCGAGAACTGACCGCTTTGATTTCCTGCTTTTACTTTAATGTGGATGCAGGACATGCCAGGCAAAGAATAAAGATAATGAAGGCTGAAAAAGGGCAATGAAATCTACTTTGCCGGGAGGATGGAGTGCGGCCGGCAAAGAAGAAGCCGGTTTTTTGGTAAGCTTACGGAAGCGAACCGACACACCGGAAGCCAGGCTTGAATCAGGCTGGAATTCGCTGTATAATAAAAGAAACTTATGTGATTTTGGAGGTGTTTTTATGGCAGACAACGGCAATTCCAACCGCATCAGCCGGGCGTATCTCGATTCTCTCCTGATCGAGCCCCGCTATCTGGACGCAGAAATGCCCGATCCCGGCTTCACACTTTTCGGGCAGCATTTTTCATCGCCGATCATGACAGCGGCGCTTTCACACCTGGATCACTTTATGTTCTCCGGCGCTTCCGAGCTTCTGGCGCAGGGGGCTAAGGATGCTGACGCCGTGCTCTGGTACGGCGCTGCGGAAGAGGAGGAGATCGAGAGACTTGCGGCCATCTGCCCGCATATGATCGAGATCATCAAGCCATATGCGGATCGCAGCCTGATTTATGAAAAGATCGCTCATGCGGAAAAATGCGGACTGCTCGCCGTGGGAATCGATATCGACCATGCCTTTACGAAGGACGGGTCCATCGATGAAATCCATGGGCATCCGCTGGCGCCGCTCCGCACCGGAGAGCTCGCTGAAATCTGCAAATCAACGGCACTGCCGGTCATCATGAAAGGCGTGCTCAGCCTTCGGGATGGGGAAAAATGCCTCTCCGCCGGCGCAGGCGGAATCGTGCTGTCCCATCACAATAACCGCATCGAATACGCGGTGCCGCCGATGGCGGTGCTTCCGGAATTTGTAAAGCTGATAGCCGGGGCTGTTCCGCTGTTTGTGGACTGCGAGATCCAGACCGGCATGGACGCCTTCAAGGCGCTGGCGCTGGGGGCAACCGGCGTGTGCATCGGGAGACCCCTCATGACCGCCATCAAAAAGGACGGGGCGAAGGGAGTCGGCGACTACCTGAAGCAGGCTGTCGGTGAGCTGAAGCAGGCGATGGCATATACGGGGTGCAGTGATCTTGGCAGGATGGATGCATCGGTAATAAGAAGGATATAAAATGAACGCTGCGGGGTCGAGAATGATTCGACCCCGCTTTTATTATGAATCCCGCTGTTGTTCGCCGCGAAACCCCGGAGGGGGCTTCGCCGGAAAAATGAGTACAGAGAACCGGCTCTTAAGTTTCTACTTGACAAAATGGTTTATCTGGAGTAAACTAATATCAGAAAGTTTACTTTCGATAAACCAAAGGAGGGAAACCCTATGATTGATATTGAATTAGGAGAGGTCCAGGCCGCCTTCGCCGACATCATCTGGGCGCACGAGCCCGTCGGCTCGGGAGAACTGGTCAAAATCTGCGAGAAGGAGCTCGGGTGGAAGAAGCCGACCACCTACACCGTGCTCCGGAAGCTGTGCGAGAAGGGTCTCTTTAAAAATGAAGGAGGCCTCGTCACCGCCCTCATATCGAGGGAGAGATTCAACGCGATCAAGAGCGAACGGTTTGTTGAGGACACATTTGACGGGTCGCTGCCGGCATTTCTTGCCGCTTTCATGTCCGGAAGGAAGATCAGCGCGGAGGAGGCGGCGGAGATCCGGAAGATGATCGATGAATACAAGGAGGGATGAGGCATGTACGGAGCATTTGCAAAGCTATTAAACATGAGCCTGACAGCAGGGTGCCTCTCGCTCGCGATCATCCTGATCAGGGGCCTGATGAAGAAGGCGCCGAGGCGGTATGTGTGCATTTTATGGGCGCTCGTGGCTGTACGGCTCGTCTGCCCGGTGAGTGTGGAGAGCTCACTCTCCGTCTTTAACCTGCTCCCGGACGGAAATCAAGCGGAAGGGGCCGCGGAGGTCTTCCGGTACAGCGGGGAAAACGGGCAGCCCGAGATCCGCGTTGATGTGCCGGTCCCGGCCGGGGAGGACAGGGCAGCGGCGGTTCGCACTGCGGACTTCTATCTGCCGGCGATGATTGCTGTCTGGATGTCCGGGAGTGCCTGTATGCTTTTTTACGCGCTGATGAGCTATCTGAAACTCAGGCGGGCGACGGCAGCATCGATTCTTTTGAAGGATGACATCTATGTCTCGGAAGAGATCGACTCCCCGTTTATCCTGGGGGTGATCCGCCCGCGCATTTTCCTGCCGTCGGGCCTTACGGAGGAGACCAGAAAGCATGTCATCGCACATGAGAGGGCACATATAAGACGGTGCGACCACTGGTGGAAGCCGGCGGGGTTCCTCCTCCTTTCGGTGTACTGGTTCAATCCGATTCTGTGGCTCGCCTACGTGCTCTTCAGCCGGGATATCGAGGCGGCGTGCGATGAGAGTGTCGTCTCGGGGCTCAGCCGTGAAGGCAGAGCCGGCTACGCGGAAGCACTGCTTAGCTGTGCGGTACACAGGCGGATGGTCACGGCCTGCCCGCTCGCCTTCGGGGAAAATGACGTGAAGGGCAGAGTGAAAAATGCCCTCCGTTACCGGAAGCCTGCCTTCTGGGTCCTCGCCGCGGCGACCATCGTGTGCTGCGCGGTCGGGGTGAGTTTTCTCACAGATCCGAAGGGCAGCGGAGCGGAGACTGCAGAGGCGGTTCAAGCGGGAGATGCTTCATCGCTGAGTGCGCTTAGAGAGGCCGAGGAGGAGGCGCTCAAAGCGGAAGAGGCCAGGCAGATCGCCAGAAAGCAGGCCGAGATGGAGGCGGTCAGGGCTGCGGAGGAGGAAGCCCGGAAGGCGGCCGAAAAAGAGGCGGCACGAAGGGAAATGGATGCTGCGCTGATGGCGGAGGATTATGCAGCTTATAATGAAATCCGGCTTCAGTCCGAAGGCTGGGAGGTACAGAGCATTACCGGATACAGCCGAAATGAGGATGGAACCTTTACGACCGAAGACGGAAAGACCTACACGTACAAAATCTCGGGAGGCGGGAGGATTTCCGAGTCGGGGGATGACTATACCGCGGTGCTTCTTTCAAATACCGGTGAGTATACATATGAAGAATTCGAAGAAATGATTTTCGGGAGCGATTCGGATTCGGTTTCCGATGAGGACAAATATGCGGTTGTTGCGCTGGGTACCAGACCCCACATGGCAGGGAGTGTACTGACGTCGGAAGGGAACGGGAAGTATACGGTTGAACCTTATTTTGTTCCGGAGGCATAAGGATGATAGCATCAGGAGGAGGCGGTGACGCCTCCTCCTTTGTATCGTTACCATTTTTCTATCTTGCAGCTGTGGTGCTTGAAGTCCGGGTGATCAGCGGGCAGGTCCCTGTCGTAGTTGATGCCGATCACAAGGGTATTTCCCTTATAGTGCTCAAACCGGTCAAGGTATTTCTGACGCCGGATTTGGTCCATGGCAATATCCGCACTGTGTCCGTACTTAAGTTCCACAAGCAGCGCGGGCTTCTCCGGATACCTGGAGCCTCCGCGAAGCCTCGAACGATCGGAAGGTGCCGGTCCACTCTTTGCCCTTCGTGGACGTCTTGAACTCGTCCAGGATCTCCCGGTTGGGAATGAAGACCTCGCTCCGCTCATCGTCAAAACCGAGATAGCCGAGGTGGACGAGAAGCGAGAGCACGTCGTCCCTCCCCGTGAGTGTCGTCATGTCGTTCTGATAGGTAGAGGTGTCGATGGCCAGCCGCCCGCCGTCCATGAGCAGTGCGACCGCCTCTTTGAGGCCGTCATAATCCATGCGGATGTATTCCGCCAGGGCTTCGTAGGTCTCGGTCTTGTTCCAGTAGTCTTTGATGACGCCGGTTGTCATGGATTCGACGACGGAAAGAGGGCTGTAGAGTGCATACCTGTTTGCTTCCGGTGATTTGCCGGTTGTCTTCAGCTCCTCGTGGTTAGGGTCGGGCGGCGTTATGTCGCTGACGATATAACCGTCATACCAGTCTTTTATGCGGGCATAGTCCCGGCCGTATTCGGTACACAGATTTCGAACTTCATCTTCCGTAAAACCGGTATACGGCGCAAGCTGGCGCGGCGCCATCATGGAGTACTCCGTGAACATATTGAGGGCCGAGTGCTGCCCGTATTTTTTTATGGGGAGGATGCCGGTCATGTAGGCGAGGGCGACATAGGGCTTGTCTTTCAGCCAGTCACGCAGGAAATCAAGATAGAGCCGTTGGGCTTCGCTGTCATCCTTCCAGACTCTGAACACCGCATCCCATTCATCTATGACAATTACAAAGGGGATCCCGGATTGTCTGTAAAACCGATCAAGACTGTATGAGAAGTCGTCTGGATCATAACGCGTATCCGGGTAGCTTTCTTCAAGTTCAAGAAGGACTCGATTTTTGAGTGAAGTCAATGCTTCGCCTGCAGTTCTGCCGAGCTTAAAGAAATCTGTCATTACGATTCGGATGACATCAAATTTCCCGAGGTATTTATCCCACAAAGCCATCTCAGACAGTTTTCTCTGCAGAAAAAGCTCGCGGCTGTCAGCCTCCCTGCCATAGTATGCGCAGATCATGTCGGCAGCCATCGTCTTGCCGAACCTGCGTGGGCGGGAGACACTGACGTACTTTTGTTTTGTCTTCACAACTGAATTCAGATATCCCAGCATACCTGTTTTGTCAATATAGATTTCAGAGTTTACGGCTTCCTCAAAAGCGGTTTTTCCCGGATTTATATAAGTTCCCATCTGGAGAATCCCCTCCTGTGATAACATTTCACCTGCTGTCTATTATACCTTCTTTTCAGCCTCTAATCAATAAAC
>OCTX012266089.1_pt1 | contig 15980 bp, 8 predicted proteins | sample 1539691 | NCBI WGS metagenome assembly OCTX01 (sample SAMN02144231, study PRJEB22623) | gut metagenome | biome: sheep rumen | host: Ovis aries | place: New Zealand | reverse complement strand
CGCCGGTGTGGCTGCCGCTGTTGCCGCCGTACTTCTTGTTGTGAATCCCGGCGGCCGGCAAAACGACCCTGTTTTGAGTATGGAAGAGCCCCTTGTCGCTCAGGTTCAGGAGGTTTCTGAACCTGAGCCGGAGGTGGTCGGCCCTGTCAGTACCAGCGAGATGAAGGCTCCCGCCGCGAAAAAACCGGCTCCCGCCGTGGAAGGTCAGGCTCCTGCCGAAGACGCTCCCGCCGCTGCCGTTGAGTCTCCTGCCGAGTCCAATGATGTTAAGGCCGCTTCCGGAGAATCTCCCGCCGTGACCAATGATGTCAAAGCAGCTTCCGTTGAATCTCCTGCCGTGTCCGAAGAGGGTAACGCCGCTTCCGGAGAGCCGGAGTCCGGCATGGACTTTCCTTCCCAGCCGTCCGGCGTCACCTCCGTTCCCCTGTCTCGTCAGGCGTCGCGCAGGCATTCCCTCATTGCCGCCAACCTTTACGGCGGCGGTATGCCAGGCAGCGCAACGTTCACCAATACAGTGTCTTACGGCATCAAGACGAAGGACGGCCCGAACATGGCTTCCCGTCAGGTATCCGTACTAGGGCGCAACCGTGTCACGGAAACTACCGTCACCCGCAAGATGGATTTTCAAGCGGGACTGATGCTCAGCTTCGACTTCTCACGCCACTGGGGCTTGGAGACGGGCCTGCAGTATACCCGGCTTGCGTCGTCAAGCCAGTCGACCACCGGTTCGCTTGCCTCCACCACGGAAGAGAAAATAGGCTATCTGGGAGTTCCCCTTCATGTCGTATTCACTCCGCTCAGGCTCCCCCTGCTGTCGCTGTACGTGTCTGCCGGTCCCGAGCTTGAATATGGCGTTTCCCGTACCTGGGACGTATACGATATCATCAATTCCGTCCCTACAGCCATCGACCACGGCGGCGAGACTCCGGGCGACTGGGTCTTTTCGGGAAGCCTCAACGCCGGCGTGCAGCTGAAGCCCTTCCGCCACGGAGCGTTCTTCGTCCAGCCGGGCGTAGTGGTCCGCAACATCCTCGAAACCTCTCCGGAGTCCTATTATACGGACCATCCGGTCTCGTTCCGCCTTGCCGCCGGATACAGGATAACTTTCTGATAAACAGTACCGCTGACAGACCCGTCAGGTATATCCCAGGGCCTTGATGCGCTCTTCGAATTCCTCTTTGGGGCAGATGGCCTGGTTGCGCATCTTTGCCCTGTAAGTATATACTGTCGACAGCGAACACTTCAGAAACGCCGCGATGCTCGGGGAGTCTTCCAATCCAAGCTTTATGATGGCGAGGATGCGCAGTTCCGTTGGCATGGTGCGTTTGCTGTCGGACACGTTGAACCGGGCCTCTTTCCGCAGGAGGGCGTTTACGTCTTCGACGAAGTTGGGGAAGATTCCGAGGAAGGTCTGGTCGAATATCTGATAGAACTGCTTGTAGCTGGTGAATTCAATAGGCTGGCGAAGTTCCTTCATAAGGGCTTCAGTGCCTTGTTTTTTTGCTGTCTGCAGAAGTGAGTGGCGGTATTCCTCGCTCATGTCGAGGTGCTTTACGCTCAGGTCCATATATGTGAAGACGTAGCCGTCCTTGATTTTGTTGACCTCGGCAAGGGCGTGGTTCTTCTCTTCCAGCGTCTTGTTTACCTGCTCCAGAATTCTTGACTGGCGCAGGTACATGCGGCTCAGCATCACCGACCACGCGAGTAGTAATGACAGTATGACTATGCTGATTATCAGCATGATCTGCCGGCTCCGCTCCACCTTTTCGCTCGCTTTTACTATCACGTCCTGGGCTTGCGAGGAACGTATGAACTTGGCTTGGAAGTCTCCTGCCAGCACGTCGGCGAAATGTATCTGTATGTAGCGGCTTGCCCTTTTGATGTCTCCGTCGTGAAACAAGGCCAGCGACAGCTCGTACAGTGAAAGGAAGTCGCGGTTGGCTGCCCGGAAGTCCTCTACGGCGGAGCGGGCGAGATGTATCTTCTCGCGCACGGGGTCTCCCATCTGTCCGTACAGTATGCCGGTGTTGTATTCAAGCGACAGAAGGTCCTGTCTTGAGCCGCGGGCAAGTTCTATGCTGCGCAGGAAAATGTCAAGGGCCTCCTGCAGCCGGCCCTCGTCGCGAAGTTGCTGGGCATAGATTTTTTTGCCGTACAGACTTACCGTATCGCGCGAGATGTATGCCCGGCGCAGGTCCTGCAGGGAGTCTGGATAGTTCTGCTTTTGCTGCAGGAAGCGGGGAAAACGGGATATGTTTGCATAGACCTCTATACCCCTCGAGAGGTAAGGCTGCATGAGGCCCAAGGCCTCGAAACCTGTGGTGTCGAGAGCCTCGTACTGTATGAGGGCCCGGGCCTCGTCGTGAGACCATACCAGCAGCTGAATCTCGGCGAATTGAGTAAGAAGTTCCTCCCTGCGTGATGTGGCGTAATCGTGCATCAGGGAGACATAATTCCCTGCAGAATCGGCGCTGAAGTGCCGGTAGGCCTGATACAGGGCTTCGGCCCTTTCCCATTTGCAGGTGTCAGGCGCCTGCGACAGGAGGATGCGCAGCGAGTCGTTGCTTCGTTCGAACGATTCCAGGTAAACGCTCCTTTGCGAAATGGCTCTGTCGAGCCGTCTGAGTTCCTGCCGGACAGGGTCAGGGGAACAGCATGCGAGCACCGGAAGCAGGATGAGGAGAATGTGGCTGTACGGTTTCATATTTTGTGCTAAGATACTAAAAATCCCGAATTCTGATATATGTAAACTTATAAAAGAACTTAGATTTTTTTGAGGCGTCCATTGGTAAAAAACCCTTTACATGGCAGTAGAATGCATATTTATAGTTATTACTATCCTTAGTTTTACTTATATTTTTCTTCGCGCACGTGCAAAAGTGTTTTTATCTTAATAAATTTGTCAAAACGCCAAGCTCACTAATAACCCAAAAATATGTTAATAAACAAAATTCTTTCATTAATGAAGACCATTTTCAAAAAGCAGGACTATGTTGCGCCCTCGGCCCGCATTAATGTCCTCAGCATGGAGAGAGTCTTGTGTGGCAGCAACAGCATGACTGTTACGCTCGACGAAGAATTAATTCAAGACGAGTACGAATGGGAGATTTAATCATGAAAAAGACTGTTTTATTCGCATTCGCGGCTGCAGCAGCTGCCTTTGTTGTCGCTTCATGTGACAAGACTTCCCTGGTTGAGACTCCTGTTACCCCCGAACAGGAAGTGACTGACCCCAAAACTCCTGAGGATCCCGCAGATGGTGTTCCAGAGGGGATGGTTCGCCTTACTTTCGGTGTAACGGCCGAGGGAGAAGGTACCAAGACGCAGTGGAACGGAACGGCTCATTCCTGGAGCGACGGCGACCAGATTCGTATCATCTGGGGCGCAGGAGATTCCGATTATGCCGATGCCGCTGTTGTTGACGGCAAAGTGACCGCCACCGTCGGGCAGGCAGACTATTATTATGCTGTGTATCCTACGACGGCTGCCTATGCCCTCGATGTAGACGCCGGCACCCTAACCATCACCATTCCCCGCTACCAGACCGGTAAGTTCGAGGATGCCGACATCATGGCGGCAAAGACACCCGCAGCCACTCCCGCCCTTAATTTCAAGGGAGTGACGCACATATTCAAAATCCATCTTACCGATGCGAGCACCTTCAACCGGCTTGAGTTCCAGTCTTTGCTTCCCAATAAGTTATTGGTGGATCCTATGCTTGTATCGTTTGACGGCAGCGGCAACGTTACCGTGGAGTCGCAGAGCGCCGTAGTCGACGGTAGCCACAGCAAATATGTCGACCTGCAAAACAACATCACTGCAGGTAATGACTATTATTTTGCCGTCGTTCCCGGTTCGGATTTGTCTAAAGGTATAATAATCAAGGCGCGAGACACTCAAACCGGTTCTTTCAATGTTTTCGGTTTCGGCAAGAGCTCCATTGACGCGAAACGCGGAGTCATCACCAATCTTGGCGACCTTGACAAGAGAATTCATGCTGATTGGTTCATCAAGCCCGAAGGAACAGGCGATGGTTCGAGTTGGGATAATGCAGGTGGTCTGGACCTGTTTGTGAAGCTGGTCGGTACGCCCACGACAGAAGATTCTGGTGTTGCAAGCACCATGAGGCTCAACAACGCCAAGATACATTTCATGGAGGGTACTTATAATATAGAAGAGGCATATGGAGAGCAGAAACAGTTTCAGGCCGGAACGTTTTCTTCAGAGGTTGACAATGTAACTCTTATTGAAGGTGGCTACCCCTCTTCTGCTACCGGCACCGACCTTAGCGGTTACAATCCTTCAAGCTATGTCACAAGGTTTATAAGCAACCAGTCTGAGAACAACGACCGTGTTTTCTATTTCAATGGCGCCCGTCTCTACGACTGGACCTTCAAAGGCCTGAGTTTCGAAAATAATACTGCAGGAACCAACTTCAATACTCCCGGAGGGGCTGTTGCAATCAACGGCGGCACAAATGGAAACATCAAATTTGAAGATTGTTCATTCATATTAACGACATCCAACAGCAGCGGCGGCGGAGCACTCTCTTTCCGCGGTACAGCCGAAGTAAATGCTGAATTCAAGAATTGCACATTCTCCGGGTGCAGTTCAACTTCCGGATTCGGCGGCGCAATTTGGATTAATACTGAAAAGCACAATCTTACCTTTAATGGATGTACATTTACCGGTAACACTGCTGCCAAGGGTGGCGGGTTCCTGTACAACCAGAACTCAGGTACCGTTATAATAAAGAATTCATTCTTTGAGAATAACGTTGCAACATCTTCTAACGGCCTTGGCGGTGCTATATATGCTTCAGGATCAGGAAATATTGAAATTGACTGCTGCATCTTAAAAGGAAACGGAACGGACGCTCAGGCACAGCATGGCGGAGTAATCTGGATGGGAGGAACTACAAGTCTTTCCATTGGCAACGGTACTGCTGTTACCAATAATAAAGCATCTTCCCGTGGCGGAGTAATTCTTGTTGCTGAGAACTCCGCATTAAATGCCGATGGTGTTTCGTTCTCCGGCAACAATGCACTCAACGGAGGCGTAATCCATGTAAACGGAGGAACCGCTTATGTAAATACTTGTGAGTTCAAAGACAATTCAGCAACCAACGGAGCTGCTCTTCGTGCGGCTGGCACTGCAGATAATCAGGCCAACCTTATCGTGAACGCTTGCCTTTTTGATTCCAATACTCCCTCTGGTTCTGCCAATGGCGGCGGTTGTATAAATGCCAATACATATTCACGTACCATAGTCTCCAATTCCACAATCAGGAACACAAGCGGTGGCAACGGCGCCGCAATGTCAATCGATGGCGGTGCGGCCGGGACTTACGGTTACATGTATGCTGTAAGCTGTACTTTCAGCGGCAATACCATTGATTTCGGCCGTAACTATAACTTCTTTTACTTCCACAATTGCATAGCCGACCATAACGTTACCGTTGCCAACCCCGGGAAGAGCTATTCAATCCTTGGTGACAACCGTTATTCGACGAACAAGACCATAGTCGAGACCGAAACCGGTCTTGGCGCGGCATGCCTTGGAAGTTTCTCCGGAGGTGTATATCCACTGAATTCCGCCAAAGAAGCTTCCTATGGTGCTGGAATGTCAGCAGATGACCTCCAGGCTCTGACCTTCAACAATATCACCCTCACCGACGAGCAGAAAGCCCTCCTTGCAAAAGACCAAAAGGGTAAAGACCGTACCGGCACCATCATGGGTGCATTCGTAGGCAACTAATCTGATTTCCGATACCGCCGTACAGTATTGCGTCTGTACGGCGGTATTATATTTACCATAGATGCAGCAGATGAAACGTTTCTTACTATCCCTTGCTCTCCTGCTTGCCGCGGCGACGGCCGCCTTTGCGCAGATCAAGGTCGGGGGCACCGTAAAGGACGAGCTCGGAGCGCCTCTTCCCGGAGCTACCGTATCCGTAGAGGGCACCTCCACGGGAGCCGTAACCGATGCGGGCGGAGCCTTCAGCCTGAGTGTGCCTTCGGAAGAATCGGTCCTGGTGTTCGAATCACTCGGATTCAAGACTGTCCGCATGAAGGTAGGGAAACTCCGCACCTTCGAGACGGTCCTTGCCGAGGATGCCGAATTCCTCGACGAGGTTGTAGTAATCGGCTTCGGAGAGCAGAAAAAGCAGGATCTCACCGGCTCGGTGGCGACCGTCAAGATGCAGGATGTAGAGAACGGCGCGACCCTTTCGGTCGATCAGGCTCTGCAGGGCCGCGTGGCCGGAGCCGACATCATGAGCGTTTCCGGCGACCCCACGGAAGGGACGTCGATCCGCATTCGCGGCGCACGTTCAATCACGGCGGGTAACGAGCCGCTCATCGTGGTTGACGGCGTTATGAACGCGGTGCAGGACCTCGGCGACCTCAATTCTTCCGACATCGAGTCCATCTCCATCCTCAAAGATGCCTCGTCCACTGCAATCTACGGTTCCCAGGGCGCCAACGGCGTAATCATAGTGACCACCAAGGCCGGCAGCACGACCACCAGGGCAAAGCCTACCGTCACGCTTACGACCAAATGGGGCGTTTCCGCTCTTGCACGCAGCCTGGACTACATGAATGCGGCAGAATTCGCAAGCTACAACAACGACCGCATAGACTTCAGCAAATCGGCGCACGGTGACGTATATCCCGTTACGCCGAGTTACACCCAGAAGTACTCCGACCCCGAAGCGCTCGGCGAGGGAACCGACTGGCTCAAGGCCATAACCCGCACCGCACTGTTCCAGGAGCATGCCCTCTCGGTATCGGGCAACAGCAAGCAGACCAACTATTTCGCCTCCCTTTCCTATGCCGACGACGAGGGTATCATTCTCGACTCCGGGGCCAGCAGGCTCATAGGGCGCCTCAACCTTGGACACCGCTTCAACAAGTGGCTCAAGCTGGATTACAGCGCGAACGTACTCTACCGCAACAACAATAACAACAAGACCAGTATCGGCGGCACCGCGGTATGGTCCGGAGCCGTCTATATCTCTCCTGTTCTGGGGATTGACAGCGAGGTCAACGACCTGTACAACTACGGACAGGGCTCGCCGTTCAACAATCCCTACATCACCATCATGCAGAGCGTCAACCAGCGCAAGACCTGGTCCAACACCCAGACGCTCGCTCTCACCCTCACGCCTGTCAAGGGACTCACGATAAAGAGCCGCAATACCTATTACAAGTACGATTCTCACCTGTACAAATATCTTCCCGGCACGCTCCCGGCACGCCGTCTCGCGGCGACCGGAGGCGAAGTGAACCGTCAGGACGGCGACATGGTGCAAATCAACACCGACAACACCGCAACGTACAAGACCGATATAGCCCACAAGCACCATCTGGACGTGATGGCCGGCATGTCGATGTATTACAAGCTGTCCGGCAACCAGAACATAGTCGGCAAGGGAATGCTTGTGGACGAGCTTCTCTGGAACGACCTTTCAGCAATCGGCGACAAAGACAATTACACCATCACTTCTTCGAACCAGGAGGTGCGGAAACTGAGTTTCCTGGGACGCATCAATTACAATTACAAGCAGCGTTACTACCTTACCGTTACCGGACGCGCCGACGCATCCTCCAACTTCGCGGCCAACAACAAGTGGGGCTTCTTCCCTTCCGCCGCCGTCAAATGGAATATCGCCAACGAGCCATGGCTAAAGCGCACCCGCATATTCAAGGAACTCTCTCTGCGATTGAGCGCCGGACGCACCGGCAATGACGCCATCGCTCCCTACAGCTCCCTGCAGCGCCTCAGTTCCTCCACCGGCGGATACCTCATCGGCGACGGTCAGGTTACCTATTACTACCCCAGCCGTCTGGACAGCCCCGACCTCACTTGGGAAAAGACCGACCTGTACAATGCAGCTCTCGACATCGCCGTGCTCAAGGGGCGCATAAAGATGACCGTCGAAGGCTATATGGCCAACACCCGCGACCTGCTCCTGAGCGTCCAGAAGGCACAGCAGACCGGCTACAGCAGCTATACCCAGAATCTCGGCCGCACATCCAACAAGGGTGTCGAGCTGTCCCTTGAGACCCAGAACGTGGTGCATCGCAATTTCTCATGGACAACCTCCTTCACGGTTTCCCACAACACCCAGATGGTGGAAGACATCGGCGGCGAGAGCGAAGTGGTCGCCATGAAGGACCAAAAGGGATACATGATTTACGGCTACAGGGCGGGCTATCCGCTCAATTCCCTCTGGGGTTTCCAGTACGGAGGCGTGTGGCACAACCAGCAGGAGATTGCCGACAACGACATCACCCATCAGTATGTGGACTACTACGCAAAACCCTATAAATGCGGAAGGCCCAAGTACGTTGACCAGAACCATGACGGCATACTCGACAACCAGGACCTCACGTACCTGGGCAATGCCGATCCTATAGTGTACGGAGGCATGCAGAACAACTTCCACATCTTCGGCTTCGACCTCGGAGTCTACTTCACCTACTCGCTCGGCGGCAGTATTTACAATTATTCCGAATTTTTCATGGCCGGAACATATTGTTCCAACCAGTATCGGTACATGCTCAACGGCTGGCATCCGTACCGTAACCCGGAATCCAATTTCCCGGCGGCGGGCGCAAGCGGTTCCAGCATGCTCCCCAGCGATTTCATGGTACACGACGCCTCGTACCTCAGGCTCAAGACAGTAAAGCTTTCGTACAAGTTCGACATGGACAAGAGAGTCAAATGGATACGGAGCATATCTGTAGGCGTGACCGCCGACAACCTCTGGCTCTGGACGCGTTACAACGGCTTCGACCCCGATGTTTCGTCCAAGGTTGAGGACCAGGAGTCCACGATACGTCGCGCCGACATCGGGGCCTATCCCCGTCCGCGCAAGATAATAGGCATGGTGCAAATCAAATTCTAAGGGCTTATGAAAAGGACAATCATTCTTCTCGCTACCCTGGCCCTTAGCCTGGGATGCAACAAATTCCTCGAAGAGCATCCAACCTCTTTCGTGGAGAGGGGCGACTTCTACAAGAGCGACGCCCAGTGCCGCAGTGCGGTGAATTCCTGCTACGAGGGACTTCGTACCGTTTATTCCACGACGCTTTTCACTCATCTGGAAGGAACGACCGACCTTGTGTACGTGCCGTCGGTTTCAGACGTCAATGCCATACTCGACATCAACCCTTCGCAGTGCAACATATCCAAAACCCTTTGGAGCGCATCGTACAAGGCGGTAATGTACTGCAATGCGGCGATTGCCGGAATAGAGGGCTCGGAGACCATCAGCGAAGAGTCCCGCAGGGATTTCCTCGCCGAGGCGAAGACCATGAGGGCCTTCTGGTACTACCTGCTGACCAGCTGTTTCGGCGACGTTCCGTTCTACCTTGACGATGTTGTGGACCAGCAGACCATGGAAAGGGTCGCACACCTCGGGCGCATGAGCGCGGTCGAGACCCGAAAAATCCTTATAGAGGACCTCCAGGGCTGTTTTACCTACGACGACGAGGGCAATTATACCGGAGCCCTGTCGCAGGTGCGCGCCAATGACGGGGCCGAGAAAGGACGTGCCGGCTGGGCCATGGGCATGATGCTCATAGGCAAGATGGCCCTGTGGAATGCCTGCACCGACAAGGATTCGGGCACCGACTGGTATGCCGTCGCCGCCGGGGCGCTCGAAAAGCTGGTCCCGGTATACGGCGAGCTGTCCTCCTATCCGCTGAGCGATTTGCTTTTCAGCGTGAAGGACGCTCCTGAACGCATATTCGAGGTGCGCCATTACTATGAGCAGGGGACCTTGTCCTACGCCGGCACCCTCGCCCAGAACTGCATGCCCTCTTACAATGTGAACTCTAATCTGTTCGACGGGGTCTCCATCCCCATGCTTGGGACGGACGCCAAGGTGGGCACATGCAACCGTCCGACCTCTTATTTCTACACCATTCTGCAGCCCGACAACGGCAAGGACGCCCGCGTGGATATCAATCAGGGCCGCAGGTACAACGGACAAGCGTTCAACAACGGTCTGGGCAAGCCCTGGATGGGCCCCAAGTTCTGGTGTCCCAATATGTACACCACCCACGATTCCAACAATTATCCCTTGTTCCGCTATGCCGACGCCCTGCTGATGCTTGCTGAATGCAGTTGCGCAGCCCGCGACAAGGCGGGATTCGAGCGCTACATCAACGAGGTGCGCCAGCGTGCCGGGCTCGATGCGTACAGCGTAGGCAACTGGAGCGATGCGGAGCTGGAACTGCGCGCCGAGAGGGCCAGGGAGCTTTTCGGCGAATTCCAACGCAAATTCGACCTCGTCCGCTGGGGTGTCTGGTACGATACAGTACGCGAGTACTGGAAGGCGGAGATGGATGCCAGGGCCATCCCGGTCCATATTCAGCCCTGCCATCGCTATCTTCCCATCCCCAACGAACAGGTAGTCAATTCGGGATATGCCCTGGACAACAAAGAATACAACGAAAATGGCCTGTAGTATGAAACGATTATTGATAATGCTTGCCCTCCTGCTGCTTGCGGCCGGGTGTACGCAGAGATATGAGCTCTCGCTGCCCCTCGCCCTCAACCGGGTGGAACTCAGGCTCACTTCCGGCGAAGGCTCTTCGTATGTGTTGGTGTATAGCCAGGGCCCCTGGACGGCCACCCTGGCCGAGTCCGCACCCTGGGTGACGCTTTCGCGTACGGAAGGTTCCGGCAACAGCCAGATCAACGTCAGCGTTGAGGCAAATCCCGGATTCAACCGCAGCGTAGTCCTTACCGTCAGCAATGCCGTCGGCAGCAAGGACATGCTGATTTCACAACTGGGCGATGCAGAAGAACAATAAACCAGAGAATCCATGAGAGCAATCCATATACCGGCATTTGCGGCGCTCGCAGTCTTAATCTGTTCCTGCAGCACCGACATGTTCGAACGCACGATAAACATCGGCTCCGGACTTGGCTTCCCCGAGAAGGTCGTGACCCTCGAGGCTGCGGAGGGCGAACGTACGATTGCGGTGCTCGCGACCCAGGAGTACACCATATCCTCCGGTGCGTCCTGGCTGAACTGTCCCGCCACGGGGCCGGAAGGGCGCGAGGGCTTTGTGATGCATTATTCGGCCAACGACAGCTTCCCCAGGGTGGCTACGGTCGTCGTCGCCATAGATGAACATTCCCATTTCGACACCCTGACGGTCCGGCAGCGGGGAGCGGTGGTTCCTGCGTTGACAGTCAAGTCTCCCGCAATCACCGTACGCGGTTCGTCCGGCGGAGAGTTTCAGCTGCCGCTCGACACCAACCTGCCCGACGACGCCATCTCCCTTGCCTGGGCCTACGACGAAGGCACCGCCTGGTTCGAAACACCCGAAATCAAGGGAGGGGCGCTGCATTTCAAGTATTCCGCCAATCCCGAGAACCATACGCGCCGGGGCAGTATAACTGCCAGTTACAGCGATGCCTTCGGCAACGTAATTACCATCCCTTTCCAGCTTATACAGCTCTCCAATTCGGACAGTGCCGGCAAAAACTTCAGTCTTAAGGAGTTCTGCAGCCTCGCCTCGGAAGAGGGAACGCTTGTATCCGAAGACATAACCATCGAGGGAATAGTGGTGAGCGACAAGGAGAATGGCAACTGCGGCGACAACACCCAGACTTCCGTGACCTCCATCGACTACAGCGTCTGCCAAAGGACCATTTATCTGGAATCGACGGACGGCTCCAGGGGCATGTGCCTCCTTACCGTATCTCCGGAAGACAATATCTTCCTGCAGGGCGACCGGGTCAAGCTCTCCGTACGCGGTGCAACCCTTTACCGCAGTGCCGTCGTGGATGCATTGTCCGACCCTGTTTTCTACACCCTCAAGGGCGTCAAGGGGAGCATGGCCCTGGAGACCGAACATCTTGGAAGAAGCGGCATCCCGGTGAAAGAGAAATACATAGGGGCGTTGACCGATGACGATATCTTTACATACGTCACCATCAAGGACTGCGAATTCCCCGTGCGCAAGGGACCTCTTACTCCCGTTTCCGAGCAGTTTACCTCCGAAGGCGGTTCCGACAAGGTAAGCAAGTTCGGAATACTGCTGCACGACGTGTGCGGCGGCAGCATGTACCTGTATACCAACACCACCTGCCCGTACCGTCGCGACGGTTCGGCTCTGCCGCAGGGCAGCGGTACCGTGAGCGGAGTGGTCGTCCACGAACTGTATCCCCGTTTCAGCTACATGGACAACAGTTCCTCGGACTCCGGAACCTGGGGCAACATAGGCCGCTACCAGCTTCGCCACACCACCCGGGACGACATCCGTCTTGCCGCTACGATGCAGGAGCAGAGTTTCTCCGCCATCCTGTGCGAGTGGCGTTACGTTCTGGACAAGAATCTCCAGCGCTACTACGCGACCGACGGCGATACGCAGGCCTACTTCGAGTACAGTTTCGTATATCCTGACTCCTATACGGACGGCCGTGCCGGTACCCTTCCCATAAACAAGCGTACCGACTACAGCTACCTGGGACCCGTTGGAACCGCCAACGCAGGCAACAAGTCCGGCCTCGGGGTGATGCTCGCCGACGGCACCGACTGGATGGGCCCGGAATACAACGGATTCAACAGTGAATTTGCCGCAAACATCAATTCCGACGGTCTCGGGAAGGTGCCTGCCGATGCCGGTTCGGCCTGGAGCACCAACCTTACCGCCCGAAACGGCAAGCCGATGTACACGCAGCTGGTTTTCTCCACCAAGGGTATCACGAGCTCTCTGATGAGCATGCAGATCAGTTCGATGAATTTCTTCTACGGTTCCACTCAGAAGATCAACGGGGTTCCCATGTACCTTCAGGGCCCCCGCTACTGGGAGGTCCAGTATTCTACGGACGGCACGAGCTGGAAGAAGGCCGGCGGCTACAACCTGCCCGAGTTCTGCCAGACTACGCCCATGACCCAGCTCTGGCAGACCGCAGGATTCAAGCCGGTCAACATCCCTCTGCCGGCCTCGGAGCTGCTCGACCGCGACAAGGTTTGGATACGCATCATTCCGGAGGAATCGATGCTTAGCGGAAGCCAGACCGAATATCTGGACTACAGCATCAAGTATCCTTCCAGCGGCTCTTTCCCAACTGCCTGGAACTATATAGGCATACGTTACAATACTGTCGAGCCCGCTGCGAGCGATTTTGGCGGAGGCGGCATCGACCCTGTGAATCCGATAGACTATAACTGGTGATGCGTATGAAAAAGTATCTGACTGTTCTTGCATTGTTAGCAGTTGCAGTTTCCTGCGGAAAAGGAGATTTCACTGTTTCGCCCGAATCTGCTCCGGCCGGGAACGGACTTGCGCAGACCGGGAAGGCTTTGACCTTCACGGCCGATGCCATTGCCGCCCGGGCCGGAAGCTGCGCCACCAAGACAACCCTTGGCGCCGACTGGTCGGTCAGCTGGGTCGAAGGAGACCAGGTGTCGATTCTCTGGAAGGGAGGCAGGGCCGTGAGCCATGCCGTCCCCGAAGGCGGCAAGGTTTCTTTCGCCGCCGTGGTTGACGAGGCTTCCGATTATTATGCCGTATTTCCTGCCTCCGTTCCGGCCTCAGTGGACGCCGACGGCCGACTTTCCCTGCAGATACCTTCGGTGCAGGGCGGCAGTTTCGCCGACTGTGCCGTCATAGTCGCGCACACCACGCGCGAATCCCTCGACTTCGGACGGTTCCGCAGCGCCGTTTCCATGATACGCTTCACGGTGGACAGCCCGGGCGTGTCGCTGGTGCGCTTCGGTTCTGCTGACTCAATGAATATCTGCGGCCGCATTTCGTGCGACGAGTCGCTGGCTGAATTCTCCGTTGAAGCGGAAACAGCATCGATAGATGTCCGTACGAACGGTGCGGGCACGTATTACCTTGCCATGCTTCCCGGGCTTTCCCTGCCGGGTCTCAGCTTCTCTCTGGGCAGCGAATCCGGCTGGAAAGGAACGGCCACGAGCACTTCTGCGGTTTCCCTCGGAGCAGGGGACCTGCTGTGCATCAAGACTCCGCTGGACGGACACATAGAGGTGGAAGGCAACATCCACATCAGCGTCGAGGGAGCCGGCAGCCGTGACGGTTCGTCGGCAGGGAATGCCGCAGATGCCGAGTTCCTTCGCACGCTTCTCGCTTCGTCCTCCTCAGGCAGCCGGCTCGACGGGCGCACAGTGTTTGTGGCTCCCGGCACCTACGACCTGGCCGTCGGCGACAAAGGCCTGAGCCTCGCATACGACGTCCCGGCGCAATTTACCATTCAGGGCGAAGAGGGGACGGTCTTTACCACCTCGCTCTCCGGGGCGGAAGGTTGCATACTCACCGTGGCTTCCGAGGGGGTCAATCTCGTAGTCAAGGGCATAAGCTTCACCGGAGCCTCTCATGACGGCACCGGCGGCGCCGTATGCCTCACGAAGGGACATCATGTCTTCCAGGACTGCACTTTCAGCGGCAACGAGTGTACTTCCACCACCTCCGACCGCACCGGCGGGGCGGTATACGTGGGCGGCAGTGCAACGGCCGATTTTGCCGCCTGCCGCTTCGACCATAACAAGGTTGCCGTTACCGGCGGTGGCGCGCTGGCGTTCCATTCCTCCGGACTGAGTACCGTGACGGGTTGCCGTTTCACCGAAAACGGACTCGACACCGTAGGCAACGGAGGAGCCATACTCCAGAAGGCCGAGGGCAGCCTGCTTTATGTTGTCGGCTGCTCCTTCGATTCCAATGCCTGCAAGACCAACGGCTCCGACATTTTCTCGTCCAAGGGTGACGCCCTTATGCTTTACAACTGCACCGGCATCAATCCCGTCAACGGTTCTCCCGGAAACCTGGGATTCGTACGGGCCAATGCCCCCATGCTCATTGCCGGCTGTACCTATTCTGCCGAAAAGGTGGGAGAGGCCAACGGATGCGTTTCCTTCGGCGTGAGCGGGACCGACAAAAACATGGCGGTCGGCAACCTGGTAGTCTGCCAGGAGGGCAATTCATTCAGTTCCGCATTCACCAACAACAATCCCGATCTCAAGCGGACCGTGGCTTCCGGAGGATTCAACGTCTTCACCAAAGCCCCCAACATCACATGGGAGGGAGAAGGCGTCGCCTCCGACCTTGCCGGAGTGGATTACAGTATTGTATTTTCCGGTCCTGCAGCGCTTTCCGCAGACGGCGTGATGCTTTGGGAAGGCCCTGCAGCGGTGCTTCCTTCCTTCACTCCTGCGAGCGCCTCCGATGTCGAGTCAGCCATCGGCGCCTATCCCCAGGGAGGTCAGGCATTCCTACAATGGCTGAAGGACAAAGAGATATTTGCGGTGGACGGTTCCGGTAATTCCCGCGGCAACTCTTCCTGGTGGCCCGGAGCATATCAGAAAGCGGAATGAAAAGAATACTCGTTATATATCTGTCATTCCTGATGCTTCCGGTGCTGCTCTGCGGACAGCCCCAGCCCCGGTTCAAGGCAGGAACTTACAACGTGTTTACCAGCGACTCGCGTCTGAAGGCGGTGAACGGCAGCAGTGATGTGTCCCCTCAGAGGCTGTGGTGCAACAGTTACACGGCCGTCGGTGACATGCTGGTACACATGGACTGCGACATCCTGGGTCTGCAGGAAATATGCGACAGCATCTGGAACGGACCTCGGAACATCCGTGCCGACGTGGCCTCCAAGGGGCTGGAATACGAGTGGATACTGTATCCCAACACACGCCACGGGCATATTTCCTACGACGACGCCATCGCCTACAAACCTTCCGTATTCGACTGTCTCGAAAATGGAATTTTCTGGCTCGGCGGAGTCTTCGACAAGCCCGAGACGGCGCCGGACGCTCCCAAAGGCACTATGCGCCCTGCCGTATGGGGCCGCTTCCGCCATAAGTCCTCCGGGAAAGAGTTCTACTTCATCAGCACCCACCTGCTGGTTTCTCAGAGGCAGGAAGACGGGAAATACAGCCACGAGGGCAATAAGTACAACGCCAAGCAGCTCCGGACGTGGCTTGAGGA
>OCTX012248121.1_pt1 | contig 15982 bp, 9 predicted proteins | sample 1539691 | NCBI WGS metagenome assembly OCTX01 (sample SAMN02144231, study PRJEB22623) | gut metagenome | biome: sheep rumen | host: Ovis aries | place: New Zealand | reverse complement strand
GATGAACAGTTGGATATGTTCCAAAGTGATTTCAAGATAGTTGCGAAGTATTTCGTGGACAGAAGAAAAAGCGGTAATCCGGGATTTCCCAAAGATATTCCAAAACATGTGGATGAAGTATTGAAACTATTATCAGCAATGACTGGTGATGAGAGATTTGTATTAGGCTGGCAGAATCATATAAAAGAAGGAACTGTTAGTCGAAAGGAAGGTGGTACTATGGCAGAAAAATGGATAGATGAGATAGAAGAACGAGGTGTTGCACGAGGAATAGTGCAAGGTGAAAAACTGGGAATGATAAAAGCATATTCAGATATTGGCTTATCAATCGAGCAGATTGCGAATAAGGTTGAAGTGACAGTTGACTATGTGAAGCAAGTGCTAAATCCTGCACAAGTAAACTAATATGAAATAGGTGTAATACATCTACATTATAATGAAATGATTATAATTATTTAGGTTATAAAATCATTGAATACATTTATAATTTTAGTGATGAACGCTTGCAGAAATGCAGGCGTTTTGTCATTAAGATATAATATAATTCATTGACTGATAACCCAAAATGGTCTATAATATAAATATCTGAATAATTAGCAAATCAAAAGAAATTTTGTGACGCAAACCTGCTAACGTTTGTCAAGCAGTAAAAAAAAGAAATTTAATAGATTGGTAAAATCGTGGAAACGCGGTGGCACAAAGCTCCAGAACCTGTAAAATGGTAGTCAGCTGCAGAGATTTATTAGGCATCTACCACAGGTAGGTGCCTTTTGTGCATAAAAAAGAGCATACTAAAAAGACAGTAAAGACAATAGGAATTTACTGTATATGATAATCAAACTATATGTAAAGCTGTTACAGGGCCATTACTTTTCCGTAGTAAACGCGAAGAAACTTATTTAATCCGGCTATACAGGCTTTTTTGTATTCGAATCCTTCGCTACGTTTGCGACAAATGAAATCATATACATCATTTGTACCCGAATCAGTGTTTGCACTTGTGATGCATCTCATGATTTCATACCCTGTTTTTCTGAGATATTTGTTACCTTTTTTAGAGATATGTCTATTCTTTCCTTCATAATTACCTGATTGGAAAGGAGGGGCGTCAATACCAGCATAGGCAACGAGGGAATGTTTGTTTTTGAAACGTCTTACATCTCCTATTTCAGCAATAAACCTTGTAGCTAATGCATCGCCGATACCAGGCATATCTGTAATAACAGAATATTCTGGAAGCTGCTTTGCAAGATTACTCATGTGAGTTAAAATAAGAACAGAAGATTCTTCCTGAAAGTGAAGAGACTTCACAGCTTCATGTACAAGAACTTTGGTAGAGGGTGTGCATGGAAGAATAGGGATACTGTTCTTAGCAAGGTTGTAAATGGTTTCAGCTTTACTGCTACGGAATATGTATCCCTTTTTCTTGCACCATTCTTGGTACTGCCTTGAAAAAGTACTTAATCTATGTTTGGTAATGTTATCGAAATGCCAAAAGTGATCAGCAAAATCACTGAGTTTATGATTATTATGGTCTTCTTTTAAAAGATTCTGTATTCCTGGCATTACCTGATCAAGGATACATATAAGGTTGATTCTAGCTTTTACGCGAAGAGCCAAGTACTGATAATACTGTCTTGAATAAGTTTTTAACTCGTCAAATATTTCACCAAACTGAGGGCTGCATTGTAAAGAATCCCAGTACATTAGTCCATATGTAGCGATCTTGCGAGCGTCGATTTTATCGGTTTTAACATTTCTGAGTGAGTTTTTAGAGAACTTACTTGTAACAATAGGATTTAGTATAGATACCCATATACCCTCTTGGAGAAGAGTGTTTGCAAGTGGCCAGTGGTAATAATCTGTTGATTCACATACAACTCGTACTTCGTCAGATTGGGAAAGGGTTTTGATATAATTTGCAAGTTCAAGCATGGAGTTTAGATTATGCTCAACTTGCGTGATGGGATACATTAGTACGCCATCAGATGATATCGCAGTTACGGTACTTTTACCTTTAGAAACATCGATACCAAAGCAGATCATAGAATCACTTCCTTTCATGTAATTGGTTGATTAAGGATCTACCGCACTTACTACTTATTCTGTTTGACTCGTTACACGAACACGAAGTTCAACCTGCTTAATCGAACTCTGTAATAAGGGGTAGCAGACAGTTTTGCGCACGAACGCGAAGCTCAGCTAAAAGGACGTCATGCCATTAATCCCCATTATTATAGACTAGGTAATAAGTACATAGAATAATTAAATACGCCCTATATGGAATATATATGTGACGCACTTATAGGGTATCAAGCTATAGGGCCTAAGAAGTAATATTTATGGTAGCCAGTTGCATTTGAGTTTTCAAGGCATCCTATTGGTGTCTTTATTTTATATTGAGGAGGTTTACATTAATGAATAATGAGATTAAATTGCTAATTAAGAGACTTACGGTAATAATACTTACGATGTCAATGTTATTGTCGATTGTAGAACCATGTACTGTGTTTGCTGAAGATGAAAATGATTATTCTATTGAGCTTCTTCAGTATGAGGATACTTACTATGTAGGATTTAATGATTATATATGTGTAGCAACAGGAACAACAATTCGAGTAAAATATATAAACAATAATAACGAAGAAGAACAAGAAGAAATACAGATTGGAGAGATTAATAAATACTCTGATTATGATATGAAGTACACATTTGGTGATACTTACTATTTTGATGAAGAAAATGAGTTAAATAAAAAGTCTTTAGGCTATGTTGATGTTTTTTATAAGAACGATAATGTGTATGCTGATTTTTATCTATACGATAAAGATTATAAGGATATAAAGCTTTTTTCTAAGAAATTATATGAACCGAAGTATCTTACTGTTGATGAAATGCCAACTATTTCTTTGAATGAACAAAAGACGATTGCTGATTCAGAACATATTGCGTTAGTAGAAAAGTACTATCGGGTAAAGTATTCGGGAAATTATGACGCATATACTTTGATTGCCAAAGAAGGGGATGAAGATGATACAATACTATCACTATATGATGATAGTGGAAATCTTTTATTAGATGATGATGACGGTGGAGACGGTTATTATTCATCAATTTCTTTCGAAAAAACAGATGAGGAGAGAATAATTGGAGTAAAAGCATATGGGGGTGCTCTTACAAATACCTCTCTTAAAATGGTGAAAGGCCCGGAGTCAGTAAAATCTGTTGTATTTGAAGGTGATGATTGCCTCAAGATAAGATATAAAGGGTTTAATGATGATATATGTATAGCTTCAGGAAGTACTATAAGAGTAAACTATGATAATAATACAAGCGAAATAATAGATTTTTCGTGTGCTTCAAAGGAATATGTGAATGATATAGATTCGCACTGGAACTTAAAAGGTGGTCTTTTCTCTTTGTTTTTTAGTTCTGATATAAGTGATGTTTGGGTAAAGATAAAAAGATTTAATGAAACTATTTATAATGAGAAGTTATTTAGTTACATCATAAAAGAATTAGATGAGATGCCAATTATAAATGTAGGAACAAATGTCGTAAAAATGGGTGAGTTTTATAGTATTCCTGCATGTGAAAAAGATATGAATTGGTATATAAAATCTGCGTCTAAAGCTAAGAGATGGTCTTACAATATAACGGAATATGATTCATCTGGTGAAGTTATATCAAGACATGTGTTAAGAACTAATTATGGTGTAAATGAAGAATTAGTTCTTAATGTTGAAGCTGGAAAAAGTAGTATTATATCGATTGATAGTAGATATTCTGACCAAGCAGAAATCCGTGTAGGTACAGATGATTCAATTAAAATTAAATATGAAAGCGAATTTGGTTATATTAATGGACAAAAATATAATACTGAATCTGTTGAAAGGCAGTCGCCTGGAAAAATTGAATTTTCAGATGTTTCTTGTTCTGATATTGATGGTTACAGATTTATTGGTTGGAGAGTGAAGGGTACAAGCAATCCAGTATATGTTTTAAATGATTGGAATAAAAAGGTTGGTCAAAAGCTGTTGTCTGAATATGAAGTAACAAATGATGTAACATTTGAAGCGGTTTGGAAAGAAGCTTATAAAATAACATTTGTATCAAATGAAGGTTATTTATATGGCGACAGAGATATGCAAGATGATTTTTGTTATATAGATAAGGGAAGTAATATTTTTTATTATGGTATTCCATCAGGAATGAGAGATGGATATATGCTTGAAGGTTGGCAGGATGAGGAAAGTAAAGTTATATATAGTGCTGATGAATTAACAAATATTAAACCTTCAAATAATATGATTTTTACAGCTGTTTGGACAGAAGCATTTAAGGTTACCTTAAACGGTAATGGTGTACCAATGAATTACTTCTATGATAACGAAGGGCAAAAAATAGGACAAGATGAAGAGTATTTCTACGTAAAAAAAGGAGAAAATATATCTCAAAAAAATATATATCCATCTAGATTAACATATAATGATTTAGAATTTGCTGGTTGGAGTATTAAAGGTGACAATACTGTATATGTATGGGATGTAGATATTGATGAAGATAATAAATATCTATCTAATTATAAGCCAGAATCAGATGTTACATTTTATGCAGTATGGAGAGCACCTAAACAAGAAATTGATAGACCTGTTTCAGATGGAAATTTGACAGATGATGGAAATGTATTAAATATATATTGCTGGAATTATGAGTTTCCAGAAAGATTAGCTAAATTCTATCCTGGTTTTAAAGCATTCGATAATAATGATATTACAAAAGGTGGTACAATTGGCGATATTAAGGTCAATTTTATCATTATAGCAACTGGCGACAATCTATATCAGACAAAATTATGTAAAAGGCTAAGGAATAACGAAAAGGCTACAGGAAATAACAAAATAGATATTTTTATGGTAGAAGCAGGTTATTCAAAGGATATCATAAATACTTTATATGCAGCAAAATTATCAGATTTGGGAATATCAGAAAGTGAATTATCAAATCAGTACAGTTATACACATGATTGTGTATCAGATAATGATGGTAACATCAGAGGTGCTTCTTGGCAGGTATGTCCATCTGCTATGATATATAATGTTGACATTGCACAAAGGGTTTTTGGAACCAATGATCCAGAAAAAGTTCAGTCATTATTTAGTGATTGGAATAAATATGAAAAAGCTTCTGAACTGATTGGTAAAGCAGGATATAAAATGACGGCTACGGCTAATGATACTTTTGGAATATTTGATAGTAACACATCAAGTCCTTATATTAGCGACGGAAAGTATCAAATAGATGATAACCTAAAAATGTGGGCTGAAATCTCAAAAAAAGAAGTAGATAATGGTCTAACTTCTGCAGATGAGTTATGGTCATCTACTTGGATGGATGGATTTGCAAATGATTCAAATGTATTTTGCTATTTTGGCCCAACGTGGCTCATTGATTTTAGCATGGGAAATAAAAATGATGGAATTAATTCTGATGATGGCTCAAGGGCTTTCCAAGGTGGATGGAGAGTATGTGAAGGCCCTCAAAACTCATATTGGGGTGGTACCTGGATATGTGGAGCAAACGGATCTGATAATTCCAGTTTGGTCGCTGATATAATTAGAAAACTTACAATTGATCCTGATATAATGACTTCAATAATGAGGGACACAGGAGATTATGTAAATAATAAGACTGTAATGAAATCTTTTGCATATGATAGTTCATTTAATAATTTGTCTTTAGGTGGACAAAATCCGGTAAGAGTAATGGATAAATGTGCAGAAAGAATTCATCGTAAGGCTCTAATAGGCGGAGAAGATGATTTTAATAGGTTATTTATTTCAACTATGAATAAATATTTTAGAGGAGAAATAGAAACATACGATAAAGCGGTTTCAGAATTAATGAGTAAGCTTGGACAAGATATTGATGATCCTGTTCCATCGTTAACGCCAGCATCAACGCCGACTTCAGAGCCGACACCTTTGGCAAGTCCTATACCTGAATCTACACCGCTGAAGGTTCCAACGGGAAGCCCTACAATACCCCCAGAGGCTACATCGACGGGAATCCCCAAGGCTACACCAACAAAAACGCCTACGTGTAATCCTGTAAAAGTTCCAGATGATAAACCTTCCATAGGCTCTGAATGGGTTATATCAAGTGGAGTTTATTCGGTTACGAGTGAAAATACAGTAAAATTTGTATCACCTAAAAATAAAAATGTCAAATCAGTTAGTATTCCTTCGACAATAAAAATTAAAGGAGAAACATATAAAGTAACTGAGGTAAAGACTAAGGCTTTTGCCAATTATAAAAAACTTAAGAAAGTTACAATTGGTAAGAATGTGACAATTGTAGGAACTAAAGCTTTTAATGGGTGTAAAAAATTGAAAACAATAAAAGTGAAATCGACTGAAATAAAGAAAATAGGAAAGAAAGCATTTGTAGGAGTTCCTAAGTCTGCAAAAGCAAAAGTTCCTAAAAAATGTTGGAAATCTTATAAGAAGTTGTTTAAGAAAGGCTCATTTAGAGGAAAAGTAAAAAAATGATTAGATATGGGGCAGCAGAAAAGCTGCCCCTATTAAGGCTTATAACATATTGTGAGGTTTTAACAGTGAAAAACAAAAGTGGAAATAAAAATACCATAGTATCATTTCCCAAGTGGTTATATTTATTACCATTTGTATTTGTTATTTTTATATTACCCTTGACGGTTTATGGACATATATATAATGTAAATAGCTTTTTTTTAGGAGTATCCATGACGCAAAATGGAAAGATCGTTGATGTGTTTTTATATAGCAAGGCAATTATTTTATATATTACAGCTGGTTTGTGTATTTTTTTGATGTTTTGTAATCTCATAATGGAAAGGAAAATACTAATAAATGATAAACTCTTATTTTTCGGTGTTACTTCTATTATTATGTGTTTATTTTCTCTGAGTAATTCTAAAAGTATAAGTGTTTCTCTTTGGGGTGGTGAGGAATTATTTCAGGGGGTAGTTGCATATTTTGCATACTTTGTATTGTTCTATTATACATATTTTATTATTTCTAAAACAGAGATTAATTCTATTAAGCTTATTCATATTCTGATAATTTCTTTATCTAATGTATTATTTGTTGTTGCAATACTTCAATATATAAATAAAGATCCTTTTAGTAACTTGTTTATTCAAAAAATATGTAATATAAAAAATGCTCAGATTCTTATGGATAATAAGGTTTATCTTACTTTGTATCATTCAAATTATGTCGGTGTTGTTGGTGTAATATTATTTCCAATTGTTCTATTTGGTGAAGAAATATATGAATATATAAGATTAAAGGTTCTTAGTTATATTACTACTTTAGAACTTATAGGAATAATAGTTTTATCTGGTTCCAAAACATCTATTTTTGTTCTTTTATTCATGATGATATTATTGCTTTTAGATAGGTTTTTGAAAGGAAAGAAAAAAAGTATATTTATTATTTTATTGTGTATATTTTCTATTCTATTCCTTGTCGTTGCAATCTCTAATTCAAGAAAAATGTCGACAATTTCACGAATGACGCACCTTTTTAGACCAATTGGCGAATGGAAAAGCACCTTAACGGGACTAGACACTTCAGATGAATATGTAAAATTAAGTTTTGATAAAGGTGATATATTTGTTTTTTGGAGTGGAGATAAAATAATGTTCAAAGATCAAAATAATATTGAAATTATTCAGGAAAAGGCAGAATCAAAAGAAATATACTACTTAAAAAAATTGATAAAAAAAAATGATATAGATTATAAGGTCATTAACGAGGATGCAACGAAAATTGTTGCTACATCTGATGGATATAGAATTATTTATTCTTGGGCAGAAGTTGAAACAAACAAGAAACCAGTAAAAGGATTGCTTTTTGTGATAAATGGAAAGTTGTGGTTTTTTACTAATCAGATTTATGATGAAGGATATTATTATCTAAGTGATTTTGGAAGATTTGAAAAGAGTGTTATATCAAGAGATGCGTTCCCCTATAACTACTATGGTTTTGCAACTTACAGAGGTTATATATGGTCCAAAAGTATTCCTTTATTGAAGAAGACAATGATTCTTGGTATAAGTCCTTGCCATTTTGTTATTGAATTTCCTAATAATGACTATGCATCAAAATCAATTATAAATTCCAGAAATGTAATTATTAATAAACCTCACAATTTATACTTACAGATGGCAATAGAAACAGGAGTTGTATCGTTAATTGCTATAATGATTATGATAATAGGTTATATAATTAGAGGATATAAGATATTAAAAATGAATAAAATAAAGAAAAAAAACGATAATATAATGCATACTTTAATTATAGGGTATACGTTTTCAATAATTGGATTTATTATGGTCTCATTTTTTAATGATGGAATGATTGTAACACTACCACTTTTTTGGATTATAATGGGGATATATTCGGGACTGATTTTTAGAATAAACAATGAACATCAATGACAACTTATTTGATTTTGTGGAATTGCCTGTATCTTTCAGTCAAGGATAAACTGTAGATTTAAAAGATAAGAGATGGAATAAGGGGAGAGGTATCAGAGAGTATCTCTCCCTTATGTAATATAATATAACTAGTTAGTGTCTGCTGATTAAGCAGAAACTAATTAAATCGATAAGTTAAAATATGAATTGTATTGGGACATGTAAAGATGTGCATCAATTGATGGGATATGAAGGAATAATGGCAAGATTATATTTTGAAGGACTCAGCAGATTAATGTTTATCCAGCGGTTGCGGAGTGTACGGAAGTTCCGTTCTACCTTACCTTATATGAGGAATGTCTGGAGAAGTTGGAATCAGATTTACAAGAAGAACATTTAGCTTTTGAAATCTGTTTTTTGTTCTGAAACAAAGAAAAAAGATCTTTATCTGAAAATCAAGATTGCGAAACTACTTCTTGACTTTACTGTATATAAGGTGTTCTAATTATTTTTAGGTATTTTAAAAAGTTGCAGGATATTTATCGTGTCACAGGAGGTTACATATGCGGAAAAGAAAACTAGGCAGAACAGGTATTGAGGTAAGCGAGATAGGCTTTGGCGGTGAATGGCTGGAGCGTCATGAAGTAGAAGAGTCTGTGAAACTTCTGAAGTATGCTCATGATAAGGGGATAAATATAGTTGATTGCTGGATGCCGGATCCGAAGTCTCGTGATATTATAGGTATGGCTATGGAAGGCTGTCGTGATTCCTGGTATGTACAAGGACACATCGGGTCAACGTATCAGAATGGTCAATATGTTCGTACCAGAGATATGGTTTTTGTAATACCTGCATTTGAGGATCTTCTTGCCAGACTTAAAACTGATTATATAGATCTTGGAATGATACATTACATAGATTCTCAGGAAGACTGGGATAAGGCTATGAATGGAGAATTCATAGAATATGTTCATAAGCTGCATGATGAGGGAATCATTCGCCATATAGGATTAAGCACACATAATCCGAAGATTGGAAAGATGGCTGTGGAGACTGGTTTTATAGAGATGATTCTTTTCAGCATAAATCCTGCGTTTGATATGCGTCCTGCGACGGAAGATTTATATTCTATGTTTGGAGGATATGATCAGGATCAGCTTTCGGGAATTGATCCTGAAAGAGCGTCTTTTTATCAGCTATGCGAGGAAAAGAATGTTGGTCTTACGGTTATGAAAGGCTTCTTCGGAGGAGCGCTTCTGGATAAGGAAAGGTCACCGTTTGGAGTTGCATTTACTCCTGAACAACTAATTCATTACGCGTTGACAAGACCAGGTGTGTCTTCAATTCTATGCGGATATGATACTACCGATCAGGTGGATCAGGCTATAGCATATGAAACAGCTTCTGATGATGAGAAGGACTATGCATCTGTAATAGCCTCGGCTCCATTTCATTCATATTCAGGAATCTGCACTTATTGCGGACATTGCAAACCTTGTCCGATGGATATAGATATAGCCATGGTTAATAAATTCTACGATCTGGCGTCAGTTCAGCCATATGTTCCGGAAAGCGTAGCAGATCATTATAAGGCGTTGGAACATCACGCTTCAGAATGTATTTCCTGTAGAAGTTGTGAATCAAGATGTCCATTTGGAGTTTCTATAGCTGATAGAATGGTAAAAACTGCTGAACTGTTTGGAGAATAATACTGAAAGATAATAACTGGAGAAAGAAAATGAAATTAGATGTAGTATATGAAGATGAATATTTAATCGCCTGCATAAAGCCTTATGGAGTTCCTTCCCAGCAGGATAAAACGTATGGAGTTGATATGGTTACGCTTGTAAAGGAATACCTGTATGATAAGGCAGCTTCTAAAGCAGAGCCCGCAGATATGGAGAGTGGAAATGACAAAGTAGAGGAGCCTTATGTAGCTATTATAAATCGTCTGGACAGACCTGTAGGAGGAATTATTCTTTTTGCAAAAGATGAACTAACTGCAGCAAAGCTCACTGATATGGTTCAGGATAACGAAATAGAGAAGTATTATCAGGCGGTAGTATCAGGCTTTATGGAAGAACCTGAAGGAGTCTATGAAGACTGGCTATATCATGATAAGAAGGAAAATGTAACCAGGGTTGTAGATAAAGGAACAAAGGGCGCGAAGAGAGCCATGCTTAAGTATGAGGTTCTGGATGAACTTGATACAGATGAAGGCCCTGTATCATATGTACTGATAGAGTTACTTACAGGACGGCATCATCAGATCAGATGTCAGATGGCAGCACATGGAACACCTGTCTGGGGTGATACTAAGTATAATCCTGCTTTCTCAAAAGGTTCAATAGATAAGAAAGGGACATCTGACAAAAAAGAAATGAATAGAAAATCAGGTCAAGGTAAAAAAAGAGGACGTGAGTCAGAAATCGGACTTTTTTCTACAAGAATACAGTTTGTTCATCCGATAACCGGAGAAGAAATATTTCTGCATAGAGAACCGGAGGGAAAAGCATTTGAGATAATAGATCAGATGGACTGGTAGATATTTGTTTCGGAGAGTGAACATATGAGTACGAAGAGCAGTGTGCTTAGTAACCTGGAAATGCATAAAGGAGAATATATATCAGGTGCTGAACTGGCAGAAAAGTTTCAGGTTTCGAGGAATGCTATATGGAAGGCTGTTAATGAACTTCGCGAGGAAGGGTATTCAATAGAATCAGTTAATAACAAAGGCTATAGCCTGAATGTAGATAGCGACATTATTTCTGAGGAAGGAATTAAGCTATATCTTGCAAGTTCGCTTAAGAAGAAAAAAAATGCATCGGTTGAGATAAGCATTTATAAGGATATAGATTCGACAAATTCTCAGGCAAAAAGAAATCTTATAAGTGAAGATGGTATATTTTCGCATGGAAGCGTTATTATAGCGAGAAGGCAGTCTGCAGGGCGGGGACATGATGGCAGTACATTTAATTCACCTGATGGTGGAATATATATGAGTATAATTCTGGAACCTGATAAGGTTAAAGTCGGCAGCAGTGATGTTACGCAGTTTATAGTTGAAGAGGTGAGAAACGCTCTTCAGAGTTCAATGGATATATCGCTTACCATAAAGAACAAGAGCCGTCTGTATCAGGGCAGAAAGAAAATATGCGGTATACTTACAGAAGGAATAGTAGATATGGAAACTGATAAGTATAGCAATTATATAGTCGGTATAGGCATTTTATTTGATGAAATAGTTACTCAGAAAAATGTAAATAAGAACATGATTATTTCTGAGATAATTAAGGATATAATAGGGTTGAAAGAGTTTCTTTAGAAATGTAGCAATCCGTATGTTATATGGTATCAAAAAAATAAGGAAAGGGATTTATTATGGATGAGAATATTGTAAAAAGAAATGAGCTGCTTGCAAAGAAAGTTATTAAAGGGCTTGAGTCTCGAAATATGTCCGGATACTATGCAGCAACGAAGGAAGAAGCTGTTAAAAAGGCTTTGGAACTTATCCCGGAAGGTTCGTCAATAACTATGGGTGGAGCAATGAGTGCCCGTGAGATAGGACTTGTGGATGTACTTAAAAGTGATAAGTATGATTTTATAGATAGAGATTTATATGAAGATAAGAGGGCTGCAATGCTGGCGGCATATGATGCAGATGTATTTTTATCCGGTGCCAATGCCATGACAGAGGATGGAGTGATAGTCAATATTGATGGCAATGCCAACCGTGTATCTGCTATAGCTCAGGGTCCTAAGAAGGTTATATTTATAGTAGGCATGAATAAGATATGTGACGATGTAGATGGAGCTATGAAGAGGGCCAGAAATGTAGCGGCACCGATAAATGCACAGCGCTTTGGTCTTGATACTCCTTGTTCTAAAACAGGTTCGTGTATGAACTGTAAATCGCCTGATACTATCTGCTGTCAGATTCTTATAACAAGATTCTCAAGGCATGAAGGAAGAATTCATGTAATACTTGTTAATGATAATCTCGGTTTTTAAAACTATCCACATGTTATTAATATGTAATAAAAGGGTGTCAAAATACATTTTTTGATACCCTTTTGTTTTTGTAAGGTTATAAAGAAATAGATTATAATTTTACCGATTCAAAAAAATGTACCACCGGCATATAACGCCTGCTCAGAATGACATATGAAATGTCAACCCAGATGCAAAATAGAAATGTCAACCTAAATACAAAAATAGGTTGACAATAGAGTTGTTCTATGATAGATTAATCGATGCTTTATGAAAAAGAACAAGGAAGGATTAAAAAATGAACACTAGTTTTATAATAGCTCTAGGTTTATATCTAATTGTTTTCATAGCTATCGGAGTGCTTGATTTTAAAAAGATAAAATCATTTACTGATTTTGGTGTTGCAGGTAAGAATCAGAGCACGTTTGCGGTAACGATGACTCTACTAGCTACGGTACTTGGTGCATCTACAACCATAGGAATTACAGATACGGTATATCAGATAGGATTTCCGGGAATATGGTGGCTGCTTTTTGGAGCAGTTGGTCTTATTCTTCAGTCGTTTATTCTTTCGGAGAAAGTTAGAGCAACAGGAGCAGACACACTTCCGCATCTGGCTCGTATCACCATGGGAAGACCGGCGGAACTTCTGCTTGCACTTATAATAGTTATATCATGGGTTGGTGTTATAGCAGGACAGCTTGTTGCGATGAACGCGCTGGTTACATTTGCAATTGGAAAAAGCAGTAAAGTTGTCTTTGCGGTTGTATCACTTATAGTTATAGCTTATACAACAGTTGGAGGTCAGCTGTCTGTAGTTAAGACTGATAAGATTCAGCTGATAATAATATTTGTTGGAATTATTATATGTTGTGGTTATCTATACTTTATCAAGGGTGGGGATACCTCAGAAGTATTTAAGCATGTAGAATTAATAAATGATTATTATCGTCCTGCAAATATGTTTACGCAGTTTTTTGTTATAGGTGGCGTATATTTTCTGGGGCCGGACATTATGTCCAGAAATTTTATATCAAAGGATGAGAAGACAGCAAAAAGGTCTGCGCTTATATCAGGTATCGTTCTTATATTATTTGCTGTTGTCGTTACATTTATAGGTATGTGGGTAAAAGCAAATGTAACACCTGAAGAGCTGGGGGACAGCAAGGCTTTGATGCATGTGATAGACCTGATTCCCAGACCTGTCGGAATAATTCTTATCTTTGGACTTCTATCAGCTATTCTTTCTTCAACAGATACATGTATAATTAATGCATCAACTATCCTTGTTAAAGATGTATTAGGGAAAGAAAATGTTAAGCTTGTAAGAATCACAGTTGGTGTTATAGGTGTGATATCACTGGTGCTGGCTATGGCAGGAAGGGGAGATATACTTACTCTTCTTACAGGTGCTTATTCCATCTACACTCCCGGAGTTATATTTCCGCTCTTTATAGCCATTATCTGCTATGGCAAAAGAAATATAAGAAAAGGTATATGGATACTTGGACCAATACTGGGAGGTATAATAGGAATAGCAGGAACTTATTTTAGTAATGTTTTGGTATGGCTTGGAGTTCCTTTAAGTGTATTATCATATATAACGCTTATTGGAATGGGGATATCTCTTCTTACTTCGCTTCTTTCTATTGGAGGAGCAGTAGAGAGTAAATCATAAATGTTCAGCAATAATACATAGCGTCAAATTTATATAGCACTATCCAATTTTAAGTGATAAAATACGGATAGTGCTATTATTAGCCTTAAGGTCTCTTTAGAATTTTTTGTTATAGGGAGAAACGAGATGTATTATTTGATAAAATCATCGCTTACAGAGTGTGATGAAAAAGAAATCCATAAGGGAGAATATCAGTACGTTGTTGTCCTTACGGTTGAAGAGTGGCAGAAATCCCAGAATAATTTCGATATGGGAATCGAGCTGGATATAAATGTAAATGATATTCATAATACTAAAGCAGAGGTGAACTACGATTCCCTGACTGGTACATTTTCCGTTCCAAGCAGAAGGGATATATGTGGTAAGGATTATCAATATGCATTCGCTCTCGATGAAAAGGGCATGGTTTTCATTGATTCAACCGGAGTTGTGCAAAGAATTTTAAAGAAAATAGCAAGGACTAAGAAGTGGAGAGTCCCTTGTCTTGAAAGATTCATATATGATTTTCTTGAAACAATAATCCACCGGGATCTGTCGCTGCTTGAAAGCTATGAGAAAGAACTTGATTCCATAGAGGATGATATGATGGATCAGTCCACGGAAACCGGGCTTGAGAGAGTAAATGATATCCGAAGTGATCTTCGAGAACTCAGGATTCATTATGAGCAGCTCATAGATATGGGACAGGAACTGACAGAAAATGAGAATAATTTCTTTAAAACAGAAAATACAAGATATTTTCGATTGTTTACTGACAGGGTGACGAGACTATATGATACCGCCAGCTCACTACGAGACTATACTATGCAGCTACGGGATATGTATCATACCCAGATAGATGTAAAACAAAACAGAATAATGACACTGCTTACTGTTGTTACGACTATCTTCATGCCACTTACGCTTATTGTTGGATGGTATGGAATGAACTTTAGATATATGCCTGAGCTTAATACGAAATGGGGATATCCGATAGTAATAATAATAAGCCTCTTGATTGTTGCAGGAAGTCTTCTTTTCTTTAAGAAGAAAAAATGGTTGTAGATGGTGAAAAAATAAGAAAAATATTGATTTAGAGTGTAATACTCTCTTGACTTATTTTGCGCTAATATTTATACTTAAGAGCGTTGGTGTTAGTTTATTTTAACTTTCGCCAGCGCTCTTTGTTTGATGATCAGGGCGACTTATATAGTCGGGACATTATAAATAGATCATAAACCAAATTATAATTAGGAGGAAAATAAAATGGCAAATGTTGATTTAACAAAGTATGGCATCACTGGTACAACTGAAATCATCCACAATCCATCATTTGAGGATCTTTACAAATATGAGATGGATCCTTCACTTGAAGGATATGAGAAAGGTGTAGAAACAGAGCTTGGTGCTGTTAATGTTATGACAGGTATCTACACAGGACGTTCACCTAAGGATAAGTTCATTGTTATGGATGAGAATTCAAAGGATACAGTATGGTGGACATCAGAAGAATATCCAAATGATAACCATGTTGCTTCTCAGGAAGCTTGGGAAGCTGTTAAGGAAATCGCTAAGAAAGAGCTTTCAAATAAGAAGCTTTTCGTAGTAGACGCTTTCTGTGGTGCAAACGAAGATACAAGAATGGCAGTTCGTTTCATCGTTGAAGTTGCTTGGCAGGCACATTTCATCAAGAACATGTTCATCCAGCCAACAGCAGAAGAGCTTGAGAAGTTCGAGCCTGACTTCGTAGTATATAATGCTTCAAAGGCTAAGGTAGAGAACTACAAGGAGCTTGGTCTTAACTCAGAGACAGCTGTAGTATTCAACATCACAAGCCGTGAGCAGGTTATCATCAATACATGGTATGGTGG
>OCTX012017245.1_pt1 | contig 15986 bp, 20 predicted proteins | sample 1539691 | NCBI WGS metagenome assembly OCTX01 (sample SAMN02144231, study PRJEB22623) | gut metagenome | biome: sheep rumen | host: Ovis aries | place: New Zealand | reverse complement strand
TAGCAGGTAAGTCACAAGGGTAAGCCATAGTTTTAATCTTCTTTTTTATCTTCTGTTTTATTATTTATTTTCGCTATTTGGATTGCAGCATATTCTCCAATTCCAAAGACTGCTCCAACAAATGTAAATATTTCACCAATAACGGTAAGCACAGAAGTGTGTATTTCACCTATTGGTGGAAGATAAATAGAAATAAAAATTAGGACAACTCCAGCAACAAGTAACACTATCGATGATATAAATTTAATCCAATCTTTGGTATCTTGGTTCATTTTCATTTGTTATTTGATAATTAGTTTTAGTGGAGTTTTCAATTAGTCATTTTTGTTCAAATGAAAAATAATAAAGGGAAACTATTTTGTGTAGTCTCCCTTTATCAAAATTACATAACTTTTTATGTTTATTATTGATTATTAAACTTCTACAACTGTCCAACCAGCTGGAATACCACTTGCACCTTCTGGGAAATTGTTACCAGAAACGCAATGGAAGAATCCAGTTGCAGATACACCACTTAACCAATCAGTAAAGTTGTTTGTATTTGTTGAACCTTCTGCAATTTTTTTAGTATAACATCTAACCATATATAGCGAAGTGCAATTTATGAACATTTCATTACATCTTTGTCCAAGCACCGCAGAATTGGCCTTAAATTGATAGTTAGCTGAACCAGCTGGAAAATAACCATTATTTTCTGTCCAACTTACGGTAGTGCTTAACATTATCAGTGGTGTATATTGTAATGCCGTACAACCTTTAAACATTCGTTTATATGCACCATATGCAACATCAGTTGCAGGTAAGATATTAGGTGGTGTTACCAAACTAGTACAATCTTGGAACATTGATGCATATGCACTATAATAAACGCTTGTTGCAGGTAATTCAGGTGCTTTTACCAAACTAGCACATTCAGCGAACATATAGTAATATGATTGTTGCCCTAAATCCAAAGCGGGTAATGCTGGTGCAGTTAATATACCTGAACCTCTAAACATACTGTAATAACCACCAGCTTTAATTTTAGTCGCAGGTAATACTGGTGCTTCAGTTAGATTAACACACTTTCTGTACATCTGTCTACAAGCAAACTCACCAACAACATTTGCAGACATTTTAGGTGCTTTTAATAAAGCGTCTAATTCATTAAATAAATTATAAAAACCATAATCAGGAACAGTATCTACATTATTGTTTCTAAAATCTATCATCGTAATCAAATCACCATTTGCTTCAAGACATCCAGTGGTAACTTTATTTGCAAGTGCAGAATCACTAAATGCTTTGAATGTTACGTCTGTTTGAGAAGTTAAAGTATTCAGAATACCTCTAAAATATATCACTTCATTAGGTTGTAATTCTATACTTCCACTGTCAAAAACTATCCATTCTTTTTTATCTTTTGTGTATTGAAATGTCTGATAAGTACCTCTAGCAATTGGGTATAAATCATCTTGATACGTACAAGTAATATAAACAGTATCGGTACCAACATTTTTGAATGAAAGGTAATCTGGTTCAATAGAAATAATATTGTTTATAATACTAATACCTTCACCTGCTTCTAATTGTGGTATTGCAGCAATAGCATCATCTACATATTGCTTTGTAGGTAATTCTGTCCAGTTGTACTTATATACACCGTGCCATTCGTAATTAAATTCAGGTATGGTATCATCATTTGCTACTTCCCATCCTTCAGGAATACCAGATGTACCAGTACTCCAATCATTCATAGAAGTTGCTTTGACAAACGTACCTGTAGGTGCTACACCATCAACCCAAGTTTTAGTACAATCTGTAGCAGAAATATCAGTAGCAAGGCATTTGATATAGTTTACCTTATAAGCATTCTTGAACATATTTAAGCACGCTGAATCTTCTAATGTAGTCGCTAAAATAGTAAAATCATTAGACAATTCACTACAACCCATAAACATACTCTGATAACTTCTATATGCTAATGTTGTAGCGGGAAATATGTTTTGTGCTGTTTTTAACTGTTTACAGTTTTGAAACATAAACCTGTAGCATTCGCTTGTAAGTTTTGTTGCTGGTAATACAGGTGCTGATGTAATAGGTGCGGTTACGAACATATAATAATAACACTGTTCGGAAAGGTTCATTGAAGGAAGGTAAAGTTCACTAACATCAACTAAATTTTTTAATCCACCAAACATACTTTTACAAGCATAAGCAGGAACTTCAAAATTACTGCCTAAATCAGATGCGGTATAGTTAATCAATGTATTGATATTTCCTTCAAGTTTAAGTTTACCTGTTGTTCCACCAAACTTAGTATTTGTTGATTCTGCTTCACCTGTATAATAACCTCTGAAATATACTGATTCGCCTTCATTTAAAGTTATTACATCATCTACCACACAAACAACCCAATTTTCAGCATCATAAGAACGTTCTATTATTTGTGTGCTTTTTACTGATGTAAGGCTAATATCAGTTGAATCTTCCAAAGCAGTAAATTTAACCGCTTTAATTTCTTCTGGTTTTGCATAGTAAAGATTTCCTTCATATCTTAACAACTTACCTTTATTTAACTCTGCATCGGGAAGTGTATCTACATCTACAATAGAATCTTTACTAGATGCTACAAGTGGTAATATTTCCAATAATATGGAATAAACTGAATCAAATTGTGTTGCTTCACCACCCAATTCATTATAAATTTGAAGTGCAATAGAATAAACACTATCAAATGGAACTGGACTGTTACCAATTCTATTGCTAATTTCTTGTGCAATTTCTCTGTTTGTCATTGTATTATTCGAATAATTTTTTATACGTTTTTGTTCAAATGAAAAATATTAAATTTAAACTATCTCTCCAGTCAGTTTATGAAGAATCTCTTTCAATAATATTGCTAATTCTGCATTCTCTTCTTCATATTGTCTAATGGCTTCTTTTAATCTTTCAATGAGTTTTTCTTCATCATCTTCATATTCATCTATTAAACATTCTCCAAATGGCTTTTCTATTTCAAGATAAAATGACACATAACCGCCTGCTAATTCATCTGCAAATTGTTGATTAAATAAACTAATTGTCCATCCTTCATTCACATCACCTATCTCGGCACAATAGTTTATTATATTATTCAAAACTAATTCAGCAGTAGTTTTAACATCATATTCGTTTGAATGGTCGTGTGCCAATCTATCTGCATAGTATAAATAAACCTGCATTTGTTGCATATTATCATTGACAATTATTTGAGGAATATCAATATTAACTGCTCCATATTTCATATTTGGCTTACTATTCCAATTTTCATAAACATCACCAAGTGAAACTGAATTTACGAACTTTTGTTTCTTAGCAAATGTTTCTATTTTATGTAATAATTGTTTTAAATTCATATTAAAAATCAATTTATTTTTGTTCATATAAAACCCAATCTGGGTGATGCACTTTAGCATTGCGTTTATCCATCATTACAATTTCTCCATTAGATGTTATCCATAAGCATTTTTGATATGATCCTCGTTTTTTGCCTTTGCGAGCATCACTTAGTTTTTGTTTCTGTTCTTCTGTACGTTTTTTACCTTTATTGCTTTCGCTAATTTTTTGTTTAGCTTCTGTTGAAAAATGTTTACCAAACATTGGGGCATCTTTACCATATCTATGAACACCATACATCGGGTTCTTTTCTCCAGTAAATTTACCTTTTTGTGCATTACTCATTTTTTGTTTTTGTTCTTCTGACAATTTAATACCTTTTCTCGGAGACTTTTTACCTTTTTTACTTTCAGATATATGATTTCTATGAGTATCTGTAAATTTTTTACCCAAATGAGCTTCAGATATTCGTTTTTTAGCATCTTCATTATGTTTAAAACTGGATCTTCCCATACCACCCGGTATTAAATTATAAGAATCATTTCTACTTACAATATAAGCTGTAACTAAAAATTCTTCAATTACTAATGCATCTTCAGCAGAATCACAAAAACATAAAATACGTTTGCTAAAGTTTTCTATACCATATTTCTATATTGCTTTATTTATTGCAGTTCCACTCCCCATATATCCATCATCTAAGTTATCTGTAGAATGCTTGCCAATATAAAATTTATGATTTACTTTATTTGTTATTATGTAGACATAATGATATTTCATATTATAGAACAAATGGATTTTTATATGCAATACCGTCAGATGTTTTCATTCCATCTTTGTTACAACACGTTGGGTAATATGGTTTAAATAACTAATAATTACATTTTAAATAGTCCTTTAATCTATTTACATAAAATGCTGCTCTATTTACATACATTTGTTGTAAATATTGACAATCTTTCATTGACACGTTATACACATTAGTATCACCTGTAGTAACTACACCAAGATTTCTTACTTTAAATGATATTTCCATAATAATATCAGAAAGAACTTGATTTATCATCACTGGCTGAATATAATCTTTAAGTAATACGGTTTCATTTTCATTTAAATCATCATTTGCTATTCCATCTTGAAGTCTATGATAAAGTTTTCCACCTAACACAGGCTAAATTAACTAATCCTATGCATATACGATTGGTTGAACTAAATATGTTGCATCTAAATTTTCAGGAATAAATGTAGATTGCTTTAGTGTTTTCTCACTTATAAAAAGTACGTTATTATTCATTGTTGTCATTAGGATTAATTTTTGTAGTTTCATCAACATTCTCATCATTGTCTTCTGATGTTAACTCAAAAGGAATGAATTTAAGTACGTTTTCTTGACCATAGATGAGCTCAAATACTCTAGTAAATAAATTCTATATCGGAGTAATTTGAAGTCTTGAATAAAGGTCAAATGCTTCTTGGTATTCTTGTTTACTAAATACATTTCCAGTAATAGCATAACCAAATAATTGTGATGGTGCGGAAAACCCAGTGAAAATAGAAGTAATAGTTTGTGATTTCAATGCTTCATATTTCTTATCAAAGTTATCATCTGAAAGATTAGTAATTTCAACACCATCTTCTTTTCCATCATCAAATGTAAATATTACTCTACCTGCATTCTCATCACCCGTAAATTTTTCATTAAATTGTTTTTCTAAACGTTTCTTAGTATCTTCATCAGGCACACCTTGATGCCAAGAAACAATAGTATTATTGCTAAAGTTATTTCTGATTGCATTTAAATGGAAGTTGTCTATTCTAATTGAGGTTTCAATTGCCGCTATGGAACCAGAATAACGTGGTAATGGGTAAACTGTTCTTTTGCTTCCTGTATAAAAGAAAACAGCAGATTCATTTCTATATTCTTCACCACGTTTCCAAACAGGGAATGTAATATATTTTGGAGAAGATTTAATAGCAAAATCTTTTGCATAATATATAACTGTTTTTTCTTCATTTGTGCGGCATTTTCTCATATCAAGCCAACCAATTTCCTTGATTTGCCCCATTTTATTATAAAAGATTTGTATCGCAAAACCACCATAAATCATATAATCAAGAGCAAGATTTCTAATTATATCTTCCCAAGTTTCGTCTTCATTTGGTTTATAGATTGATTCAATACTATTTCCAACTATAAAATTAACAGTTGTATTAATAATAGATTGCATCAAAGATGATTTTTCATAAAGTCCATAAAGATAATATGGAAGTTTGTTGTCCTTCCCCCAATAATACCATTCTTTACCGGACACACTCCATTCTCTAAATTGAGGAATTTCTACATTTTCTAATGAAAAGGTCAAAAGATCTGTTTTTTTAGATTTTACTGTTTTTTCCATTGTTTTAATAGCTTTCTTTTTTTCTTAGATAACATCCCTGCTAAAAATTCAGCTGGTAATGGTTCATAATCATTAGCATTAATGTTAAATCCATCACCATCACTATTTCTATATACTAAATGTCCACCTGGGGTCTAATTATATCCACATTTATAGCTATTATATTTAGCGATATAAAAAATCTCAAAGTGGTCTAGAATTTTAGTAAGTGTTTGATGATTATTACATTCAACTTTTACTAATACATCATAGGAAATATTTTCCCAACCATATTTCTAAACTGCTTTATAAAAAGGATGTGTTGTATATATATCTTTTGAAGCCAATTTATGTTGGCTTTTTCTAATATTTTCGTGTATTGTTTGTCCAATATAGCATTTACCGCTTGGACTGGTATATTTATATATAATTCCAATCATTTTTGTTCAAATGAAAAATATATTTCAATCTATATAAACTATTTATTCACAAAAAAAGACTGAGAAAAATTCCCAGTCTTCCATTTCTTTAGCTATCAAATATTAAACTAATTCAATAGCTTCCAATGCTGTGATAGTAGTTGCATCAGTGATTTCTCTTGGTAATTCTGCATCATCAACAGAAATTGTCACTGAATACTAATTGGCGTCCGATGCAGCTGTTCCAGTCTCACCAGTTCCAGCAGAACCCTCAAGTGGATTTTCTACACCAATTGCCCAATATTTACCATTACGGTCTTTAACTACACCGGTGCATTGTCCCATAAGCATTGCCATTACTTCAAGACGTTTTGCATTTTCCATTTTCAAGAAGTTCATTGCAACTTCAGTTGTAAAATAAGAACCTGCATTATCATTTACTGTTAAAGTAGAAGTCATTGAAGCTGCACCTTTGCGTAAATTATAAACCTTGAATGCTGTAGTAGCATCAGGAGTTGCAAGGTGGTTTGAATCAATTGTCCATTTAACTGCTTCGAAGTCAGCTAACCAAACTTTAGCAACACCACCTACAGAATCTTTACATCCAGCATTTAATCCAGATAAAGTATATGAAGTACAACTTGCCATAATATAAATTCTTTTTAATTTTTGTAAGTTTTAATTGTGAGGGTTGGCCGTATTACCAACCCTCATTTTGTTGTTAAAATTTTGATTACTTCTCAGAAACAACTACTTGATCTGGGAATGCGATTTGTGCACCAGCATTGAATTTGATTGCTACACGGAACTCTTGATTATCTTTAGAGTACCAAACATCAAATGTGTCTGCATCAGCTTCACCATCAAAACCGTAGAATAAGTTTTCTGGGTCAGCAGCTAACATCTAACCTTTACCGTTCAAACCAGCTACACCGTGAAGACGTGTATTAGTTCCAGGAAGGATGATAGTTTTTGCATCATCTACTTTTGGATCATAATGATATAAGTTCTTAGCAGTGATTTCAAGAACGATTGAACGGAATGTATCTTCACCTACGAAGATTTCAGCTTTACCTAATACTTCAGCCGGAATTGCTTTGTAAACATTTAATGCTGTTTCATAATCAGAAGCACCTTTAGAAGCATCAATTACATCTGCTTCAGCGTTTGCGATAGTCAAAAGACCGTCAAAACCATTAGAAGCATCAGTTGCGTTCCAAATTAAATCTTCTAATTGACGATTTACACCTTTAACGATGTTGTCAGTAATTTTTTCCTCGAATGGAAGTACTTCAGCACCAGCTGCTGTACGAAGTTCGTCTTGCATCCATTTCTTACGTAAATCTTCCTCGCAAAGAGACATATTTACTTTATAAGGTGCAACTGTCATAACACGTTGTGTAAAAGAAACGTTGCCAGATGCATCCCAACCACAAGTACGAGCTTGAAGTACTGGGTCAGTAGCTAAAATATTCAAAGCTTCTTTATATTTTACACCAGGCATATCGTTGATGTATCTTTTGGTCTCGAAGCCAAGAATTGCTTTTGATAAAAGTTCACCTTTATGTTGTTCAACATAATCAGGTAATGAGTTTACTACAAATGCCATTGTTTTATATTTGTTAATTTTTATATTATCAGAATCTTGGCTTATAGACCCAAGACTTTGTTTCAGTTTTTTGTGATTTTAATTGTTCTTCAGCAGGTTCTGCATCAGATTTTTCTAATTCAGCTTTAAGTCTGCCGATTTCTTCGTCTTTTTCAGCTATAATATTGTTAAGTTCTTCAATTTGTGCTTGAAGCTTAGCAATTTCAGCATCTTTTTCATCTTCAGCGGGAGCTTCTTCCTCTGCTGGTTGTTCAGGTTCTTGTTCCTCTTGTTCAACTTCTTCGGTTTCTTCTGGTTGTTCCTCTGCTGGAGTTTCCTCTGCTTCTTTTTCACGTACTTCAGCAATTTTGCCATCAGCAATTACTAAAATGTTTTCAGAAGCAACATATTCTCCATCTTCAGGAGCAACGAGTTCACCATTTTCGTCTTCAACAAAAACCTCTTTACCAACTTCTGCTTCACCTTCAATGATAAGCTTAGCTTTGTCGGTTTCAACTTCAGCTAAGTTCATAACCATACGAGCGAGTTTTAAAAGTTTGCTATTCATCATATATGATTTTAATTTTTGTTCAAATGAAAAATATATGGATTATCATTTTTCCAATATTTCATCTATCAATTTATTTATTTCATCTTCCGGAGTATCGGTTTTTTCTGATTCAAATTTTTCAACCAAGTGTCCGGCAACTTCAACAGAAAAACCATTCAAATCATTACCATTTTTGATTTGTTCCCATAAATCTTTATCTTCAATTTTGAATGAAACTACCCAAGAACCATCAGTTAAATTGACATATTCTTTAGGTGCAATTCCACGTTCTTTATCAATGAAATAAGATTCAACTAAGATTGCATTTTCGGTAAATAAACTATGGTCGTGTTGAAGATTTACAATATTAAATAAACCATTTTTGCTGTATCTTTCAACCAACTTTGCAATAGTTTCTTTGTTGAATATAACATAAAATTCTTCACCTTTAGCATTACGTCTATAAATAGGCATTTCTGCTATTAGTGCAGGCCCGGAAATGATTTGCTTTTCATCATCTTTAGCAAAACAAATATGTTCGTCACTAAATAACAAAAAGTCTTGCTCTATTGCAGGTTTATCAACTAAAGAAATAGCTTGTAAACCAAGTTCATTATCATTTATGTCTATGTAATAATATTTCATAACTCAAATTGAATATATTTTGTATCATTTTCAAATGAAGTCTTGTGTACTTCATTACTAATTCCTTTTTGCGCTAAATATTTACCCAAACACTAAGATGAATCATCATATAAAACTATCGTATATTCATTATCAGGCATCCCAGACACATCCAAACTAAACTAGTAATATAATTCATTACTTGAAATATTTGATGCATCTAGAGTGATTTTATCATTAGTAACATTATTCACTATTTCTATTGAATAAAGTGATGAGTCAATTCCTAATAAGTTTGGTATATATATGTTGTCGTTTAAGTATATCATAATTGTTCAAATGAAAAATATTTGTTTTGTTAAAAACGTGCTTCACTCTCCGCAACGTGGACTTTCTTCTGGGTAGAAGAAATATCTCCCTCGGTAACCACCACTCTAGTATCTTTGATTGCACCTTCTATTGAAGAACCTTGAACATCCTGTGTATATTGAACTGGAGCCTGAATTGAAGCAATTGCACTAGTGTTTGGTGTAGCAGAAGAACCTGAAGTAGAACCACCATTAAATTGTGTTGATTTAATTTTATTGATTTGCATTATACCAGTTGCTAACATAAATGCTGATAAAATAGAACCCATAATTGGTCCAGCAATTGGTCCTAACTGCATTGAAGATGCCCAAGCAGAAGCAATACCTGCAAGCATTGACATTGTAGCACCAGCAATTTGGTATTTCTTTGATGATTCAAAACCTTCTTTATTTGAAGTATCTTGTTCAGCTGCAAGCCCGTTAAATAATTGTGCAACAGCAGATAATGCAGTAGCTGCAATTTGTGCATATGCTGAATATGCTTTTTCTGCTTCACCCGGAATGTCAGAATTTATTTTTTTCATATTCTCTGACAATGTGTCCCAATTAGCCGTTAATGTTGCAATATTTTTCAATATATTACCCCAAGCAGGGTTGTCACTAAAATCATTAAGAGCTAAAGCAGATGCATTTATTGCTTCACTAATTTGTTTTGCTGTGAGTGCTTCAGGTGGAAGATTTTCTTCCGTAGAAGCAGATTTAGTTTCTTCAGGTTTTTTATATAAACTATCTTGAAGCTTGATTAACTCATCTTTTAATGATGCAATTTCTTGTTCAGTTAACGTAGTTTCAGTGTCTAAAATATTTTGTAAAGCTTCAATACGTTTCTTAGTAAATTCATCTTCTAATTCTTGCTTTTTAGCAACATATTCTTCATAACTCAAACCCATTGCTTGAAGTTTCAACATTTCATCACGTTCTTGTGTGTCAATATCACGTAAACGTTTCTTATATGCTGCTTCCTCTGCTTCTGCTTTTGCTTTACCTCTTACAGTACCTATTTCTTTAGCTTCCTCCTCATTTTTAGCCAATCGCTTTGCACGGTTTTTATTAAAACCTTCCTAATATGCATTAGCTGAAACTTCACCAATCTTTTTGAAGTCGTTACCAACATCTTTCCAGTCTGAAACGAAGCCATTTTTCATTGCAGATCCGGCAGCTTTTAATTTATCCACAAAACCACCTTCTGTTGAAGTGTAGGCCTGAATTGCAGCCCAGACAGATTTAAATGGAGTAGTAATATATGTTACTATTGCACTTCCAACGGCTTTTATAGTTTGAACTAATCCAGCCCAAGCAGCATTTAAACCACCAACTACAGCATCAGCAACCGTTCCAAGAAAATCAGTTTGGCCTGTAACTTTATCAAGCCATTTAGATATATCTTCAAAGTTTGCTATTATATAACCTAATGCAACTGCTAAAGCACCTAAACCTGTTGATATAAGTGCCTTACCAAACTTTGATGTAGCACCAGTAGCAGTTGAAATTGCGGTTGATAGTCTTTTAAACCCTTTAATACCAGCATCTAATGATGGTAATGCTTGTGTAATAGCCATTAAATTTTGCATTTTCTCTAATGACTTTAATACTGCTTCATTTTCAACACCAAATAAGTTCATTGTTGCTTTTGCTGCTTGAAAACCTGCAACTATACCACCAGTTGCTTTAACAACATTACTTGCTATTTGTCCAAAGTCCATTGCAGAAGCATTGACTTCTTCCATTTGCTCTTTAAGGGTATGCTGAATTTCAGCCGCTTTTTGCAATGCTTGGTTATATTCAGTTGTGCCTTCTTCTGTTGATAATAATTGGTCTTTTAATACCTTTAATTGTTGTCTCAGGTCTTTTACAGAAGTTGTTGCTTGCTAAGTATCTATTTCAACGACTTTTTTCTTTACTGCCATAATTCTATATTATAGTTTTTGTTCAAATGAAAAATAAATTATGATATAACATAATTATTGTTAGTATAACCGTTAATATCTTGAATTGTAACTAAATCTACCTTTGTTGGTTGATTATTTGTTATATCATAATCATAAATCTTATTGACTACACATAGTTGGTTTCCAACCTTCACTAATTGATTCCATTGAAATTGATTATATTCACTAGGTTTTAACAATACATAACAGGTAATAATTTTATTTTGTATGTTATATCTCTCATTCAGGTAATTCTCCCAGAAATTACTATAAATACTATTCTTACCTACATAATTGTTTAAGTAAGTATAATTTTCTTTTGGTATGTTAAATACACACAGATTATCGCCATTCACAATATCAAGTGCAGGATAGGTTGAAACATCAACATTTTCACTTGCATTTTGTGTGTAGAAGTAAGTATTGTTTGCCTGTTGAAAATCAGTATCATCGCTTATATTAACTGGACGTAATCTTAATGCGTCTTCTGTGTTAAAATTTGATAACCCATTACGGAAAAAGTACGAACCAAACACACTAACCTGTTTCTTATCTTTATCTTTGTTATATACATAGATTTCAGAAGGTAAACTATAAACTATAGTGTGATAGTCATATAAATTTGTCCACGAAAGTACGTTATCAGAATTAGTAATTGATTGGGTTATATCTTTAAAAAGTTCAGAAGTCTCACTATTAAAGTTATATTCAGTTATTAATCTATATTCACCATAGTTTACACCATATTTTTCTTTATACTTTTTACCTAAATCAGTATCGCTATCTTTGTAATTGAATAGTACGTATTTGTTTTCAAATGTAATAGGTTTAATCGTATAATCTTTAGATTTATCTATTTTACCACTCCAATCTTTTACGGTATAATCATCAAAGTATTTATTATATTGTTTAAAGATAACTTTCTTATTGTATTCATCTACACTAATACCAATTCTGAACATCTTGCAATATTTGATTATCTCATTAAATAGGTTGTAATCTTTATTCCATAAGTCATTAAGGGTAAAATATGCATTACTTCTACGTGGGTTAAGAACTACTTCAACATTTAAAGCATATGTACTTTGAACATTAAATGTTTGTGAATACGAAGTTTGTGTAGGTACGTAATCCCTATTGTTTGAATCTTTAAAAGGGTAGTTAGTATTTAACCATTGTCCTGTATAGTTTAATGTTGCATACTCACTGAAATCTTTATATTCCAAATCCTGAACAATATCAGCATATACATCATAATAATCATATGAACCATTTAAATGCTTTGCTTCTCTATCGTCACCATCCATTCTAAATACTCTAAAATATCCATCTGTCGTTCCTGAATAATCTCTATCACAAATTAGGTATTTTCTTGTTTTTATTACCGTTCCATTGGGGTTTAATGCATTAACCGTAAATTCAAATGCATTATTTGGATTCAGGTGCAAGTTATATCTTACACTCGATTGGTAGTATGCTGGTATTTGCATTCTAAACGAAATCTGATTATTTAATAATACTTGAAATATATCAGATAATCTAAATTTAGTGGATATAGTTGTACCTTCTTCTGGTATAAGAATTGAATAAGATTCAACTGCATAGTCATAACGCATTTCAAATGTATCTGTTTTTACAGTTGCAGTAGGTGTACGTCCCCACGATAAGCCTAATGAAGAAACTGTATAATTATTTTTCTTTCTTTCTTCTTCTTTAGTCCTTTGTCCAAAACCATATAACATAAAAACCGTATCATACCAGTAAGGATTAGAAGGTGTAAACCAATTACTATCTAATTCAAAATTATATCCAGTTACTTCTTCTGCTTTTGCTTGAAATATTTGAAATAATTTATTCCAATAGATATAAGGAAGTTGAAGATAACTACGATATTCTCCAATTTCTCGCGGTAACATACCATTTGGTATTGCTGTATCAGGTTCAACACCTGTTGCTTGTGTAAATTCATCACCTAGTACATCAGAGAATTGTTTTGAAGTGTTTACAGTATCTTGAAAAGTCTTATAATCAAACCCTTCTGAAATTGCATTATTAGGCGCAAAACCAATAATATCTGTTATTGTGTAACCACTATTGGTTTTCTTCAATAGTTCGCTATGTGTCTGCCCAGCAGAAGTCCAAGAATTATAAATCAGTTCTTTGTTTATATATTCTTCAACATAATCTTCACCGTGTATCAAGTAATCGGTATCATCAGTAGTGGTATCAAAGGTTATCTTTTTCATTTCCTGAAACACTTTACCTAATTCGCCGAATAATGTAATTTCATAAGTGCCTTTACCATTGTTCTGTTTAACCTCATTCATTTTAGCATAACCAACCATAAGGACATCATCACCCCATTGTAATCTCATATCCAGTTTCTTGTATGGGTTGAAATAGATACCAGTCAACGCCTGATTAGCATTGCCTTCAACCGTCAACTTATCCGGATTATAGATATGTCCAAATATTTCATTGTTTCGCGCAGTAAAAGGAATAGATATTGTTTTACTCCAGTCATTTATAATGGTAGTGGGATTAGACAAATCTTCAAATTGCTTTGTAATAGCAAATTGTACAGTTTCATCCAACTCTATTTCTCTATTTTCTATGAATAATCTTGTCATATTAGTAAATGATATTTTGTGTTTCTGTTGCTTCTAATGTTAAGTCAATGCTTAATAATTTTTTGTCATTATGATACTTTTTTTCGATATATGGTGAATCCGTCATTATAACATCATATTCTGTTTGTGTTTTTGTATCATACAATCTTAAAATTGGACTTACATAAATACTTTCATAAAATGGGAATAAATCTTCAGCCAACCAACCAGAATTGATTTTCCATTTTGGCTGCACTTGCACGTTGTATTTATGTCTTTCACCTGTGTAACTTACATACTCGCTGTTTTCAATATCTTCAGAAAATTCCGTTTTGCCCGTAAATGGCTGTGATTGATAAGAACCATATCTATCTTGCCATAATAAATAATAACGTTCTTTACACGCTTCAATAACACCAATTCTTCTATATTGATACGTTCCACCACTGTTGATATAACGCATATATACCCATATATCAGTGCTTAATGGTAAGTCTCCTTGTTGGGAATCTAAAAAATATGCATAACTGCTAAAGAATGTATGCGTATGACTATTCATATTTAAACTTAGATTATAATTACCCAACCAATTGGCATTATTGGTATAATCATTACCAGCAAACACAGAAAAAATAGTTGCAGCTTGTAGCGCCCGACCAGCCTCGATTGTTAACCCAAAAGTCATAGTTGTGTAATAATCCAAATCTTGTACATTGTTTACTATAGGGTATCTAGGTGTTAAGTACAAGTTATTATCTGTTCTATATCTATTATTCCCTTGCAGTAATAAACTAATATCATAATCAGTGCTTGATGAAAAATCAAAAAATGTAGAAGAAGGAAGCATTGAAAGTGTAGATTTTTGTACATTCGGATAAGGATAAACATTTGCTACACTTATCTCTGAACCTGTCACTGTCTGTCCACCACTAATTGATACTATTATTCTATATATGTCTATAATGTTAGTATCAGTATTAAACACACTAGTATAAACTAAATGTGGATTTAATTTCCTACTTCTGCATATATCAGTAATATCGAATGTATAGTTACGTACACCACGGTTGTAATAGTTACCGACAAAAACAGTACTCCATCCTTCTGGCGCATTTAAATTAGATACTTGAACTTCATATTTATACATTCCTTTTGGTTGAATAGAACCTAAGTCTATTTGCTGTGTTATTCGTTCATTTAAGTATTTCATAGGTTTTCTATATCTTTTTCTATTTCTTTTTCTATTTTATCTGCAATTGCTTCAACTAAGTTATCGACCAATCCATCATAAGTTTCATCTATAGTTTGTTGGAGCAAATGTTTACCTTCAGTTCCTTTAGTTGCAATCTTTCTTGATATTAAATAAACTAATTGGTTTGTTGTTGGAACTTTACCATTTCTTCCAGGACTTGGCACTAATCGCTTAAATTGGATCCATTTTAATATTGCATCTGGCGGTGGAAACTTTCCGGGTCTTCTACCATTTTCAGCATATATATAATAGTCTGGAACCAACACAAATAATTCAAATATGTTGCCTTTATATTCAACAATTTCTTTAAAATTATAAAGTTCACCATTTTTATCATAGCCAGCCTATTCCATTTTATTTCTATATACATCACAAATTTGGGTGCATATATCGCGTATTTCTTTTATTTGTGTTAAATCTGTCATACTTGTTCTATTAATTTCCAATCTTTATGATAATGGTGAGCATTAGATTTATCCATAATTTTAATTTCACCAGATGGTGTTAACCATTTATATCTAGGCTACCCATTTTTGTTCCAAGGTGTTTTTCCTTTACGTTGTTCAGACCATAATTGGTGTGTTTCAAGTGTTGGATGGTGACCTTTATTTCCTTTTCCATTAGTATTATTCATTAATGCCTTACTAATTTTTTGTTTATGAACCTCATCCATCGGTCCAAATGTATGGTGTTTACCTGCATTTTGATTACCGTGTTCTTTACAATAACGTTTTTGAGCTTCACTTAGTTTTTGTTTATGATCTTCGGTTTTTGGTTTTCTTAATTTTTGTTTAGTTTCTTCTGTATGTGTTCTTCCTAAAGCGCCATCTCCACCATCCGTTAAATTATAACCAGCTTCTCTGGCTTTATACTTTTTAATATAAAACTTTTCAAGCCAATTTAGCTTTTCTTC
>OCTX011745635.1_pt1 | contig 15994 bp, 16 predicted proteins | sample 1539691 | NCBI WGS metagenome assembly OCTX01 (sample SAMN02144231, study PRJEB22623) | gut metagenome | biome: sheep rumen | host: Ovis aries | place: New Zealand | reverse complement strand
AATTATTACCGAAGAAATAAATATGTATGAAGATATGCCAGATATTAAGTTAGAGATGGAATTAAGAAAATGTCTTTATCAAAACCACCCTAGAAGAATAGATATAGCAGGAACTGTTGAAGAAATCAATAGAATAAAGAAGGAAGATTTATATAACTGCTATAGTAATTTTTATATTCCAAATAATATGTTTATTTTAATAGTAGGAAACTTCAATAAAGATAGTGCAATAGAAATAATAAAAAAGAGGCTTAACTATAAAAAGACGCAAGATCTTCCAAAAATAAAAAAGATTGATGAGCCTACAAAAGTAAAAGAATCTAAGAAAAAAATTACATTTAATATCGAAATACCAAAAATTGCCTATGGTTTAAAAATACCAACAAAAGACTTAAATCTTAGTAATTTAGAATTAGATTTATACTTAAACATTTTAACAACTATTATCTTTGGAGCTTCATCAGAATTTAGAGAGCATACCAGAAATGAAAAAATGCTAAATGGAATTCATACTGAATGGGAGAGCTTAGATGATTACAGAATCTTCTATTTAATGGCTTCAACTAAAGATCCAGATAGACTTGAAGAAGAGATAAAGGATGAAATAGAACACTTATCCATTACCGAAGAGGCATTTAATCGTATCAAGAAAGTTTGGATAGCTAATGAAGTCCGTATGATAGATAACATCGATGCTACAGTAAGCAACTTATACGATGATATTTTAAGATATGGTACCATTATTTCGAATAGAATTGAAAAAATCAAAGGAATGAAGCTAAAAACATTGCAATCATTAATTAAAAAAATAGATTTTAAAAATATAAGTATTGTCAAAATGTTACCAAAAATCAATTGAAAATATTAAAATAATATTTTCTTTTTATTATAGTTCTGTTAAAATAATAGTAAAGTAGAGGTGTCTAGTAATGAATTTCAAAATAGGGGAAGTAATTGAAGAAAAAGGTGAAAACAAAAAGAATAACGGAAATAAATTAGGACTTCTTATTGTAATAATAGTTGCTATTATATGTGGTGTAGTTGTTTTTTTAATAAGCAATGCCATATTTGGCAAAAAAGAAATAAAAGAAGAACCAGAAATAAGTACACCACTAAGTCTATCGGATGAATTTGTAAAAATATTATATGACTATGTAACATATAGTCCAAGCGGAGAAAGAAACGATAAATTTTTAACAGAAAGCAATGTGAACTTATCGTCTTTTGAAAATCAAGAAAGATTTTATTATGCTTTGCAATTTGCTCAAGCCGAAGATTTTGTAGTAACAGATAAAAAAGACTCTCAAGGAAGAAAGATATATAATATCTCCTCTTCTAAAATAAAAACATATATGCAACGTTTTTTTGGAGGAAAGGTAACTTATTCAAATAATGTTGTGATTACGCATACGTTTGATTTTTATATTAATGGTCAAAACGTTGGAATAATGACTTATTCGGAAGAAAATGATGGATTTGATACTATTTTTGATGGTGTTGAAGAAGCTAAAGAGTCAAGTGAATTAATAAAGCCATATTATGCAGAATTAACCAATGCTTATAAAGAACCAGATGGCTCATATAGACTAGAGGAAAAAGTTATTTATACAGACGTTCAAAAAGATGGAAATACTTATAATATATACATTTACAAGGACTATGCTCATACATCACTAATAGAAACAAGACCAAATCAAACAGAGGAAATGATAAAGCAAAATCCTATCGATATAAGATATTATAAGAAAAATGCAGGAACTGTTACTTATATGTTTAAAATATATAATGGCGTTTTATATTTTGATAATAGTACTATCAAATAATAAAAAGATGATTAGTTTATATTATCTAATCATCTTTTATAATCCTATTTAATTTGAAAAAAATATTTATTATATGATATCATATACATCGGAGGAAGATATATGAAGCAAAATAATATTCGTAATTTTTGTATTATAGCTCATATTGATCATGGGAAAAGTACTCTTGCCGACAGAATACTAGAATTAACAGGATCTATTGATAAAAGGGAATTAAAAAGTCAGATGTTAGACTCTATGGATTTAGAAAGAGAAAGAGGCATAACAATTAAGTTAAATGCAGTTACTTTAAACTATACAAAAAATAGCCATGATTATATTCTTAATTTAATAGATACTCCTGGACATGTAGATTTTTCTTATGAAGTATCAAGAAGCCTAGCTGCTTGTGAAGGAGCTATTCTAGTAGTAGATGCTACTCAAGGTATAGAAGCACAAACTCTTGCTAATCTATATTTAGCACTTGATAATAATTTAAAAGTAATCCCTGTTATTAACAAGATTGATTTACCATCAGCAAATCCAGATAAAGTAGTAACAGAACTCGAAAATATAGGCTTTGACAAAAATGATATTGTCCTAACAAGTGCAAAAACCGGAGAAGGAGTAGATAAATTATTAGATAAGATAATAGAGGTTATTCCTTCCCCAAAAGGGGACGAAAGAAGTCCTTTAAAAGCTTTAATTTTTGATAGTCTATTTGACTCATATAGGGGCGTAATTACTTCAATTAGGATTGTAGATGGTAAAGTATCAAAAGGTGACGTTATTAAGATGATGGAAACAGGAGCTATTTATGATGTAGTAGGTTTATCAATTAATACGCCTAAAGAAAAAGAAATAGATACATTATCAGCTGGAGAAGTAGGATATTTATATGCTTCAATTAAAAGCATTAGCGATGTTCATGTAGGAGATACTATTACTCTTGACAATAATCAAGCTCAAGAAAAACTACCAGGTTATAAACCAATGAAGCCTACTGTATATTGTGGCTTATATCCCATAGAATCAAATAAGTTTGAGGATTTAAGAGAAGCTCTAAATAAATTAAAATTAAATGATGCGGCCCTTATTTTTGAACCAGAAACATCAAAAGCGTTAGGATTTGGATTCAGAGTAGGCTTTTTAGGATTATTACACATGGAAATCATTGAAGAAAGAATAGAAAGAGAGTTTGGAATAGACTTAATTGCTACTTCGCCATCGGTTGTTTATGAAGTAGAGTTAACTGATAAAACAAAGATTGAGATAGATTCACCAAGTAAAATGCCTAGAAGAGAATTAATTAATAAAACTTATGAACCATTTGTTAAGTGTAGCATTTTCACGCCTAGTACATATATAGGACCATTAATGGAATTATGTCAAGATAAAAGAGGGACGTTTATAAATATAGATTATATAGATACAGAACGCGTAACTATTAATTATGAATTACCATTATCTGAAATAGTATATGATTTTTTTGACAAACTAAAGAGTTATACTAAGGGATATGCTTCATTTGATTATGAAGTCATAGGTTATAAAGAAAGCAATTTAGTAAAAATGGATATTTTATTAAATGGCGAAGTAGTAGACGCTTTATCAGTAATTGTTCATAAGGACTTTGCTTACCAAAGAGGGAAAGTAGTATGTGAAAAATTAAAAGAGATAATTCCTAGACAATTATTTGAAGTACCAATTCAAGCAGCTATAGGGCAACATGTAATTGCAAGAGAAACAGTAAGAGCTTTGAGAAAAGATGTTTTAGCAAAATGTTACGGAGGAGATGTAACAAGAAAGAAAAAGCTATTAGAAAAACAAAAAGAAGGAAAGAAAAGAATGAAACAAATAGGAAGTGTTGAAGTACCACAAGAAGCCTTCTTATCTATTTTATCTACAAAAGAGTGAGAAATGATAAAAAGTTGCTATATCCATATTCCTTTTTGTAATAAAATATGCTCTTATTGTGATTTTTGTAAATTGTTTTATAACGAGAAATTAGTAGCCAAATACTTAACTGAGTTAAAAGAAGAAATAGAATTATCTTATACTAATGAAGAGTTAAATACTATTTATATAGGAGGAGGAACGCCTAGTACTCTTAATATTAAGCAACTAAAAAAGTTGTTTAATATTACAAATACTCTAAAACTAAGTAAAAAGTATGAGTTTACGATAGAATGTAACTTTGATAGTATCACTTATGAAAAATTAGATTTATTCAAAAAAAATAATATTAATAGAATTAGTTTTGGCTTAGAAAGTATAGATAAAAACAATTTACAAATACTAGATAGAACTATAGATAAAAATAAAGTAATTGATATTATCAATTATTGTCACAAAATTGGTCTTCATAATATCAATATCGATTTAATGTATGCAATAAAAAATGAAACTTTAGAAGCATTAAAAAAAGATATAGATTTTCTAAAATCATTAGACATAACTCATATATCCACATATTCATTAATATTAGAAAAAAATACTAAACTATATATAGAAGGATATGATTATATAGATGAAGATTTAGATAGAGATATGTATGATTTAATATGTGATGAATTAAAAGACTTTGACCACTATGAAATAAGCAATTTTGCTAAGAATAAAACATATCGTTCTAGACACAATCTATCTTATTGGAACAATCTAGAGTATTATGGCTTTGGACTAGGAGCCAGTGGTTATGAAGGAAATGTTCGCTATGAGAAAACAAGAAGTATAACGAAATATCTAAATCATGATTATATAAAAGATAATGGATTTGAATTTTTAAGCACGAAAGATAAAATCTATTATGAAATTATTCTAAGCTTACGAACTAAAGAGGGAATAAACTTACCAAAATTTGAAAAAAAGTATCATAATCCTTTAGAGTATTATTATAATTATAAAAGACTACTAGATAACAAACACTTAATTAAAAAGAATAATTGTCTTTTTATTCCCCAAAATTTTTATTATCTTAGCAATAGTATTATTATAGAATTATTAGAAGGAGAAAATAATGAATAACGAAGAACTATTTAGTGAAGAACTAAAACTAATAAAAGATCCATCTTTAAGAGAATCATTATTAAAAATAATTAATATGCTACCTGAATATTGGTTTACAATCCCGGCATCTTCCACTGGAAAATATCATCCAGAGTATGCTTTAGGAGAAGGTGGACTATTAAGACATTCTAAAGCCGCAATGAGAATTGGACATGAATTACTAATTGATGATTGTATTGGAGAAAAATATACTAATCATGAAAAAGACTTAATGTTAATGGCATTACTTGTACATGATGGCTTAAAGTCAGGACTTCCAAAAGAAAAATATACTAGATTTGACCATCCTATTTTAATGGGCAAATTTATAATAGATAATCAAAAAGAGTTTAATCTTTCCCCAGAAGATGCCACTTTTATGAATGATGTTATCAAAACACATATGGGACCATGGACCACAGATTATAAAGGAAATGAAATTTTAGAAAGGCCAACAACAAAATATCAAAACTTTGTTCATATGTGTGACAATTTAGCCAGTAGAAAATTTATATTAGTACCATTTGATAAGAACAATAATATAATTGACTAAACCATGAGTTAGTTCTTGTCTTTGAAATATATTTCTGATAATATAAAAATAGAGGTGGATAGGGTATGTCAATGAAAAAGAAAAAAGAAGTGGTCCTTGTTATATCTTTAGGAATAGTAATTGTTATTTCACTATTAGGAATAAGCTATATTACATTTCAAACCAATCTATTAAAGCCTCATATAAATAGTAAAACACTAAAATATATTTCCTTTTATAATCAAGAAAAGACTGACTCTATAATTATCAAAAATATTGAGAAAATAAAAAATTCCCAAGGAAGAACAAATAAGAATAAAAGTTCATTAAGCTTAAATATTACTGGGAAAAAAGGTGAAAGGTATGAGATAATATTAGACAATAAAATAAGTAAAGAATATACAAAATATATTAATACTTTTATAGAACATAATGGAAAAAAAATAGAAAGCAACTTAGACAAATTAAAGACTAGTCAAGATGGTGGAAAAATTATCTATCAAGGAAAAATAGATAATCGTGATGTTATTTTACGTATGTGGATATCAAAAAAGAGTTCCAAAAAAATAAAAGATAATTTTTTTGAAATTAAAATAAAATCAGGATGGGAGCAATAGGATGAACAATAAAGGAAAAATAATTGTTATAGAAGGAACTGATTGCTCGGGAAAAGAGACTCAATCAAAAATATTAGAAGACAAATTAAAAAGCATGGGAAAAAAGTGTATAAGATTTAGTTTCCCAATGTATGATACACCAACCGGAAAGATAATAGGAGATAATTATTTAGGTAAAAATGAATTAGGACATAGTCTTTTTAAAGAGGGAGCTATAAATGTTGACCCACGTGTTGTATGCTTATACTATGCAGCAGATAGAAAATATAATATGTCAAAAATAGAAGAGTATTTAAAACAAGAATACTATGTAATATTAGATCGTTATACTACTTCAAATCTTGCTCATCAAGGAAGTAAAATAAAAGATAAAGATGAAAGATTTAATATGTATCAGTGGATTGATAAATTAGAATATTGGTTACTTAAATTACCAAAGCCAGATAAAACTATTTTTTTACATGTACCCTATAAATATTCTATGGAGTTAATGAGGCAAAGAACACAATTAGAAGAGCCAGAAAAATCAAAAGATCATTTGCAAAGTGCTGAAGAAGCCTATCTCGAACTAGTAGAGTTATATAATTGGGACAAGATAGAATGTGTCCGAAATGAAAAATTACGTAGTATAGAAGATATAAATTATGAAATTTTAAATATTATAAAAACACTAGATTAAAAGAAATATTTATTTTTTCTAAATAAAAACAAACAGTCAAATATCCATTTTGACTGTTTTTATATTATTTATTTATTGCAATATTCGGCGCATTTTGCAAAACGTTATTAGTAGCAGGAGAAACTATTTGTGGTAATGCTTGACTTTGCTGAGCTATAATACCATTACTATGATTAGTTGTTGCATCAACTAAATTTGTATTAGGCTGCATGATAGATTGCCCTGCAGTAGCTTGATTTGTTATTTGCTGTGACTGATAATTATTAGCATAATTACCTCCAACTAAAGTATTGTTAGTAGTAGGTGCTACATTAGAATTATTATTAATAATAGGATTAGGGTTGCTTACAATAGCATCACTTTTTGAATCAGTAATTTTCAAAACATCAGAATTTATAGGATTAGTAGGTGCTTTTGGAATTGAATTTTTAATTTCGGTAGCAACCTCATGCTCATAATTATCATCATCTTCATTTTCAATTTCAATAGTACGATACACCTCTTCAAAAGATGTTTTTCCCTCTAAACATTTAATTAAAGCATCTTGCAACATAGTAATTGTTTTACCATCATATACAAGTTTAGCAATATCCTTTTTTTCTAGCTTTTCATTACTAATGGCAGCCCGAATATCATCAGTAAGTTCTAATACTTCATGTATAGCAATTCTACCATGATAACCACGTCGGCAATGATCACAGCCATTAGGATTTGCATCCCAAACAACTCCAACATCCATATGCATATATTTCTTAAATACTTTTTTTTCATATTTTGTAGTTTCACGTTGATACCGACAATAAGTACAAAGCATTTTAGCTAACCTTTGAGAAATTATACCGGATAAAGCTGACGAAAGTAAGTATCTTTCAACATCCATATCCAATAAACGTTCAACTGTAGATAAAGTATTATTAGTATGGATTGTGGACAAAACTAAATGTCCAGTAATAGAAGCTCTAACCGCTATTTGCGCAGTTTCTGAATCACGAATTTCTCCAATAAGAATGATGTTAGGGTCTTGTCGTAAAATGGAACGAAGAGCAGCTGCAAAAGTCATACCAATCTCAGAATTAACTTGAACTTGGTTGATTCCTTCAATATTCATTTCTATTGGATCTTCAACAGTAATAATATTTGTCTCAGGCTTATTAAGTTCTTGCAAAATGGAATAAGTAGTAGTTGATTTACCAGAACCAGTGGCACCAGTTGTTAAAATAATACCATTAGGTATTCCCATCATTCTTTTAACTTTTTCTAAATTTTTAGGATGAAAACCTAGTGTATCAACCCCCCCTAGACTTCGAGTATAGTCTAAAATACGGATAACTATTTTTTCACCTTCATTTAAAGGTAAAGCTGAAACACGCATATCCAAATAAGTATCACCAAAAATGCCCTTAATAGCTCCATCCTGTGGTAATCTAGACTCAGTAATATTCATATTTGCCAAAAGTTTAAGACGCGTTGCTAAATTTTTTTCATAAACTTTAGGAACAAAAGTATAATCTTGACAATCTCCATCAATACGAAACCGAACCATCATTCCATCTTCTCTAGGATCGAAATGAATGTCAGATGCATTGTATTTTGATGCAGAAATAATAATATAATCTGCAACTTGAGTAATCGGTGTCTTTGCAAAATCAAAAGACACCATGAAACTTTCGGTTCCTTTTTGGAGACGTTTGACATCAAATTGAACCATCATTTCAACCCCTTATCGACTTTCTATAGTATTTTATCAAATATTATTATATAATAATATTACTAGAATAGCAAGGAGCGTGTGTTTGAAAATGAAGAAAGTTGACAATAAAGGATTTATACTTGCTGAAACTCTTGTAGTAACAATATTTTTAATGACTATTTTTACGATGATATATATGAATTTCTATCCTCTAATTGGAGAATATGAAAAAAGAGAACATTATGATGATGTTGATGGAAAGTATGCCGTATACTGGCTAAAAAAAATTATTGAAGATGATTCATATATAATGCCTGTTGAAAAAGAAAATTGTTTCAGAAACAAAGGATATGCTAGATTTGAATGTAGTGATGTAGCCACTACAGAAAATGACATTAAAAGAGAGACTTGTATAAATCTTGTTAAAGATTTGGAAGTGGCAAATTGTACAGAAAAAGGAAATTTATGTGAGATTTTTATTACAAAGTACCGTTTAGGAGGTCCTGATGGAAGTGTTTGGTTTAAAAAAACAGTAGAGAATAATCATGATTTATTTTATCAAGAGTCTTGCGTAGGAATAACTTGCAAGCAAAACTATCTAGATAAATGTCAAGAAGAAAATGAATCTTCTGAAGAAATCCAAAAATGTCAAGAACGCATCGAAAAAAAAGTTTTTAGAGGAGGTTTTAAAGATTACATAGAAACTCTCCCAGATTATAGAGTAGAATCACTAAATTCTGCTAAATATCGTGTAATAGTAGGCTTCTATCATAAAAAAGATAATAATAATTATTATTCATACTCAACAATCGAGGTGAGCCATTAATGAAGAAATTAAATAATAAGGGTATTACTACTATAGAGGTATTACTTTGCTTTGTTTTAATTGTTATTATAAGCGTTTCAATGTATAACACAGTATCAGCATATAATGAAAGAAGGATAACAGAAGGTTATAAGCAAGAAATTATATCCTACAAAAATATTTTAACAAAAACAATACAAGATGATTTTATAAAAATAGGATTAACACACGCAAAGTATGAAAGAAGAGTTGATCCAACAGATAAAACTATAATCTATACAATAACATGTGATTTAAAAGATGGTACCAGTAGACAATTAATAATTGAACAAAGATTAGGTTATTCTTCTTATCATATAGGAGGAGAAAAAAACTTAGATGATAAATTTATGATTAAGTACGGAATCTACTCGGAAGATCCTACTAGCAGTGACATTATTGAATATCCAATTCCTGATTTAGGAGAAATGGAAATACCAGATAGTCCATCTCAAGGAATTACTAGGCATATAGTAAAAGATCTAAGTATAAACAATGTTCTAATCAACATTCAAGAAGATAGTGTTTTATCAATTTATATTGGCTTTTACCACCCAGAATTACCAGAGAAATATGCTATTTCTATTGTTTGCCCAATTGATTTTATTGCAACAGGAACAGATAGTACTAAAAAATGGGATTATTAAATAATCCTTTTTATAGTGCTATCATAATGTAAAAGAAAACAAAAGAAATAAAGGTTCCAACAATTCGCCCTAAAAAGAAATTCTTATAAGATATATTAGTGTCAGATATTATAGCTTTAACTTGCATATGAATTGATATTCCTCCAAAAGAAATAAAGAAAAGAATAAATATTGCTCTAATAAAATTATTTGCAAAAAGTGTAGTAGCAAAGACCCCTTTTGTTAAATCAAATATTCCACTAATAAAAACAAAGAAATATTTAGAAAAGGATAAATATTTTGTTATAAGAAAAGAAATTAAATAAAAATATAAAGAAGTTCCATAAATTAAAGATAACGTATAGAAAGCTTGCTGAATAGCTTTAGACAAAGTATTGGAAAAATCTGGGACTTCAATTTTATGTTCTAAAACAAAAGTATTGCTTTTTCTCTTTCTAAATAAAAATAAAATAAAATTACTTAAAATAATAGAAAGAAGGATTTTTTTTGCCAGAAGAGTATCATCTAAAATATTAGATATAACGCCAACTATAAATAAAGGGTTAGGAAAATGACTAAACTTTATAATTTCATTAGCTTCGCTTTCGTTGATAAAACCCTTATTTAATAATTCTTTTGTATATTTAGCCCCACTAGGGAATCCACTAATAAGACTAAGCAAAAAAACATAAAGAGAACTTGCATTAATATTAAAAACATGAAAAATAATTTGAATAATTCCATATTCAACTAATAAGTAAGAAAGAGTATAAAAAAGAAAACTAGCTGGAAAAACTTTTGTAAGAAATAATTTAGAATAATCTAAAATATTGGTAAGAATAATAGTTGAATTGCAAAAACAAAGAATTAAAAAAAATAAAAAAGTGACAAGTATTAGTATACTTTTATGAATTTTTTTCATATTTCTCCTTTTGTTTGTTATAATGAAATAGGTGATAAAATGAAGAAGTTAATAAAAAACACCATAGAATTAATAAAAGAAGAGTATCGATTTATCTTCTTTTTAATCCTCTTTTATTTTATATTACAAGTACCACTAAATTATTACATTGTAACCGGAGGCGGTACTAGTGATGTTTCATCTAGAATAAAAGTAGAAAACTCTTATAATAGTAAAGGAAGTTTAAATATTAGTTATGTTACAGAACTTCCAGGAACAGTAATTACTTATTTATTAAGTTATATTATTCCAACATGGGAAAGAGAAAATGCCAATCTTTATAAATATTCTAAAAAAGAAAGTGTAGAAGATATTAAATTTAGAAATGAACTTGATTTAAAAGCAGGTTCTTCTCAAGCCACTTATTGGGCTTATACCTTAGCTAATAAAGAATTGAAAAAAATAAAATCAGAATTATATGTTATTACGATTTTTGACGGCTATAGTACCCCTTTAAAAATAGGTGATAAGATAAAAAGTATTGATGGAAATTCTTATCAAACAATCGAAGAATATAGAAATTATATTCAAACAAAACACAAAAACGATGAAGTCATGATAGAAATAGAAAGAAAAGGCATAAATAAAGAGATAAAGACAAAAGTATATTCGTATAAAGATCAATTAATTCTAGGAGTAGGACTTCAATTTTTAAATGAATATCAAACTAATCCAAAAGTAAATATAAATTTTAAAGCTAGAGAGTCAGGACCATCAGGAGGACTTATTACAACCTTAGAAATATATAATCAGTTAACCAAAAAAGATATAACTAAAGGTCTAAATATAGCGGGAACTGGTACTATTGAGGCTAATGGAGATATTGGTGAAATAGGTGGTATAGAACATAAATTATTAGGAGCAGAAAAAGATAAAATAGATATCTTTCTAGTACCATCTGGTAATAACTATAAAGTAGCAAAGAAATATAAAAAAAGTAAAAAATTAAAAGTAAAACTTATAGAAGTAAAAAACATTAAAGATGCTCTAGAAAAGCTAGAAAAAGTAAAGAAGTAAAAGGAATGAAAATAATGATAAAACTACTAAAAAATCTAACAATGTTTATTCTTATCACGACAATAATCTCCGTAAAAGCTGCTAACTATAATTTAAAAGAATTAATTCCAGTAAATATAAAGACAACTATTGTTACTGAAAATTTTAGTTATAAAGATTTTTACTATAATAAAGATAACAATTCTATTGATTTTGCCGGTATTAAAAATTTAACAGACAACGATTTACCAACTAGCATTAGCATAGGATTGTTTGGAAATAATAAAAAAAATCTTAGTGTTATCAATTATTGTTCAAAAGAAGAACTACTAAAAAGTAAAGAAGAAAAAACGATGAGCATAAAAATAGAATCAGAAGACTTACCAGATGATATAAAACTAGAAGATATCAAATATATTGCTATTTTAGGAGATAATATTAATTGCCGAACATCAGGAAGTGGAGAATTTATTGGACAAACAGTAAAAGAAATAGGTATGGCAAAAAATACAACTTTAGATAAACAAACAAAATTTCTTTTTCAAATTTTAATAGTTATTGGAGCCTTTCTAATTACATTATTTTTATATAAATTCCTATTTACTACAGCTTATCAAAATATAGATGGAGATAGTGTTCGCAAAGAATATAAAAAATATAACAAACAATTAAAAAAAGAAAGAGAGGAGGAATTAAAGAAAAATCCTCTCCCAGTAAAAGAGCCTAAAAAGACAAAAACAGACGAGGTATTAAAACAAGAAGAACAAGCAAAAAGAGAAGCAAAAGATGAAACGGATTTACACAATTTATATAAATAGAATAATGAAAAACAACAAATTTTATAGTTTTTAAATTTTTATGACTGTCAGCATTCATTGCTCTCGGTCTTTTTTTTTGTTTTCCAAATAAAAATCCCATAATTTCCCATAATTTATAGATAATTCTGACACAATTTAGCGATATGATGTTATTGAAAGGGAGGGATAATTATAAGAAAAAACATACAATAAATAAACAAAATAATAAGAGTTGTAATAAAGATAATATATAAATAAGGAGGAATAATATAGATAAATAATATAACTTATAATAAAGTCAAAAAGAAAAAATAAATAGAAAGGGATGATAATAGAGAACAAATAAAAATAGTGGTATACTAGGAATAGGTGGTATTTATGTATACAATATGTTTAGTAGAAGATGAAGAAAATTTATTAAATATTGAAAAGTTATATTTAGAGCGAGCTGGCTATGAAGTCGTTTGCTTTAAGACCGGAGCAGAGGCAATAGCTTATATTGGTAAGAAAGTAGATTTATGGATCTTAGATATCATGTTAGGAGATGATGTTAGTGGCTATAATGTAATTCAAGAAATCCGTAAGGTTGATAAGAACGTACCTGTAATATTTACTTCAGCAAGAGATCAAGAAATAGATAAAATATTTGGGTTAGAATTGGGAAGCGATGATTACATGACAAAGCCATATTCAAGTAAAGAATTAGTATTAAGAACTAATAATATAATAAAAAGAGTATATAAAGATAAAGAAGAAAAAAACACTATAAGTTATGATGATTATATAGTTGATTTAGATAAAAGAATTGTTAAACAAAAAGAAAAAGAAATAAAATTAACAACTTTAGAATTTGATTTAGTAGTTCTTTTTTTAAAAAATAGGGATAAAGGCTTTTCTAGAGAAGAAATTTTAGCAAGCGTTTGGGGAAGTGACTATTTTGGAACAGATAGAGTAGTTGATGATCTAGTACGTAGGGTAAGAAAAAGATTGCCTAAATTAAAAATAGCTGCCATTTATGGATATGGGTATCGACTATCATGAATTTGAAAAAAAATAGTTTAAGTAAACAATTATTACTAGTTGTTGGAATTGCATTTGTCTTATTATTTATATCTTTAGGCGTTGTTCTTCCTAGAGTACTTATCCCTGTAGCTGAACAAAATATATATAGTTATCTAAGTGAACCATTAAAAATATATGATAACGATGTAGACAATAAATTATTAAATACCGAAATAGCTTATATTTACATATCTGATAATACTATAGCTACTAGTCCCAATATAGAAGAAGTAATAAAATATGAGAATTTAAATAGTATCATAAAAAAAATAACAAAGTCTTATGGTAAGTTCTTATATAATAATAAATATTATTATTATTACAAATTAACAAACGAAAAAATAACTAAAATAGCTCTTGCTAATGATAACTATATCAATAAAACAAAAACCACTATTATTAGTGCCATCTTTCCGTCACTATTAGCTACATTTTTATTAATAGGATTAATGATTGTATATTGGTCCTCATTAGTAGTTAGAAAGATTGAAAAATTAAAAAGTAAAATTGATAATATTGATAACCCAAGTTATAATCACAAAATAGATTTTATTATAGATGATGAAATAAGATCTTTAGCTCTAGCCCTCGAAGATATGCGTATTACACTTGTTAGTCAAGAAAAATATCGAAACCAAATGTATCAAAATATATCACACGATTTTAAAACTCCCATAACAGTAATTGAATCATATATAGAAGCTGTGGAAGATGGAGTAGAAGATAAAGATAGAGCATTCGATATTATTAAAACTCAGACCCAAAAATTAGAACAAAAAGTACACTCTCTTCTTTACTTAAATAAACTTGACTATTTAAAAAATACCAAACCAACAAGAGAACTAGTAAATATGGAGAAAATGATTAATGATGAAGTTAATAAATTTAAATTCCACAGAAAAAATTTAAAATTTGAAGTATTTTATGATAAAAAAGCCAAATATTATGGCTCAATAGAAAATTGGGAAACAATATTAGATAATATTCTAAGTAATTTCATAAGATATGCCGAAACAACAATAAAAATAACTGCTAAGCCAAATAAGATAATATTATACAATGACGGAGAGCAAATTGATGATGATTTCTTAGAGGTGATTTTTACACCATTTCGAAAAGGCATCAAAGGAGAATTTGGATTAGGACTATCAATTGTTAAAAAGACATTAAATATAATGGGCTATGATATTATAATTAGAAATGAAAAGAAAGGAGTATCATTTATTATAATAAGCCAAAAAAAGACGCATAGATAGCGTTTTTTTTTACCACAAGTACCGCTGCTTTCGTTTACTATAAAAACTATATATGATAAAATTTTACTGGTGATATTAGTGAAAAATAAAAAATATCTTGATTTATATATATTCTTTTCAGCTTTTTCTAGAAATTTAATAGAAGTATTTATAGGAACTATACTATTAAAATCAGGATTTGTATTTAAAGAGGTAATATACTTTTTTTCTTATTTAATTTATTTTCTCTTCTATTATCAGTACCATTTTCTTTTATAGCTAAAAAATATTCAAATCGAATACTTGCACTAATATCAGCAATTTTCTTTGGTATTCTCCAACTAGTTTTAGCAAACTTAAAACCCATAAGAGAATATCTATATTTAATTGCAATAATATATGCAATATATCGAAGAAGCTATTGGATGTCGAGAAGATTCTTAGTTCTAGAAATGACGCCAAGTAAAGATATTTCTAAGAACTACTCTATAGTTTCAATATTAAATCAAATAGGAATAATTGCTGCTACATATTTAGGCGCTTTTATATTAGATTTTGTGAGTGTTAAAATACTTACTATTGCTGCTATAATATTGTTTTTTTATAGGAACCTTTTTCCTATGGAAATTAAAATTACCGAATAATAAAAATGAGAATAAGATAGAAATAATCAACACTATTAAAAAGACACCAAGATTATTTATTATCCGCTTAGGGTGCTATGAAACAATATCTGTAATATCTTTTTTAATGCCATTATACATATTTATGTATGTTAAAAATACATATTCAATGATTGGTTTTGTAAATATCCTAGTATGTTTACCAACGCTAGTTTTTACTTATCTATATGTAAAAGTCATAAATGACAAAAAGAACTATTTAAAGCTTAGTGTTTTCTTTATAGTTATGATTAATATTCTAAAGGTAAACACGATGGGAATCTTATTGTTTATAGTATCTTTTATTGAAGGATTTATTAAAAAAATGTACGAACAATCATTTTATAAAGAATATTTAATAATGTCAAAAAAGTATGATTATCATAATTACAATATGATGTTTAAAATATTTCAAAATATATTTAAAATGATATTATTATTTA
>OCTX012280863.1_pt1 | contig 15997 bp, 14 predicted proteins | sample 1539691 | NCBI WGS metagenome assembly OCTX01 (sample SAMN02144231, study PRJEB22623) | gut metagenome | biome: sheep rumen | host: Ovis aries | place: New Zealand | reverse complement strand
GCAAGTGGCGGGGAAGATTCCGGTGGATGTCAAGAAGGTTCCGGTGGATATGCTGGCGATGAGCGGACACAAGTTCCATGCGCCCAAGGGAATCGGGATCCTTTATGTGCGGCGCGGGACGAAGTTCAAGCCGTTCATGCTCGGCGGACACCAGGAGCGCGGCAGACGCGCCGGGACCGAGAACGTGCCGTACATCATCGGGCTGGCGAAGGCTTGCGAACTTGCGCGCAAAGGGATGGCGGAAGAAGCGCCGCGGCTCGCGGCGATGCGCGACCGGCTCGAGGCGGGCTTGCTCGCCGCGTGCCCGGATACGATCGTCAACGGCGACAGGGAAAACCGGCTCCCGGGAACGCTCAACCTTTCTTTCAAATATATCGAAGGCGAGGCGATCGCCTACCACCTTTCAGACCTCGGAATCTGCGTGTCCACGGGCTCGGCATGCGCGTCGGGATCGCTCGACCCCAGCCATGTCATCCGTGCGATGGGGGTTCCGTTTGTCGCGGTGCACGGCAGCGTGAGGTTTTCGCTCTCGCGCTACAACACGATGGATGAGGTTGATTACGTACTCGAAAACGTGCCGCCGGTCATCAAGCGGCTCAGGGAACTTTCTCCGTTCGGGCCCGGACAGGATGTGACGACGTATGAGTGAGCGGATAATCGTCGCGGTGATGCTGTGTGCGGCGCTGCTGGGATGCCGGCGCGAAGACGTGCGGGTATTCGAGGAGCGTTGCGATGGCTTGACCGATGCCCGGATGGCGGAGGTGCGCTGGGCGCTGGGCAAATACGAGGGCGTGAAGGTCGATACCGTCAAGCTCGAAAACGGCGGCGTTCTGCGCCTTGAATACGATTCGATGAAAATTGCCAAGGAAAATATCCGTCGAGAAGTCGAAGCATGCTTGAAGTGAGGAGTATATCGTTCGGCTTTACAAAGACGCCGCTTTTGCGGGACGTCAGTTTTGTGGTGTCGCCGGGCGAGGTGGTTTCGATAACCGGGCGCAACGGCTGCGGGAAGACTACGCTCATGCGACTCATGGCCACATTGCTCGTGCCGCAGTCCGGTCAGGTGCTTTTCGACGGCAAAGACGCATTTTCGGATCCTTTGAAGTATCGTCAGCAGCTTGGCTATCTGCCCGAGAATATTGCGCTTTACGAGGATATGGCGGTAAGGGAATATCTGCTCTACCGCGCCCGGATCAAGGGCGAAGCCCCCAAGCGCATCCGCCGGAGAATCGACGACGCGGTGCAGCTGGTGAGGATTTCGGATATCCTGCGCCGGCCGATCCGCGATCTTTCGCAGGGGCAGAAGAAGCGCGTGGCGCTGGCCGATGCGCTTTTGCTCAGGCCGCGGGTTTTGCTGCTGGACGATCTGATGGCGGCATTTGACGGCGAGATGCGCGAGGCGATGGGGGAGATTCTCAAGACCGCGGCGGCATTTTCGTCGGTCGTCGTGACCGGGCATGAGCTCGACGAAATGGAGAAGTGGTCGTCGCGGATACTCGTGCTTGAAGGAGGGCGGCTGTGAGAGTGGTGCGCATGACATTCTGGCGCACCTTGGGCATGGCGCGCAATTATTACGCCACGGCGTTGTCGATCGGGGCGTTTCTGGCCGGGGCGGCAATGCTTTTCTGCTTCAATGTGGAGTCGGCCGAGGGCGGCATTTTGTCGATAGGCCAGATCTGGGCGGTCTCGCTGGCGCCGCTTCTGCCGATTCTTTCGGCGGCGCTCGCGATGGATGTATGGAGCGACGAGCGCCTTTCCGGCCGGATCGACATGCTGCTTTCCGCGCCGGTGGACGAGGTTGATCTGGTGCTTGGCAAATTCCTTGGCGTGTTTGCGATAGTGGTATTTGCGATCGCCGTGAGTTTCATGTCGGTTTTCGCGGCCGGGTGCTGGTATTCGCTTGAGATCGGATTTCCGGTTTTGGCGATTTTCGCCTTGCTTTTGCAGAGCGCGTTGTGGTGTGCGGTGGGCGTAATGGCGTCGGCGCGGTTCCGCCATGCGGCGGCGGCGGCGCTGGCGGCGGTTTCGGTGACGTCGATCGTGCCGCGCGTATTGTGGCTCGCTGCGGAAAAGTATTTCCCTGACGAACGCATGGCGCATGCGTTGATGCCGTTTGACGCGCATGTGTTCGATATCGCCTCGGGGGATATTCCGGTTTTCACCGTGCTTGGGTATGCGGTGCTTTCGTGGGCGGCGATTTTCGTCGCCTGCAAGACGGTGGAAATGCTCAGGTATTCCGGCTACAGTGCGCGGTTTTTGCGCCGGGCGTTGCGGTTTTCGTCCTTCCTGGCGCTTTGCGCGGGGATGCTCGCGGTGGCGCTTGCGGTACGGCTCGATGCGCGGCTCGTGCTGCCGGTTGCTTCCGGGAGAGCCTTTTCCGACCGCACGAAGTCGATTGTTTCCGCATCCGGCGGCGAGATCGAAGCATGTCTTTTCATGTCGCGGCGAGACCGCCGTTTCGTGCCGACGCAACAACTTTTGCGCAACCTCAAGCGCGAGGCGGAGGATCTTGGCGGCGCGAGAATTTCGCTGCGGTTTGTCGATCCGCGCTGGGATATCGGTGCGGCCGAGCGGCTGGTGCGGCTTGGCGGCGCCGAAGACAGCGTCGTGCTGCGTTCCGGGCGCCGGGTCGTGTCGGTCCCGGTCGCAAGCGCGATAACCGAGCGCGAAATCGCGAGCGCAATGCTCAGACTTTCCTCGAACATCCGCAGCCGCACCGTGTATTGGACGGTCGGCCACGGCGAAGCGTCGTTTGCCGATTACACCGCGTGGGGCATGAGCGATATTGCGCGCGAGTTGCAGCGCGATGGCTACCGCAACGAGGAATTGCGCCTTGAATCCGGCGACGATCCGATCCCTGCGGATTGTGCGCTCATTCTCGTAGCCGGCGCGAAAACGGAATTTTCGCGTCAGGAACTTTCCGCGATCGACCGCTATTTGAACGGCGGCGGCAGATTGCTCGCTTTGATCGAAAGCGACGGGCCTGCCGGGGTGGGTGCGATCTTGCCGCGCTGGGGGCTAAAGCCTGCGGCGGTCGCGGGGCGAGGCGTAGGCGCGACGGGGCCGTCGCTGCCTGCCGGCGCGCGTACGCTTTCGGGGTCCGATGTGCTCATCAGCGAATTTGGCGACCATGAGATCTCCGCGCCGCTCAGAGGAACGCAGATTCTTTTGGACAGCCCCGTAGCGATCGTGCCTTCGGCGGCGGCGGAATCCGGCGCCGGCGCGGACAAGACGGTGTATTCGGCGCTCGCCTCGGCTGCGGGAATGGCGTTCGCGGCGATTGGCGAGCGCGGCGCCGGGGCGGGGAGCGACCTCATGCTGCGCCCGACGAGAGTCGTCGCAATCGGAGATCTGCTCTTTGTCATGAACGGACAGCTTTCCGCGCGGCAAAACGCCAACCGCGATTTCTTCCTCAATGTCGTATCCTATCTCGCCGGAGCCGATGCGGCGGTGCAGAGCGGCGCGGACGATGGAGTTTTGCAGATTCCATTGGACCGCAGCGAGCGCATCGAAGCCATGGCGTTCCTCGCCGGCATCGCTCCTTTCGCGGTGTTTCTGGCTATGATCCTCAATGCGGTCAGAAGGAGGCATAGGCGATGAAGGCGTCGGGGGCGATAGCGAAAATCTCGGTTTTCATCCTGGCGCTTGCGGCGGCGCATGCAGTGTTGTCGTTGCGGCAGGATGCGCAGAGCCGGATTGTCAGGAAAACGAGCCTTTCGCCGGCGGCGGACGGCGCCGATGCAATCAACATCGTCCGCGACGGCGCGCAGACGATCGCGCTCACCAACGGCGGCGCGTGGAGAATCGAAAGACCGATACGCGCCGATGCCGACGCCGTGCGCATTGCAAAGCTCACCGATGCTCTGGCGTTCGGGAAGATCGACGATACGTTGTCGGACACCGAGCTTGCCAAGCTAGGGATCGATCGCGACGGATTCGATCTCGACGTGCCCAGATTGACGGTGGAGACGTTCAAGAACGGCAAGGCCGAGAAAATATTTTTCGGGAGAGCCACCCCTGCCGGAAAAGGCGTGTATGCGGCAGTAGAAGGCGAGCCGTTCGTTTATGTGGTAGACCGCGAGATTTTCGAGGCGGCTGATGTGCAGCTTGATGGATTGCGGCGCAAGAAAATCCTCAATATCTCCGCAGACGAAATCTCCGGCATGGATATCCGTCTGGGGACTGGGCGTTTCGTGCGTCTTGAAGCAGGCCAGATCCAGAACGATCTTCTCGACAAGGTGCTTGCGGCGGAGGCAAAAGAGTTCGTATGGCCGTTGGGCGAAACTGAGGAAGCCCCGGTTGCCAGCGTGGCGCTTTTGGCGGGCTACGGACTCGATCCGGACAATGCGGCGAATGTGATTTTGCGCGGCATCGACGGGGCCGACCGCACTATCGGAATAGGATCGGACGCCGGCGAGGGACTGGTCTACGCGCTGACGCCCGGAGCGGCGGCAGTCGTGAAGATCGACTCCGCGATCCGCGACGCGCTCTTCGCCGCCGGCGCGGCGAAGGAGGAGTCCAGACTCTTTGCCGAGACTGGCGACATTCAGGCGGTTTCGCTCGCCTGGGGCGGAACGAAGATTCTGCTAAAGAAGAACTCCGACGGAACATGGATGCTTGAATCGCCGGTTTCCGGTCCCGCCGACAGCGAATTCGCCGGGAAAATCTGTGCGAACATCGCCAACCTCAAAGAGAATGATGTCGACGAGAATGGAGTGGACGTTTCCGTTTCCACGAACATTGCGCCGGTGCGGGTCGCATATGGCGCGGTGCTCGGGACGCGCACGCTCGATGCCTTGCGCAGTCTGGAGATGATTGCGATCAAGCGCTCGGATGTCAAGCGTCTCTCCAGCGGCGGCAACGCGGTCGTGTTCAACGCCGAGCGCAAAGTCTGGATGGCGGACGGCGCGTCCGGCGCGATAGGGTCGTCGCGTCCTGCCGACGGCGGAAGAGTGTCGGAAAAGAATATTGAAAACATCCTTGGCATGCTGGAGAGCCTCAAGGCGGTAAAAGTTGCGGATCTCGCGTCGGATGACGCCGAACTCTCGCGCTATGGGCTGGACGAGCCCGAGTATCGGCTTTCGGTGGATGTGGCGACGTCCGGCGTGCCGCGGAGAAATATCTTGATTGGCGCCGACGCCCCTGGCGGCAAGTATGCGACCGTGGGCGCGAACGATGCGGTCTTCGTGATTTCGCGCGAGACTGCGGACGTTCTCATGGGCGCATTGATCGAATGTGAAAGGAAAGACGATGGCAAATAGGAATCCAGCGATCAGGACGGCGTTTTTCGCGGCGGCGTTTTTCGCGGCGGCAACGGCGGCGGCGGATACTTGGTATCCGGCGGAGGATTGGCAAGACACGCCCGATCCTATCGCCTCTCCGCATGCGAAAAAAGGCGGCACGGTGCGCTTTTCGGGCGGACAGGGCCCCAAGAGCTACAATGGCTACATCGACGGCAACACCTACACGATGATGACATTCTCGCTCATGTTCGAGACGCTCCTCGGCACCGATACCGAAACGCTCGATTTCGTGCCGGGATTGGCGCGGCGCTGGTGCGTCTCCGACGACGGCGAGACTTTTACGTTCGTGATCGACGACAATGCCCGCTGGTCGGACGGCGTCAAACTCGACGCCTATGACGTGAAGTGGACTTTCGACGCAATCATGGACGATAAGAACGACACCGGCGCCTGGAAGGTAATTCTCGCAATGTTCGAGAGCCCGGAGGTCATCGACGAAAAGACGGTGCGCTTCACCAAAAAGCCCGGCGCGGAGGCCGATTGGCGCGATTTGCAGCATTGCGGATTCTTCTACATTCTGCCGCGCCACTACTTCGAGGGCAAGGATTTCAACAAGGTCGATCTTCTCGGCTGTCCGGTCTCCGGGCCCTACCGCCTCTCGCGCATAGAAGAGCAGGTCGAAAGCGAGTGGTCGCGCAACCGCGATTGGTGGCGCAAGGATATGCCCAGCTGCAAATACGTGTGCAACTTCGACCGCATCGTGCTCCGCTACTATGTGGACAACGAGAATGCCTTCGAGGCGCTCAAGAAGCGCGCGATCGATGTTTATCCAGTGTATACGGCGCGAATCATGTCTGCGGAAACCCACGGCGAGAAGTTCGACCGCAACTGGATTTTGAAGCGCCGCGTGGCCAACCACGCGCCAATCGGGTTCCAGGGTTTCGCCATGAACATGCGCAAAAAGCCGTTCGATGATGTGCGCGTACGCAAGGCGATGGCGCACCTGATCGACCGCGAGACCATGAACCGCACGATGATGTTCGGGGAATATTTCCTGCTCAAGTCCACTTACACCGATCTCTACGACGCGGTGCATCCGTGCGAAAATCCCTACTTCGAATACAATGTTGAAAAGGCCAAGGAACTCCTCAAGGAAGCCGGATACGAAAATGGATTCAAGTTCACTTTCCTTTCCAGATCCGGAACCGAGGACAAATTCCTTGCGCTCTTCAACCATGCGCTCAGGCAGTGCAATATCGAGATGGAAATAACGCGCAAGGACTTCGCCGGCTGGATGCGCGACATGGATGCGTTCAACTTCGAGATGACATGGGCGAGCTGGGGCGCGTCGATCTTCCGCACCCCCGAGACCCAGTGGCTTTCTTCCGAGGCCGATCGCAAGGGCTCGAACAACCTCGTCGGTTTCAAGAGCGCGGCCGTGGACGAGCTCATCCGGCGCGAAAAAGGAATGAAGACGATGGCGGAAAGGGCGGATGCCTACCGCGCTATCGACCGCCTTGTTTGCGAGCAGGTGCCGTATGCGTTTTTGTGGAATACGGCGGACAAGCGCATCCTCTATTGGAACAAGTTCGGCATGCCGTCCACCGTGATGTCGCGCTACGGCGACGAGGATAGCGTCCTGTCGTATTGGTGGTACGACGACGACAAGGCCGAAGAACTCAAGGATGCGATGGCGAATCATACATGTCTGCCCGATGTTCCGCTCAAGGTGGAATTCGACGAAATGCTCGGCAAGGAAGAATGAGCGAAGATTACGAGCTTCTCGACGCCGGCGGCGGTCGCAAACTCGAGCGGTTCGGGCGCTTCACTATCGCCCGTCCTTGTGCGCAGGCGCTTTGGCGCAAGGAGCTTCCGGAGCCGGAATGGGCGGGAGCGGACGCCAGTTTCGACCGCGTGGACGGGAACAACTGGCATGGACGCGGCAATCTTCCCAAGGAGTGGAGCATCGAAACGGCCGGTATCAAATTCCGGTTGAGCGGCACGGATTTCGGGCATCTCGGGATTTTCCCGGAGCAGCGCGACCAATGGCGGTGGATCATGTCGCGCAAGGCCGGGAGCGTGCTCAATCTTTTTGCGTATTCCGGAGGTTCGACGATCGCGGCGGCGAAGTCCGGCGCGGAGGTGTGCCATCTCGACGCGAGCCGCGGCATGGTGGAATGGGCGCGCGAGAATGCGAAACTCAACAATCTTGCGGAGCATCCTATACGCTGGATCGTCGACGATGCGCACAAGTTCATGCGGCGAGAAGTGCGGCGCGGGCGGCGCTACGACGCCATAATCCTCGATCCGCCGAGCTTCGGGCGCGGCGCGGGCGGCGAAATGTACAAGATCGAGCGCGACCTCGGCGAGACTTTGGACCTTGTGAAAGCGCTGTTGAGCGATACTCCCGCATATGTCCTCTTTTCGTCGCATACATCAGGACTTAGCGTCATGGTCGCGGAAAAACTGCTCTCGCAGCTCTGGCCAGAGGCGCGCATCGAGTCCGGCGAAATGGCGCTTGGCGGCAAGGTGCCGAGCGGCGTCTACGCACGGGCGATCTTTGGAGAAAGCAAACAATGAAGAGAATTCTGACCGGCATCCAGCCCTCCGGCAAACTGCATTGGGGCAACTACTTCGGCGCGATCCGGAACATGGTCGACCTGCAGGAGAAGGGCGAGGAGATGTTCATGTTCATCGCGAACTTCCACGCGATGACGACGGTGCGCGACGGCGCGACGCTGCGCCAGGCGACGGAAGATGTCGTCCTCGACTATCTCGCTTGCGGCATCGACCCCGCCAAGACCGTTTTGTATCGCCAGTCGGATCTGCCGGAGGTTCAGGAGCTCGCCTGGTATCTGTCGTGTCTCGCGCCCATGGGGCTGCTGGAACGCTGCCACAGCTACAAGGACAAGATGGCGCACGGGTTCGACGCGACCCACGGGCTGTTCGCCTATCCGGTTCTCATGGCGGCGGATATTCTCATAATGAACGCCGATCTCGTGCCCGTCGGCAAAGATCAGAAGCAGCATCTCGAAGTTACGCGCGATCTGGCGCAGAAGTTCAACAACGCCTACGGCGAGACGTTCAAGCTGCCTGACGCCTACATCCCCGAACGTGTCGCCACGATCCCCGGCACGGACGGGCAGAAGATGTCCAAGAGCTACCGCAATACGATCGAGCTTTTCGAAGATGCGAAGTCGATCAAGAAAAAAGTAATGGGGATCGTGACCGATTCCACGCCCATGGAAGCGCCCAAGGAGCCCGAGGGCAATTCGATATACGAGCTCTACAAGCTTTTTGCGACGCCGGAAGAGGTCGCGCAGATGGCGGCGAACTACCGCGCCGGCGGCTACGGCTACGGTCATGCGAAGAAAGAACTGCTCGCGGCGTACCACCGGCTCTTCGATCCTTTCCGCGCCAAGCGCGAGGAACTCGCGAAAGATGTCGATTACGTCCGTGATGTGCTGTCAGACGGTTGCCGCAGGGCGCGTGCCGCCGCTGCGCCGATGATGGAGAAAGTCCGCAAGGAGGTTGGTCTATGAAACTCGATCCGACGAAACTGAAAGATTGGCAAATCGCCGAAGCCGCCGAGGAGAACGGGCTTCGCTCCGCTTCGGAACTGGCGGCGGAGCTTGGGCTAGAAAAGGGCGAGTGGAGCGCATATGGCGAGGTGCTTGCAAAGATTGACGCCGCCAAGGTGTTGAAGCGCCTGGGCGAGGGGCGCAAAGGAAAGTATATCGACGTCACCGCGATCACGCCCACGGCGCTTGGCGAAGGCAAGACCACGACGACGCTCGGTCTGGTGCAAGGACTTGGGCGGCTCGGGAAGAAAGTAATCGGATGCGTGCGCCAGCCGTCCGGCGGGCCTACCTTCAACATTAAAGGCTCTGCGGCGGGCGGCGGTCTTGCGCAGGTCGTGCCGCTTACTTCGCTTTCGCTCGGCCTTACCGGCGACATGGATGCCGTCACCAACGCCAACAACATCGCCATGGTTGCGCTCAACTCGCGCATGCAGCACGAGCGCAACCACGACGACGCCTGGCTCGCCGAGCGCGGCCTCAAGCGCCTTGACATCGATCCCGGACGCATCCAGTTCCGCTGGGCGATGGACTTCTGCGCCCAGGGTCTGCGGAATATCGAGATCGGTCGCGGCGGCAAACTTGACGGCTTTACCTGCGAGAGCGGATTCTACATCTCGGTTGCTTCCGAGGTCATGGCAATCCTCGCCATGGCGGCGGATCTCAAGGATTTGCGCGAACGGCTCGGACGCATCATCGTCGCCTACTCCAAATCCGGCGCACCGGTGACGACGCGCGACCTTGAGGTCGACGGCGCGATGTGCGCAATCCTCGTGAACGCGATCAAGCCCACGATGATGCAGTCGCTCGAAGGCCAGCCGATGTTCGTCCATGCCGGGCCTTTCGCCAATATCGCGATCGGGCAGAACTCGGTCGTCGCCGACCGCTTGGCCTGCGCACTTGGCGATTATGTCGTCACCGAGAGCGGCTTCGCGTCCGACATGGGCTACGAGAAATTCTGGAACATCAAGTGCCGCTGTTCCGGGCTGAAGCCGAGCGCGGTGGTGCTCGTGGCGACCGTCCGCGCATTGAAGGCGCATGGCGGCGCTCCCAAGGTCAAGGCCGGAATGAAGCTCGACAGCGTCTATACGACCGAGAATCTCGAACTCCTTGAGAAGGGCTGCGACAATCTGCTCGCGCATATCGACATCATCCGTCGTTCGGGCATCCAGCCGGTCGTGTGCCTCAACTCGTTCTATACCGACACGCCCGCCGAGCATGCGCTTGTTGAAAAGACGGTCAAGGCGGCAGGCGCGAGATTCGCGGTCTCCGACCATTGGCTCAAGGGCGGCGAGGGCGCCGAGGATCTTGCGCGCGAAGTCATCGCGGCTTGCGAAGAGAAGAACGATTTCGCGTTCCTTTGCGATCTTTCCGAACCATTGCGCACAAGGCTTGAAAAGCAGGTCAAGGAAGTCTACGGCGGCGATGGCGTGGATTACTCGGAAGAAGCGGCGGCGAAGCTTGAGGCGTTCGAGCGCGATCCGGAGATTTCGCGTCTGCCGGTGTGCTGCGCGAAAACCCAATATTCGCTTTCTGACAATCCTGATTTGCAAGGCCGCCCCAAGGGTTGGCGGCTCAAGGTGCGCGATGTCCTCGTCTACCGCGGAGCTGGGCTTGTCGTGCCGGTCGCGGGAGAGATCAAGCTCATGCCCGGCACTTCCGCGTCTCCCGCCTACCGCCGCATTGACGTGGATGTGGAGACCGGGAAGGTGAAAGGACTCTTCTGATGACGCGCAAGATAGTTCTCATCGCCGCGCTGGTCTGCGGAATCGCCGCCGCGCTCCTCTCCAAGATCTACATTGGCGCCAAGGAGCGCGCAATCGCGAACGAACTCTCGCGCATCAAGGATCGCTACGGCGAAATCGAAGTCCTCTGCTTCAAGGCCGATACTCCCGCCGGGACGGAACTCAGGCGCAAGGATCTGGGGCTCAAGACGGTTCCGGCTTTGGGACTTCGCGGGCAGGCGATCACCGAGGACGATCTTCAGAGCGTCCTCGGACGCAAGACTACGATCGGACATGCCCGCGGCGATGTCCTCTTTTGGACCGATATTGACGGCGGCGATCTGCGCGACAAGGGTCTTTCCGGCGATATCAAGCGTCAGATGCGCGCGATTTCCATCGACTGCCAAGGCTCCGCCGCCGTGTCCGGCATGGTGCGCGCCAACGACCATGTCGATGTGATCGGTACCTTCGTGTTCCCCGGTGCCGACGGCACGGTGCGGAACGGCACTGTCGTGACTTGCACCATTCTCCAGAACGTGCTCGTGCTCGCCAAGGGGCAGACGACCTCGAAGTCCGACGCCTTGTCGTCCTTCGGCGACCAGACGGTGACGCTCGAAGTCACGCCGCGCGAGGCCGAGATGCTCGCTTTCGCGCAGCAGATGAAAGGCCGCCTCGTCCTTACGCTCCGCAACCGCAACGACAGCAGTTTCGAACGCGAACTCCCGCAGGTCGATTACGAACGGATCAAAAGGGAGATAGAGTCCCTCAATCTCGTGCGGCAGCAGAAACTCGGACACTGAAGGGAGACGATGCCATGACGCTCACCATGCTCATTGACGGCTCGCGGCAGACGCAGGAACTTCAAGACGGCCTTTATGTAATCGGCCGCGGCGAGGGCTGCAGAATCCGGCTCGATTCGCCAGAGGTGAGCGAGCGCCATGCGATATTGTCGCTGCGCGGCGGCGTGGCGACCATCGAGGATCTCCATAGTTCCAATGGAACTGTCGTCAACGGCGAAGCGATCGAGAGGCAAGTCGCGCTCACGCCTTCCATGGTGGTGCAGATCGGCCCGGTGATGATGCGCGTCGATTCCAGTTCTCCGGCGGTAGCGAGCGACGATCTTGTCGCGCCGAAAGACGAATGCGATGCCGCCGCCGACGGCAGGACGGTCGCCCCGCAGCCGTCGATGGGGCGCGACGGCTCCATTGCGCCGCAAGACGAGGGAAACGCCGCCGATACTGCGGTTTACACGGAAATCAAGCGCCAGATCCAGCGTGAACTTTTGCGTCGCCTTGACATCAAGCAGATGACGCTGTCGGGCATCGACCAGTCCGGCATGGAAGAAACCGCGCGCGAGAAGATTTCCGAGATCGTCGGCGAAACGATCGAGAACGGCCGCCTGCCCGATGAAATCGACCCCGATATCCTGGAGCGGGACGTCTTCAACGAAGCGATGCGTCTCGGGCCGCTCGAGGATTTGCTGGAGGACGATTCCGTTTCTGAAATCATGGTGAACGGGCCGGAGAAGATTTATGTCGAGCGTCATGGCCGCCTTGAGCTCTCGCCCCATCAATTTACCGACGACGCATCGGTAATGGCGATTATCGAGCGCATCGTTTCGCCGCTTGGTCGGCGCATCGACGAAAGCCAGCCTTATGTCGATGCGCGTCTGGCCGACGGCTCGCGCGTCAATGCGATAATTCCGCCGTTGTCGCTTTCCGGCCCCACGATCACGATTCGCAAGTTTTCCAAGGAAGCGTTGGGGGTGGAGGATTTCATCCGTTTCGGCACGTGGAATCAGGCGGCGGCGGATTTCATGCGTCTTTGCGTCCATGAGCGCAAGAACATAATCGTCGCCGGCGGCACTGGATCCGGCAAGACCACGCTCCTCAATCTCCTTTCCGGTTTCATTCCGGAGCGCGAGCGCATCGTCACGATCGAGGATGCCGCCGAACTCAAATTGCAGCAGCCGCATGTGGTGCGTCTGGAATCGCGCCCTGCGAATATCGAAGGCCGCGGCGCGGTGACGATCCGCGACCTCGTGCGCAACGCCCTGCGCATGCGGCCGGACCGGATAATCGTGGGCGAATGCCGCGGCGGCGAAGCCTTGGATATGCTCCAGGCGATGAACACCGGTCACGACGGCTCGCTCACGACCGTCCACGCCAATTCCCCGCGCGATGTCGTCTCGCGTCTCGAGACCATGGTGCTGATGTGCGGGATGGAATTGCCAAGCAAGGCGATCCGCGACCAAATCGCCTCGGCGGTGGATATCATCATCCATGAAGCGCGGCTCTCCGACGGCTCCCGCAAGGTGATGGCGATCAGCGAGGTGACCGGAATGGAAGGTGCGCAAATCGTCATGCAGGACATTTTCGTTTTCGAGCAGACCGGCATCGACGCCAAAGGCCGCATCGTCGGCCGCTTCAAGCCCACCGGGCTCGTGCCGTCGTTCTTCGACAGTCTTGCCGCCCGCGGCATTCACGCCGACCCCAGGATGTTCCAGACATGATGCCCGTTCTCATAGCCGTCCTTGCGGGACTGTTCATCGCCGGAGTCGCGTATTACCTCGTTTCCGGCGTCAATTTCAATTCCGCCTGGCAGAAGGGCGCCTCGCCGCTCGCCCGCTACCTCAACAATCGCCGCCGCGCCAAATTCAACGAACAGCTCCCCGATGCGCTCGCTACGATGAACAACGCCTTGCGCGCCGGACTTTCGATCGGCCAGTCGTTCGACTCCGTCGTCGAGAATGGCGTTTCGCCGCTTGCCGACGAGTTTCGCATCCTCGTGCAGTCGATCAAAATCGGCATGACGCTCGAGGATGCGCTGTCGGCGATGATGGACCGGGTGGGCAGCGAGGATCTTACGCTCGTCTGCTCCGCGATATTGATCGCCCGCAAGACCGGCGGCAATATCACCGAGATCTTTGACAAAATCGCCGCCACGATCCGCGGCCGCATGAAGATCGAGCGCAAGGTCCGCACCCTGACCGCGCAAGGCCGCCTTCAGGGGCTTGTCGTTTCGCTCATGCCCGTCTTTCTCGCCGTCGTCATGACCGCGATCAAGCCGGAGATGATGCTGGGATTCTTCTTTTCGCCGATTGGAGCGATATCGGTCGTCGCCACCATTGTGCTCATAACGCTGGGTTGGATGATGATCAGGCGCATAATCAAAATCGACATCTGAACGAAAGGGAATATCCATGTCCGACAAGGTATACATTTCCGCGAATTCCTATCTCTCCGACACTTGGCGTCTGGCGGCGGCGATCCGCAAGAGCGGTTGGCGGCCAGACGTGCTGATCGCGCTGTGGCGCGGCGGCACTCCCGTCGGCGTCGCAGTGCACGAATTCTTCAAGACAACCGGCTGGGACATGGAACACTTCCCGCTGAAGTGCGGCTCATACACGGCGATCGGCAAAAATGACGGCGAGGTAAAGTTCTCCTTTGCCGACGATGCGTTCGGCTCGCTCAAGGCCGGAAGCAAGGTTCTCGTCGTCGACGACGTATTCGACTCCGGCAAGACCGCAGTCGCGATTCGTGAAAAGCTCCGCAATCTCCCGTGCGGCGAGGTCGAGATGCGTTTCGCCGCCGTATACTGGAAGCCGGAGAAGAACAAGACCGACATGACGCCCGATTATTGCGTCAACAAGGTCGGCAACGATTGGCTTGTCTTTCCGCATGAAATCGAAGGGCTGACTGCGGCGGAAGTGGCGGAGAAAGACCCGGAACTCGCGAAAATCCTTGAGGGTATCGGCTGAAGATGAGAGTGCTTTTCATAAGCGACATCCACGGAGTGCCTTCAACGCTCGAGGCCGCGCTTTCGGCCGGAGATGCGCTGGGGTTCGACAAGATTGCGCTTCTTGGCGACTTGCTTTATCATGGGCCGCGCAACGGCGTGCCCAACTTCTACGACCCCGTGAAAGTCGCCGCCTTGCTCAACGCCCGCAAGGACAGGATCGTCGCCGTGCGCGGCAATTGCGATGCGGAGGTCGACCAGATGATGCTCGATTTCCCGATCACCGCCGATTATCAGGTGCTTGAGGCCGGAGAAGAGACGTTTTTCCTTACGCACGGCCATCTCTTCAACGAGTTCCGCCTGCCGCCGCTGGGCATGGGCACAGTTTTGGCGTATGGCCACACTCATGTTCCGGAACTAAAGACCCTCGATTGCGGGCTCAAGATTTTCAACCCCGGTTCCGTCTCGCTACCCAAGGGCGGCAGTTCGCGTTCCTTCGGGTATTTCGACGGCAAAAACCTTTATCACTACACGATATGACGAAAATCCGACCATATACCAGGAGTATGGCATGGGATATCTTGCGGCGGCATTCTCGATAGTTGTCTGGGGCGTGACCTGCGTCAATACGCGGTCGCTCCTTGCAGACTTTTCATCGTTTGAAATCATGGTAGTGCGCTTTGCGCTCGCATGGATGGCGTTGTGGCTTATGAGCGACCGGACGGAGCGCTGGCTCACCTTCACGCGCCTCGGCAAGCTGCGTCCGCGGCACATTCTTTATATCGGCATGGGGCTGTGCGGCGTTGTCATGTATCAATTTCTCGAGAACTGCGCCATCTTCTACACCGGGGCGGCGAATGTCGCGATTTTGATGTCGATAAGTCCCGTAGTGAACGCGCTTCTGGCGCGTCTTGCCGGACGCGAAGGGCGCTTCAATCTGTGGATGTGGCTAGGTTCGGTTGTGGCGATTGCCGGCGCGGTTGTCGTTTCGCTCGCCAATGGCGCCGAACTCGAATTTCACATCAAGGGCGACCTGATGGTTCTGGGAACGGTTTTCAGCTGGGGCGTATACTCCATCTTGATTGACATGGCCAATTCCGCCGGACTTGAAGTCCTTACCGTCACTCGCAAGTCGTTTTTCTGGTCTTTGGTGATGATGTTACCGGTTGCGGTCTGGGGCACGACCAGCGCTGGCCGCGCCATGTTGGACGGGACTTTCGCGATCGTCATTGACCGCGCCACGAATGTCGCACGGTTTTCCGACCCCTTGAATCTCTTCAACCTCGTGTTTCTCGGCGTCTGTGCGTCGGCGCTGGGGTTTGTGTTCTGGGGTTTTGCGTGCAAGCGGATCGGCATGGTGAAATCGTCTATCGGGCTTTATCTGATGCCGCTGGTGGGAGTGATTGCCGCCGCGATTTTTCTTGGCGAGCGGCTTTCGGTCGCCGGGTGGATAGGCGGCGTCATAATCGTCCTCGGCGTCGCCATGTCCAATTACAGGCCGATCTCCCTGCCGCCCCGGTAAGGGGAATCGAAAAATCTTCTCGTAGCCATTTTTCTTCCTCTTCTTTTGGCAGTTCAAAAAGGTTAGACCTTTTGGTATAAAAGGTTGGACCTTTTAGGGCAAAAGGTTATACCTTTTAGGGCAAAAGGTTGGACCTTTTGGGTAAAAAGGTTATACCTTTTATGGTAAAAGGTTATACCTTTTGGGTAAAAA
>OCTX012224193.1_pt1 | contig 15997 bp, 15 predicted proteins | sample 1539691 | NCBI WGS metagenome assembly OCTX01 (sample SAMN02144231, study PRJEB22623) | gut metagenome | biome: sheep rumen | host: Ovis aries | place: New Zealand | reverse complement strand
TCCCTTCAAGGGGAGGGGTTGGGGGTGGGGTCTGTATTGTTATTATTCATGTTTGCTTTCGGTGATTCGAAAAGTTTGCTGCAAAGGTACAAAAAAGAAACGACACGCGGCGGGTGCAGCGCAACGACTTTTCAGCTGCGATTATTAAACAATGTTAACCGAAAGACAAATAACGGGCTGTACGTGACGGCTAACTGCCAACTTTTCACTATCTTTGCACCGTAAAGTGAAAATCACAAAATAATAGTGGATAAGAAAAAGATAGAACTGCTAAACCATATAGACTACCCCTCCGACCTGCGACGGCTGACAGTAGACCAGTTGCCGCAGGTGTGCGATGAGCTGCGGCAGACCATCGTGCAGGAGCTGTCGGTGAACCCCGGCCACCTGGCGTCGAGCCTGGGCGTGGTGGAGCTGACCGTGGCCCTGCACTATGTGCTGAACACCCCTGACGACCGCATCGTATGGGATGTGGGGCACCAGGCCTACGGCCACAAGATACTGACCGGTCGGCGCGAGCTGTTCAGCACCAACCGCAAGCTGCACGGGCTGCGGCCCTTCCCTTCGCCCGAGGAGAGCGAGTACGACGCCTTCATCTGCGGGCATGCCTCGAACAGCATCTCGGCAGCACTGGGCATGGCCGTGGCCGATGCACATCCGGAGGTGATAGGGACCGACGGGACCTCGGCACCAGACAGGCAGCGCAAGGTGGTGGCCGTCATCGGCGACGGCGCCATGAGCGGCGGACTGGCCTTCGAGGGACTGAACAACGTGTCGTCGAGCCCTAACGACATGCTCATCATACTGAACGACAACGACATGTCGATAGACCGCTCGGTGGGCGGCATGAAGCAGTACCTGCTGGGCCTGAGCACCAACGAGACCTACAACAAGATGCGCTTCAAGGCCGCTCGCTTCATGCAGCGCCACGGACTGCTGAAGGACGACCGCCGAAAGGGCCTCATACGCCTGGGCAACGCGCTGAAGAGCGCCATCTCGCACCAGCAGAACATCTTCGACGGCATGAACATACGCTACTTCGGACCCTTCGACGGCCACAACGTGAAGGAGCTGGTGCGCATACTGCGCCAGCTGAAGGACATGAAAGGGCCGAAGCTGCTGCACCTGCACACGAAGAAGGGCCACGGCTTTGCACCCAGCGAGCACTACACCCCCGTGTGGCACGCACCGGGAAAGTTCGACCCCGAGACGGGCCAGCTGCTGAAGGGCGACGACGGCGGCAACAAGAAGATGAAGTACCAGCAGGTGTTCGGCGAGACGCTGCTCGAGCTGGCGCGGCAGAACCCCCGCATCGTGGGCGTGACACCAGCCATGCCCACCGGCTGCTCGATGAACATCATGATGGAGCAGATGCCCGAGCGCACCTTCGACGTGGGCATCGCAGAGGGACACGCCGTCACCTTCTCGGCCGGTATGGCCAAGGAGGGGCTGCTGCCCTTCTGTAACATATACAGCGCCTTTGCGCAGCGCGCCTACGACAACATCATTCACGACGTGGCCATCCTGCGCCTGAACGTGGTGCTCTGTCTGGACCGCGCCGGACTGGTGGGCCGCGACGGGCCCACACACCACGGAGCCTTCGACCTGGCGGCCCTGAGGCCCATACCACACCTCACCATCGCCTCGCCCATGGACGAGCACGAGCTGCGCCGGCTGATGTTCACCGCTCAGCAGAAGGACATGGGTCCCTTCGTCATACGCTATCCGCGCGGCCGCGGCGTGCTCGACGACTGGCGCTGCCCCCTCGAAGCTGTGGAGGTGGGCACCGGACGACGGCTGCACGACGGCACCGATGTGGCCGTACTCACCATAGGGCCCATCGGCAACGACGTAGAGAAACTGATAGCCCCGAAAGCCCCCCCTTCGGCCCCCGAGGGGGCTACTATAGACTCTTCCCTCCATACAGCCAGCAAAACTATAGAAGCCCCCTCGGGGGCCGTAGGGGGGGCTTCTCCCTCGGGGACTGTAGGGGGAGTTTCCGTCGCCCACTACGACATGCGCTTCCTGAAACCCCTCGACGAGAACATCCTGCACGAAGTGGGGCAGAAGTTCAAGAAGGTCATCACCATTGAGGACGGCGTGCGCAACGGAGGACTGGGCTCGGCCGTCACAGAGTGGATGAGCGACCACGGCTACACGCCGCGCATCACACGGCTGGGGCTGCCCGACGAGTTCGTGGAGCACGGCGAGGTGGACGAGCTGCGACGCATAGTGGGGCTCGACATGGAGAGCATCAGGCAATGCATAATGCGAATGCTTAATGCATAATGCTTAATGCTTAATAGGGCTTCGCGTTGGGAACCAGGATTGAAGGACAGTGTTCGTGAGGACGGATTGTTATGAATTAAGCATTATGAATTAAGCATTATGAAGATTGTCATTGCCGGCGCAGGAGCCGTGGGCACCCACCTGTCGAAGCTCCTGTCAACAGAGAACCACGACTGCGTGCTCATCGACGACGACGATGAGCGCCTGGAGGGCATCGACTCCAACTACGACATCATGGCCATCTGCCAGTCGCCCACCAGCATCAAGACGCTGAGGGATGCCGGCACCGCGTCGGCCGACCTCTTCGTGGGCGTCACACGGCTGGAGAGCCGCAACATCACGGCCTGCATGCTGGCCCACGCCCTCGGAGCAAAGAAGACCGTGGCCCGCATCGACAACTACGAATACCTGCAGCCGCAGCACCAGGAGATGTTCCGCCAGGTGGGCGTCGACTCGCTGGTCTATCCCGAGGTGCTCGCCGCCGGCGACATCATCAGCGGCCTGCAGCTGTCGTGGGTGAGGCAACGGCTCGACGTGCACGACGGGGCGCTGGTGCTGCTCGGCGTGAAGCTGCGCGACACATGCCAGATACTCAACCAGCCCATCAAGGACCTCTGCGGACCCGACGACCCCTACCACATCGTGGCACTGAAGCGCGGTGGCGAGACCATCATACCCGGAGGCCTCGACGTGCTGCAAAACGGCGACCTGGCCTACTTCATGACCACCAAGGAGTACATACCCCACATCAAGCGCATCGTGGGAAAGGAGCAATATGAAGACGTGAAGAGCGTCATCATCATGGGCGGAGGAAAAACCAGCGTGCGCGCAGCACTCACGCTGCCCGACAACATGCACGCCAAGATTATTGAGAGCTCGCTGGAGCGCTGTGAACAGCTGAACCAGCTCATAGACCGCTCGAACATCATGATCATCCACGGCGACGGGCGCGACCTGGGACTGCTGCGCGAGGAGGGCATCAAGAACACACAGGCCTTCGTGGCGCTGTCGGGCAACGCCGAGACCAACATCCTGGCCTGCCTCACGGCGAAGAAACTCGGTGTGCGCAAGACCATCGCCATGGTCGAGAACCTCGACTACGTCAGCATGGCCGAAGGCCTCGACATCGGCACCATCATCAACAAGAAGACGGTGGCCGCCAGCCACATCTTCCAGATGATGATGCGGGCCGACGTGCGCAACCTGCGCACGTTGATGCTCGCCGACAGCGAGGTGGCCGAGCTGGTGGCTGCCGAGGGAGCACGCGTCACCAAGAACCCCGTGAAGGCCCTCGGGCTGCCGCGCGGCATCGCCATCGGCGGACTGGTACGCTCGGGAAAGGGCATACTGGTGAACGGCAACACACAGATACAGGCTGGCGACAGCGTCATCGTGTTCTGCCACCGGCACGTGCTCGACAAAGTGGAGAAATACTTCAAGAAAACCATTATTCCCTGGTAAGACGATGAAACGACACATTCTACTTTCCCTGTTGCTGCTTGCTGCCTCCATGAGCTGGGGACAGGGCGCAGGGCGACGGCACCAGCTGATGGACGACGGCTGGCAGTTCGCATTCGGCCACGCTGCCGACCCCGCCCGCGACTACGGTTGCGGCACCGAGTACTTCAACTACCTCACCAAGGCCAGCTCCATACACAACGAAGGGCCCTACGCCATGAAGTTCCAGCCCGGCAGCGAGTGGAAGGACGTCTGTCTGCCCCACGACTGGGTGGTGGGCCTGCCCTTCGCCCGCGAGGCCAGCCACAGCCACGGTTACAAGACCGTGGGGTGGAAGTATCCTGAGACCTCAGTAGGCTGGTACCGCCGCTACTTCACCGTAGACAAGGAAGACGAGGACCAGCACTTCGAGCTGCAGTTCGACGGCATCTTCCGCGATGCACGCATCTGGGTGAACGGCTTCTACCTGGGCGGCGAGCAGAGCGGATACATTCCGCAGACCTACGACATCAGCGAGTATCTGAACTATGGCGACTCGAACCTGGTGTGCGTGCGCGTCGATGCCTCGCTCGAGGAAGGATGGTTCTACGAGGGAGCCGGCATCTACCGCCATGTGTGGCTCAACCGCACGGCTCCGCTGCATGTGCGCACCTTCGGCACCTTCGTCAGCGCCCAGCTCGCGGCACCATACGCCGAGGCCGAGCTGAACGTCGAGACCACCGTGGGCAACGACGGCGTGAAGCCCCTGAGCTGCTCGCTGCACCACACGCTGCTCGACGCTGAGGGCAATGCTGTGGCTGCGGCAACCACTGACCGCCGGCTGGTACAGGGAAAGGAGGAAGTGACGGCCAAAGCCACGATGCACGTTGACAAGCCCCACCTGTGGAGCACCGACGATGCCTACCTCTATCAGCTGAAGACAGAGGTGCTCGACGAACAGGGCAGGGTGGTGGATACCTACCTGACGACGACGGGCCTGCGACATATAGCCTTCGACGCCGACCGCGGCTTCCTGCTCAACGGACAGCCGCTGAAGCTCAGGGGCGTGAACATGCACCAGGACCACGCCGGCGTGGGAGCCGCTGTGCCCGACGCCTTGCAGCTGTGGACGGTGCACCAGCTGCAGGCCTTAGGCTGCAATGCCATACGCACCAGCCACAACCCCGCCAACACCGAACTCCTTGACGCCTGCGACCGCATGGGCATGCTGGTGGTGGAGGAGAACCGGCTGACGGGCGTGAACGACTATCAGCGCCACCAGCTCAGAAGGCTGATAGAGCGCGACCGCAACCACCCCAGCATCATCCTCTGGAGCGTGGGCAACGAGGAGTGGGGCATAGAATGGAAGGACTACGGGCGCCGCATCGGTGCCGCCATGCGTGAGTTCTGCCACCGCCTGGACCCCACGCGTCCTGCCTGTGCCGCCAGCAGCAGCGGACCCACCATACTGGAGCCGATGGACGTGGCCGGATATAACTACATACTGCAGAACCCCGTGGAGGAGCACCGCCGCAACTATCCTGAGCGCAAGGCCTTCGGATCAGAGGAGACCACAGGCTGCGGTACCCGCGGCGTGTACTTCGACGACAGCCGCAACGGGCGCATGCCGGCACTGAACCGCAGCCCGCAGGGACGCGACAGCGCCATGAACTGCATAGAGCGCGGATGGCGATTCTACAACGAGCGTCCCTGGCTGGCAGGACTCTTCTACTGGACAGGCTTCGACTATCGCGGCGAGCCCAACCCCCTGAGCTTCCCGGCCACGGGGTCGGAGTTCGGCATCCTCGACTACTGCGGCTTCCCCAAGGACGAGGCCTACTATCTGCAGGCCTGGTGGCGCCCCGAACAGCCAGTGTTGCACCTGCTGCCACACTGGAACCTGCAGGGCCATGAGGGTGAGGCGGTCGACGTGTGGGCCTACAGCAACTGCGCCGAGGTGGAGCTCATCGTCAACGGAAAGCGGCAGGGGCGCAAGGCCATGCCCCGCGACGGACACCTCAGCTGGACGGTGACCTATCAGCCCGGATACATAGAGGCCCGCGGCTTTGACGCCCGCGGACGCCGCATAGCCACCGAGCGCGTGGAGACCACAGGCCAGGCAGAGCGCATCGTAGTGACTGCCGACCGCAACACGCTGCTGGCCGACGACCGCGATGTGGCGGTGTGCCGCATAGAGCTGCGCGACCGCCGCGGACGTTTCGTGCCCACTGCCTGCAGCGAGGTACAGCTCAGCGTCAGCGGTCCCGTGCGCATACTGGGTGTGGGAAACGGAGACCCCGCCTGGCAGGCGAAAGAGCAGCCCGACGAGCGCGAGGCACGCACCTTCAGCGTGAAGACCTTCAACGGGCTGGCACAGGTGCTGCTGCAGAGCACGGCCCAGGCTGGCGCCGCCACGCTCACCTGTACGACGGGACAGGCTACAGCGGCTGTCAACATTGACGTAAGGCAGAACTAAAGTAGAGCCCACGCCGAGTACGTATCATAGAAAAGAATAGATATTCGTGATAAACTGGAAACTCATAGCCAAGATCCTGGGCTCGCTGCTATATTTAGAAGCGTTCTTTATGGCGCTGTGCCTGGTGATGGCGGCTGTCTATGGCGAGAACGACCTGCTGGTATTCGTTGCCTCAGCCTGTCTGACGGGGGCGGTGGCCTCACTGCTGCGCTTTCTGGGCCACGATGCCGAGAATGCCCTGAGCCGTCGCGATGCCTACGTCGTGGTGACCCTCGTGTGGGTAGTGTTCTCCCTCTTTGGCATGGTGCCCTTCCTCATCAGCGGCTCGGTCACCAACCTGTCGAGTGCCTTCTTCGAAACGATGTCGGGCTTCACCACAACGGGGGCTACGGTCATTGATGACGTGGAGGCCCTCTCGCATGGCTTGCTCTTCTGGCGCTCGCTGATGCAGTGGATAGGCGGCCTGGGCATCGTGTTCTTCACCATTGCCGTGCTGCCGTCGATGGTGGGCGGCAGCGTGAAGGTCTTCGCAGCTGAGGCCACCGGGCCTATGCGCTCGAAGATGCACCCGCGCCTGTCAACCAATGCCAAGTGGATATGGAGCATCTACCTGCTGCTGACGGTGGCCTGCGGCGTGTCGTTCTGGGCCTGCGGCATGGACTGGTTCGATGCTACGAACTACTCTATGTCGACCACGGCCACCGGAGGCTTCTCCACCCACAACGGCTCGGTGTTCCTGGCCTCGCCCACCATCGAGTATCTGGCCATACTGTTCCAGTTCCTGGCCGGCATCAACTTCACGCTGCTCTACCTTACGTTCTTCAAGCTGCGCTTCAGCGCCATAGTGCGCAACTCAGAGTTCAAGCTCTACGTGGCAACCATCATCGTGGCCACGGCGTGGATTATGTACCTGCTCATCACCCGTATGGGCTACGATGTGGAGGAGGCGCTGCGCTCGTCGCTCTTTCAGGTGGTGTCGTTCATCACCACTACGGGCCTGTCGAACACCGATGCGGGCATGTGGCCCCACATCACGTGGGTTATCCTGGGCGTGCTGATGTTCATGGGAGCCTGCGCCGGCAGCACCACGGGTGGTTTCAAGAGCATACGCGTGCTGATGCTGCTGCGCGTGCTGCGCAATGAGTTTTACCATATTCTGCACCCCAATGCCGTGCTTCCCGTGCGCGTGGGCGGACAGGCCATACCGCAGAGCCGGCTGGTGACGCTGCTGGCCTTCTTCCTGCTCTACGTCATCATGCTGCTCTTCACAACGGTGGTGATGGCCCTCTCGGGCATTGACATCACCAACGCCCTCACCATAGGCTTCAGCCTGATGAGCAACGTGGGGGCCGGACTCGACACCAACATCGGGCCTCAGATGTCGTGGGCCGACCTCAGCGACGGGCTGAAGTGGCTCTGCTCGCTGCTTATGCTCGTCGGCCGTCTGGAGATTATGGCCGTGCTGGTGCTCTTCACCCGTTCCTTCTGGAAGCAGAACTGAGGCGTTTCCTGACAGGCGTTGCCAAATGCGTGTAAGCTGTGAAATCTGCGGTCGTTATAAAAGGGTGGGAGAATTGAATTAAGTAATAATGGTACGCGTGTGCGTATATAATATAATGTATGGACAGCTATTACAAATTTAAACCGCTTTTAAAGCAGACATTGTGGGGAGGCGACCGCATCATCCCCTTCAAGCAGCTCGACAGCAACCTCAGTGGAGTGGGCGAGAGCTGGGAAATATCGGGGGTGCCCGGCGATGAAACCATTATTCACGGAGGCGACGACGACGGCAAGGCGCTCAACCAGCTGGTGAGCGAGCAGCGCGCAGCCCTGGTGGGCCATGAGAACTATGAGCGCTTCGGCGACGAGTTCCCGCTGCTCATCAAGTTCATCGACGCACGCCGCGACCTCTCCATACAGGTGCACCCCAACGACGAGGTGGCCCGTCGGCACGGGCATGAGCGCGGAAAGACCGAGATGTGGTATTGCATGGAAGAGGGGAGCGGAAAGTGGAAAGAGAAAAGTGGAAAGTGGAAAGAGGAGCTTCCCCAGCTGTATTGCGGGCTGAAGCAGCAGCTGACGCCCGAGGAGTACAAGCAGCACGTGGCCGACGACACCATCACCGACGTGCTGGCCCGCTACACCGTGCACGAGGGCGACGTGTTCTTCATTCCCGCCGGACGCATCCACGCCATCGGGGCTGGTTGCTTCGTGGCAGAGATTCAGCAGACGAGCGACGTCACCTATCGCATCTACGACTTCAACCGTCGCGACAAGGATGGCAACCTGCGGCAGCTGCACACCCACGAGGCCTCCGAGGCCATCGACTACACGGTGCTCAGCGACTACCGCACGCACTATGCTCCCCATCGCAATGAGCCGCAGCAGGTGGTCAGCTGCCCCTACTTCACCACTGCCGTCTATGACCTTACGGAACCCATGCTGCTCGACTACAGCGACCTCGACTCCTTTGTCATCCTCATCGGAGTGAAGGGCGAGGGCACCGTCACCATCGGTGGCGAAAAGACCTCGCTGAAGACGGGCGAGACGCTGTTGCTGCCGGCCACCACGGGTGAGGTGACCGTCGAGGGAACGGTGCGATTCCTGGAGACCTACGTTTGAGGACAACGAAAATGAAAAGAAGGCAGCCACAGCAGGTTGCCTTCTTTTCATTTTTCTGATGTCCTTGTTCAGAATTTCGCCATCTTGATAGCTACCACAGCGCACTCGTCGCCTTTGTTGCCCAACCGTCCGCCGGCGCGGTCCAGCGCCTGCTGCATGTCGTTGGTGGTCAGCAACCCGTAAACCACAGGTATGTTGCTGGTGGCGTTCAGGCGGGCTATGCCTGCGGTGACCCCCTGACAGATGTAGTCGAAGTGGGGTGTCTCGCCGCGTATGACCGAGCCCAGGATGATGACGGCGTCGTAGCCGTCGTTCAGCGTCATCTGGTGGGCGCCGTAGATGAGCTCAAAGCTGCCGGGCACCCTCTTCACGTGGATGTTCTCGGGCAGTGCGCCGTGCTTCTCAAGCGTCGACACGCAGCCGTCGAGCAGTGCGCCCGTAATCTCGGGGTTCCACTCAGCCACCACGATGCCGAAAATCATGTTCGACGCATCGGGCACATGCGTGGAATCGTAGTTGGAAAGGTTTTTAGTAGCCATTGTGCCTGTCTGCAGTTACTCCGACACGCGGGCAATGTACTCGTCGATGACCTCAACGTAGGGCGACGACTGCGACACGCCCTGCACGCCCTGCATACGCTCGTACTGCTTCACCTTCTGGTACATCTTCAGTGCCTCGGCCTTCTTGCCATCTTTCTCCAGCAGCTCGCCGGCCTGCACGTAGTACACGGGCGAGAGCATGATGTTGTCGGCCTTCTCGGCAGCCTTCTGCAGCGTGCTCACGGCCTTGTCCACCTGGCCTACATGGGCGTAGGCGTTGCCCAGGGCACCCATGGCTGCGGGCGAGATGAGCAGGTCACCGGCATCGTCGAACTTCTCCAGGTACTTCACGGCGTTCTCCCACTGATCCATGTGGGCGTAGCACAGTCCGGCATAGAGGTTGGCCAGGTTGCCCACCTTCGTCGACGAGTACTCGTCGGCAATCTTCAGGAAGCCCTTCTGCGTGCCTGTGCTGTCACCGTTCAGAGCCAGCTCGTACTGTTTGTCAGCCATCTGAAACTGAGCCATCTGCAGGGCCTGGTCGCCAGCCTCGTCGAAGACGGTCTGGGCACCCTGGATAGCGTTGGTGGCATCCTCCAGTTTGTTGGCCTTGTGGTTGTTCCAGAAGATGATACCGCCCACGATGACAATCAGGGCGATGACGCCACCGATGAGCGCGTTCCTGTACTTGAGGATGAAATCCTCCTTCGTGTTCTGCGGCTGCTGGGGTTCAGCGGCACGCTGCTTTGCATTTTTCTCTGCCATTTCTTTGTTATTTTTTTTGTTCTTTTTATTCGCTTTGCTGAAAGCCACATCGCTTTGCGGGCGCAAAATTACTGAAAATCTTGCAGATATTGAAATTTATTTCCTACTTTTTTCGTTTTTAAGCCCGAAAAGCTGTAATTTTGCACAAAAATTCGCCTCAAGGGGATGATAATCGAGCAACTGAATATAGTCAACTACAAGAATATTGCCGAAGCCAGCCTGCGGCTCTCGCCCAAGATCAACTGCTTCATCGGTCACAACGGTGCGGGCAAGACCAACGTGCTCGACGCCCTCTATTTCCTCAGTTTCTGCCATTCGGCCAGCACTGTGCAGGACACGCTCGTCATCCGTCACGACCAGCCCTTCCTGGTGCTCGACGGTGCCTACCGCACACCCTGTGGCGACGCGCTGCAGGTGTTCTGCGGCATGAAACGCGGACAGAAGAAACACATGAAGCGCGACGGCAAGGAGTACCGCCGGCTGTCGGAGCACATAGGCCTGATACCCATCGTGATGGTGTCGCCCTCCGACATCTTGCTCATCGAGGGTGGCAGCGAGGAGCGTCGCCGGCTGATGGATCAGGCCATAGCGCAGCAAGACCGCACCTACATAGAGCGGCTGAACCGCTACAACAAGGCGCTGCAGCAGCGTAACGCCCTGCTGCGCGACGAGGAGCACGAGCCAGACCCCGCACTGATGGACCTGCTGGAGGAACAGATGGCCGTCGAGGGCGAGGCCGTAGCCGCGCGGCGCTCGCGGTTGGTGAAACAGCTCACGCCGCTCTTTCAGCAGCTCTACAGCACCGTTTCGGGCGGGCGTGAGCAGGTGGCACTCAGCTATGTGTCGCACTGCCAGCGCGGACCGCTGCTCGACGTCATACGCCGCGACCGGCTGAAGGACCGTGCCGTGGGCTACTCGCTGCACGGCGTTCACCGCGACGACCTGGAGATCCTGCTCGACGGACACCCCATGCGCCGCGAGGGCAGTCAGGGGCAGCAGAAGACCTTCGTCATAGCCCTGAAGCTGGCGCAATATGAGTTGCTCACACAGCACGCTGACGCTGTCGCTCCTGCTGGCGAAGTTCCTGCCGATGCCACGCAGCCCTCAGCTGCTGCCCACCCCCTGCTGCTGCTTGACGATATCTTCGACAAGCTCGATGCGCAGCGCGTGGAGCAGATCATACGCCTGGTGGCCAGCCGACAGTTCGGGCAAATCTTTATCACCGACACCAACCGCGACCACCTGGACCAGATTCTCTCACACGGCGATTTCGACTACAAACTCTTCCACGTGGCCGACGGTCGGGTGGAGGGGTAGTCGAAAAGTGGAAAGTGGAAAGTGGAAAGTGGAAAGAGGAAAGTGGAAAGAGGAAAGTGGAAAGTGGAAAGAGGAAACCTAACTGTAACGCCTTAACCCCAAAAAAAGAATATGTTTAAGCGAAGAGAACAACCCGTGAGCCAGCTGGTGCTGCAGAGCCTGCGTGCCCTGGGACTTGAGACGCCGCTGCTGCAGAAGCGCCTCGTCGATGCGTGGCCTCTGGTGGCTGGCGAGGCCATCGCCCGCTACACCGTGGGCACCCCCGTCATACGCAACCAGACGCTCTTTGTGCGCATCAGCATTCCCGCACTGCGTGCCGACCTGAGCATGCGCAGGCAGGAGCTGACGCAGCGGCTCAACCAGCACGTAGGGGCACAGGTTATAGCCGACGTCAGGTTCAGCCTATAGCTTGTTGATTTCTTCGATGCTCAGCCCCGTGGCATCAGCTATCTGGCTGGCTGTCATTACGTTCATGGCCTTCAGCTTCCGGGCAGTGTCATACTTTTGCTGCTCTGCCTTCGCCTTTTCTTGCTTCAAGTATTCTTCCGCCTTCGCCTTTTCCTGTTCAATGTATTCTTCCGCCTTCGCCTTTTCCTGTTCAATGTATTCTTCCGCCTTCGCCTTTACTTGCTTTATGTATTCTTCCATCTCCTGCCTTGCCTCGCGTCTGGCTTCCTCTCTTACCTCGCGTCTGGCTTCCTCTCTTGCTTTCCGCTTTGTTTCTTCCTCGAAGGTACGCTGGGTGCTGACCCTGTCCCAGAACTTGTCATAGAACCACATCTCCTCGTCGGTAAAGGCAGCACGCTCCACTATCTCCAATGCCTCGTTCACCTCGGTGTTCTGCAGGAGTTCGGCGGGTGCTTCTTTCGTCTTCTCGTTGATTTCTGTCAGGAAGCGCAGCCAGAGCACTTGCATCTCTCGCTCAGAGAAAGTGGTGGGCTTAAACTTCTTCAGCTCCACGAAGATGAGGTGCAGGCCGTCTATAACTTTGTTGGTGTACTTGTCATGCACCAGGTGATAGTAGTGGTAATAGTCTTCCACATCGGGCAGGAACACCGCGTTGACAAAGTTCAGGGCATAGACGGGCTGCAGGCTCGAGTAGTCCATTCCCTTCTCGGTCTGTGCCACGTATGCCTTCGAGGCGTTGAGCAGCACACGCCTCTTGAACGACTCCGTCCACGACATCTGCATCTCTACGATGAACTCCCGCTGCTTGTTGTCCTTGCAGCACACGTCCACGATGCTGTATTTCTCGGCCTCAGTGCGGTCGGGAATCTTCTCCGCCGGCCAATACTCGATGCTCTCCACCCGCTCGTCGTCCTTCAGGGGCAGCAGGGCGTTGAGCAGGCTGATGACCAGGTTCTTGTGCTCGCCGAATATCTTCTTGAATGTCAGGTCGGCCCTCGGGTCTAAGTATTTTCCCATATTCGTGACGCTTTTTAATAATTATGTTGCAAAGATACAAAGTTTTTCCGACAATTACGTTGATTTGCCGGAAAACTTTTAGTTTTAGCGCATCAGTTAAACGGTTATTTCCCAAACAGTTCTGAATGAGTTCCTAAACGCACCAATTCAATGATGTCGGTGTTGGGGTCGAACCAGATGAGCAAATAGTCGCCTTGAACGTGACATTCCATGCACCCTTTATAGTTGCCGTGAAGCATGTGAGGTTGGTATTCGGCGGGGATGGGCTGTTCATGCTGTAGCATAATCAGGACTTCTTTCAGTGCTTTGAGTTTTTTAGGGTAATTCTGGTATCGTTTAAAGTCCTTCTTGTATCTTGATGATAAGAAAAGCTTTTTCATACCTTCACTCCCAGGGCTTTGAACATGTCGTCAACGTTGTCATAAACATCTTCGGCAGGGTATTCTTTCCGATTCATAGCTTCCATGATGGCCTCCTTGGTATCCTCATTGGGTTCGTTATAGACTACATCGAGCAGGACGCTCTCTACATAATTGTTCAGAGAGCGGTTTGAGCGTGCTGCATTGCGCTTCAGCCCCTCAAGCAGGTCGGCACGCAAACGGAAGGAGGCAGGGCGGCGGACAATAGTAGTTTCCATATCCTTTGTCGTTATTTGTAATACTTCTGCATGCAAAGGTAATGTTTTTGTACGACAATACCAAATTATGAATGAACTTTTAACATGTTATTGACTTCTTCATCTTTCAGATGCGAAATTACTAAAATAGTTTGAATTATCAGAGTTTTTGTGCAAAAAAGAACTACTTCTCGAATTATTTTCGTATTTTTGCATCTGATAATGGCAAGGTAAGACCCTGCCGAGTTTATAACCCTTTAATACAAGGAGGAGCATGATTATGCTAGAGAAGATATAACAGCGTAAGGCAACGAAAAAGTCCTGCACTATTGCAGTAGTGCAGGACTCGCAGGACTGTTTCCCGATAGACTTATCCGAGTTGCCCCAGAAGAATACGGGAACCGTTCATAGTTACTCGCTGCAAAGTTAAGAAATTATTCTTAAACGTAGTGTATGATGGTTCTCTTATCGGGTGATATTTACCAACATTTAACAAACGACATAGGTGAACATTATTATTAATGATCCTCCGTGTCAAGGTTTAACGTAAAGATTATTCCTTATAAAGAATCAGTAGATATGACAAAACCTACAAATCTTTTCAGCGAGAAAGACCTCTACATCATGGAGCATACCTCCAAGGGTACATCAATTAGGACATCCTTGATTCCCAAGCAACGGAGACGCAAGGTAATCTACGACAACATGCACCTCATGGACGGTATGACTTTCACGCCAGTGCACTCTTTCCCTCAGATGCTTCCTTACAACGACAACACAGACTTTGACCTCGTCTCATTTTCTGACAGGAAGAATCACACAGGTAAAAATGAGGCTTTATGTTTTTTTCTTGACGACTTTCGGTTTAGAGATCAGTTGTGGTGTAACTTGGAGTACACAACATACAGTATCTCCCATTACGATTACTACTTTACTCCCGACTTTAGTCTGTGGCGAGACCTTCCCACCGAGTACTACAATCAGCAAAACATCTTTCGCACACGATTTGTAGGACTCTTCTGGCAACTCAGGGGTTTTAAGGCAATCCCTACTTACAGTTTTGGAGGTCTCTCGTCTTTTTCTTATTGTCTTGAAGGACTACCTTGCCAAAGCGTCATTGCAGTCTGTGGGCTTAGCAATCGCAAAGACTTACAGGCTTACAATGTCTGGTGCTATGGACTTAGGCGGTTGGAAGAAGAGAAACAACCAACTCTCATATTGGTGTATGGCCCGGAAATAGATATTCCCGGCCTCCATACACCAGTCAAGTTCTTAAAAGATTTCATTTCAAAACGGTTCAGACATGAATAAAACAAATAATCAACTATGGGATGCGGATGCAAAGTTGTTCGCATCCATGAAGACAGAAAGTCTCACAACTAATGAGGCCAATTTCTTCAGCAACATGCAGTTCAAGCAGGAGTACGAGGTAACGGCCTTGAACGACTTGCTAGTCTCTGAATATGAAAATGACGATGAAATATATGTCATTCGTATGAACTACGACGAATATGTTGTTGGTCATGGCATTGGAACCGATGGAGCACAGGAGACTCATGTGATGAATCTTTCTGAGGCTTTGGCGGTCAACTTCAAGGCCGAGGGTTTCCTCGACCGTGACATTACCCTCTGGCAGTGGCTTCGTGAGAAGGATTATACGATTGTAAATTACGGACGTAACTACGACTTAGCTGACAATGGGAAACGGATCTGATTTCTTTGCAAGAGATGCTGCAGGCAGACAATCTGAATATGAGTCATTGTCGCCTGCCGCTACGATCAATGGAGTAAAAGGCCATTTGATTAAGCGCAAGGGTGATACCGATACTCATACCAATCTTCCTTTTTACGCTAACACCTCTGATGTCTATTTCAGACAGAATGTAAATGGCGTTTGCCAAGCCAGAACATACATCGGTCATAATTTGCATCTTGATTTTGACTGGAGTCATGCGCATACTAATAGAGGGGATGGTCGCCATTTCCCTATCGGAGTTGTTCATGTTCAGGTATGGGAAAAGCAAAAGGACGGCACATTCAAACGATTGTCAAACGAAGCTCGCTTCATGAATAATTACGAAATGAAGAGGTTTGGACCAATCTTGAAATACTTCTGTCCAAGCGTGAAGTTCAGATAAATTATAGAGAAGCAGGACTGATGATTGATGTCCTGCTTCTTTTCTATTCGTTATTCCCCAAGAACGAAATCCGCTTCAGCGGCAGCATGTTCTTGCCGGTCACTCACTCCGATACAGTTCGTCCAGCGACTGTCCAGCATCGTTCACCCACTTATCCCAGCCGTTGCAACTGCGGCCAGCACAGTAACTGGCAGCTGTGCTGGGACTGTTGAGCACATGGTCGCGCTGAAGTTCCCAGAAACCATCTTTCGTTGGTTTTGACATAGCGGCAATAATGGCGTTCCGCTTCTCGCTGTCACGATACGACGGCACGGTGCTCTGCGGCAGCAGGCTCCCTTTTAGGATGCGCATCGAGTGGTCGGCCTCATTGAAG
>OCTX011956363.1_pt1 | contig 16007 bp, 13 predicted proteins | sample 1539691 | NCBI WGS metagenome assembly OCTX01 (sample SAMN02144231, study PRJEB22623) | gut metagenome | biome: sheep rumen | host: Ovis aries | place: New Zealand | reverse complement strand
CATCTGCCTTGACATAACACCGGTTTTTCCCGCGGACCGGCAGGTCCGGGAGCCGGGTGAACTGCTGGTGCCCGGCAAGCTGATTCACATGGAGGGAGCTGACGTCCACACCGGCGGCAGCGTGGCCAACACCGGACTGGCGCTGAAAATTCTCGGAAATGACGTCATGCTGATGGGCAAAGTCGGCGCGGACGCTTTCGGGGCGATGATTCAGAACATGCTGGCAAAATACGGCGCCTCCGGCCTTGTCACGGATCCGGACAGCGCGACTTCTTATTCCGTCGTGCTCGCCATGCCCGGCATCGACCGGATTTTCCTGCATGACCCGGGTGCCAATGACACGTTCGTCAGCGCGGACATTCCGGACTCCGCGCTGGAAAAAGCGGATCTTTTGCATTTCGGCTATCCGCCTCTGATGAAGCGCATGTATGAAAACGACGGGCAGGAGCTCGCGGATCTGTTTGGCCGGGCGAAGGAGCACGGCCTGGCGACGAGTCTTGATTTTGCGGCGATTGATCCGGGCTCCGGCGCGGGAAAGGCGGACTGGGAAGCGGTTCTTCGCCGCGTGCTCCCCTCTGTGGATTTCTTTGTTCCCAGCTTTGAAGAGCTCTGCTTTATGCTGAACCGGCCGCTCTATGAGCAGATATCCGCGCAGGGCGAGGATATGACGGAAGGGCTGGACGTGGCGCGGCACTGTCCGCCGCTTGCGGAAAGACTTCTTGAAATGGGCTGCCGCTTTGTCCTGATCAAGTGCGGCACCTCCGGCATGTATTATCAGTCCGCCGGGAAAGAGGCCATGCGCGCGATCGGACCGAAGGTCCGGGTGGACGAAGAAGCCTGGGCAGACCGGAAGGGGATTCAGCCCTGCATCAAAGCCGAAATTGTCCGCTCCGCCACCGGCGCGGGCGACACAAGCATCGCCGCCTTTCTGACAGCGATGCTTCTGGGCAGGACCCCGGAAAAATGTGCGGAAATTGCCGCCGCGGAAGGCGCGTGCAGTGTCACCGCCTACGATGCACTCAGCGGCCTGAAGTCCATCGAAGAGCTGGAAAACTTATAACACTTCCCGGAGCAGGCCCTCCGCAAAAGCCCGGTGGCCTTCCGGAGCAAAGTGTACCCCGTCGAACAGAAGATCAATCTTCCAGTCGCCTGCGTCGGCGAAAATGATACCGGCATGAACGGCAATGTCCCGGTACAGCCCGGCCAGGCGGACGGACTCCTCAATCACTTCGGGCCCCTCGATCCAGGCGCCGGGCTGAAAAGGCGGCGGCGCTATGAGCGCGATCCGGGCAACAGAGCGGAATGCCGGCCAGGTGATGAAGTGTTCCATGCGCTCCGCCGTTTCTTCAGCCGTCCGGCCGTTTAACAGATCGTTCGAGCCCAGCATGACAATCAGAAGATCCGGGTTGTGCCGCAGAATCATCCTTTCGTAAAGACGGGGATCCTGCGGGACGCTGAGCCCGTTCTGCCCGCAGTTGACGATCTGCCGCTCCCCGGATGCGATCAGGCCGGTCCAGCGGACATTTTCCGGGTACTGCTCAGGGATATAGGAACGCGGATCGAAGCCGTATGTATTGGAATCACCGAAACAGAGGATAGTCTGCATGGCACTGCCTTTCTAGCCGTCTAAAGGCCGGTCCGGATGTTCCGTAGGTCAGAGCAGACAAAGGTTTGTCGATTCCTTCGAGCATTCTGTACTTCATCGCTGTTCTCCTTTTTTTGATTCCATTTTAGCACGGGGCAGGATATAATGGATGAACACGGAGGTATGATTATTGAGAATGAAAAAAATGATCTGCCTTGTGGGGGGGATAATACTACTGGTGCTTGGACTGATCGGTCTGGCACTGCCGGTGATTCCGCAGATTCCGTTTCTGGCAGGCGGGCTGTTCCTGCTCATGAAGGGTTCCGGACGGTTCCGCGCGAAGATGCTTTCTTCTGAGCTGTACCGGAAACATATCCGGTGGAGAATTGAGGCAAACCGTTACACGAAAAGACTTCTGCAGGCAATCGAAGGATGAAAAAAGATGTCAGGGAGTACTCTGACATCTTTTTTATGGAAATTCATTAACCGTCCGGTTCGTTCACAGAAGCGCAATCAGCCGGTCGACATCCTCAGGCTGCGTCGCCCAGCTGGTCGCGATGCGCAGAACGAGATGGTTTTCATCCACATTTTCCCAGAAGCCCAGTACGACCTGTGCCTGAAGTTCTGCAGCCCGTTCCCGGGTCACTTCGATAAAAATCTGATTGGTCGGCGTCTCAGGCGTCAGACAATAGCCCTTTTCCTTCAGCACAGCGCGGATCCGGTCCGCGGCCTCAATGGCCGGCTGACCGATGCGCAGATACAGATCGTCCGTAAACAGTGTCTCAAACTGAATACCGGCGACCCGGCCCTTCGCCAGCAGCGCGCCTTGCTGCTTGATGATGGTGAAAAGGTGTGGAACGCGGTCATGCTGCGGAATAACCACGGCCTCTCCGAACAGTGCACCGCATTTCGTGCCGCCGATGTAAAAAGCATCACACAGCGCGGCGAGATCCGGGAGCCTGACATCATTTGAAGGACAGGCCAGGGCATAAGCCAGCCGGGCCCCGTCCACAAACAGCGGAATCCCGGCAGACCGGCAGATGCTGCTGATCTGCGTGAGCTCTTCCAGTGAGTACAGCGTTCCGTACTCAGTGGGCTGTGAGAGATAAACCATTCCCGGCATGACCATGTGATCGTGATTCTCATCCTGCCGGTAAGCTTCCAGTAAAGCGGAAAGGTCATCGGCTGAGAGCTTTCCCGCAGTCTGGGGGAGCGTTAAAACCTTGTGGCCGCCCGCTTCGATGGCGCCGGCCTCATGTCCGTTGATATGCCCGGTCTGTGCCGCAATCACGCCCTGGTAGGGACGGAGCATCGCGCCGATCATCACGGCGTTGGTCTGCGTGCCGCCGGACAGGAAGAAGACATCCGCATCGGGTGCCTTGCAGGCAGTGCGGATTTTGTCTCTCGCCGACTCCGAGAATTCATCGAGTCCGTAGCCGGCGGATTTCACCAGATTCGTTTCCGCAAGCCGCTGCAGAATCAGCGGGTGCGCACCTTCCAGATAGTCGGAAGTAAAGATCAGTCTGTTTTCACTCATACGGATACAGCTCTTTCTTTCGATCAGAACAGGATCAGCGGTTCTTCTTAATATAATCCGCGGCGTCGACAGGATAGCCGGCCTTCTGCCAGCCGATAAACAGTTCCGCCTTCTGCATGCCGGAATAGCCTTCCTGCTCCATCAGCAGCTTTTCCCAGGCGGCTTCGAATTCAGCCTGCTTTTCCTCGGCAAGACCTGCTCCGCCCGCGACCTGCTCCAGCGCTTCCGGCTGAATCATTTCTTTATTCTTATTTTCCATTGCACGTACCTCACTCTGAGCTTTTGGTTTATCATATATCATTCGAAAACTCATTATAAATTGCCGCGCCATCCCTTTCAACCTTCTCCCGAAAAGCGGAAAAACCGGGCTGAATCGGATTTTGCCAAAATCCGGTCGAATTCCTGTCTGATAATTGTTGGAGTATGCAGAAAAAAACATTATAATGACAGTATGACAAATCTTTAGTCATAAAACAGAAGAAACCGGACAGGGGAGAGGAGATTCTCATGCAGGACAGGAAAGATTATAAGAGTATTCTTGTGACCCTTCTTCTGATCATCTGTGTGGAGAGCTTTGTGATGGCTTTCGCGCTGAGCGGGAAGATTTTCAAGGGGGAACAGACCGCTGAGCAGAGACAGAATGAAGTGGCAGCCATGTTTGACAGTGCATTGGCCGCGGGGGACATTGAAGTCTGGTTCCAGCCGATCGTTGATGCAGCAACCGGAACAGTCTGCGGGGCGGAGGCCCTTGCGAGATGGAACCGCGGCGGCAGCCTGCTGCCGGCGGGCGATTTTATTCCCGCGCTGGAAGAGGCGGGCAAAATCACGGATCTCGATGAATACGTATTCCGTCAGGCGTGCAGCTTCCAGAAGGAGCAGATCGAAAACGGCGGCATGCTGGTGCCGGTCTCGGTCAATCTCTCCGGCGCTACCCTTCAGAGGGAAGTAAACGACCCTGCGATCGCAGCGCTGTATGATGCGGCTGAGCTGATGGAAGGCGCCGTGCAGGTTGAAATCACGGAAAACGGAGCAGTTGCCACAGAGCAGCTGGCACAGCTGGCTGACGTATATCATGCGCACAGACTCTATGTGACCATGGACGGACTCGGCCAGGATTCTTCCGGCCTTGCAGGTCTTGCGGCCGTTCCCTATGACTCAGTCAAACTGGACAAGAGCATGACCGATAATCTGGGAACGATCAAGGGCGATGCGCTTGTGAAGGAGACCGCTTCTTTAGTAAAGAAGATGGGCATGCAGGTCATCGTGGAAGGTGTTGAGACAGAAGAGCAGGCGGGCATTCTGCGCGCTATGCAGTGCGACGCACTTCAGGGCTTCTGTTTCTTTGAGCCGCTCTCAAAAGAAGAATTTCAGTTTGTCTTAAGCCACTGGAAATAAGGCGGGCACACAGGGAAGAGAATACAGCTGAAAACAAAGAAGAAAACGGAAAACGGAGCGGGACAGAATAAATTTCTCTGTCCCGCTTTTTTTGTGATTATTTGTGACAGTTATGTGATTATACCACTGTTAAGATGATGACTGTACAAAGAAAACAGCAGAGAGTTACAGCAGAAAAGACACAGAAAAAAAACAAAAGGACAGAAAAATCAGAAAAGCGGAAATACCGCAGGAGGTAATGAAAATGAAGAAGTTCATGAAAAAAGCAATGGTAATGATGGCAGCGGTCCTGGCACTGACACTGACACTGGGTATGACAGTTTTCGCAGCCGGCAAGGACACAAATACCTACGATTTCGTCACATCGCAGGCAGTCACCGCAGAGAGAGGCGGCAGCACACAGATTCAGCTCTTTGCGAGAGAGAAATTCAAGGTATTCCTGGTTGACAATAAGAGCAGCGACACCTACGCCGTGATCGACAACGGACAGGATATCGGCAATGCCTCTGTCACCGTCTACATCGGTGCCGATGAGACATCTCCCAACGTCGCAGTGCTCTTCTACGCATATGACCGTGACTTCTATGACTGCGTCAACGTCCGCGTAAACGGAACGGTCGCACAGAACGTGATCCCGGGAACACCGGCCGGCACGGTCATGTATGACTTCAGCAACATCGGCGACTACAACGCCTTCAACCAGAAGATCTCCTCGGCGATCTACAACGCACAGCCCGGTGAGACCGTGGTCATCAATGCAGGAAGCCAGTTCAACAGCTTCACGGCACCGGTCAGGGATGCATGGGCAGCGCGCCCTGATGTCACCGTCGCAGTCCGGTTCGTGAACCAGGGCCAGACGCTGAACACGATCGTCCCTGCAGGCACCAATGCCAATGCTCTGTTCAACGCAGACGGATTCTGCGGATTCATGTACCTGGCAGGTCTGTACGGTGTCTATTGAGGAAGCAGAGCGGACACCGCGGCAATCAGGGGAAGCGTGACGAGGCTTAAGATCGTCGACAGCACGACAATTTTGCTGGCATGCGCGTAGTCCTTCCCGTACAGCTGAGCATAGACCGCGACATTGGCGCCGACCGGCGCCGCCGCGCAGAGCAGGATCGCCCGGCTCATCTCTGAGGAGAACGGAAGGAAGCGGAGCACAAGGATGGAGAGCAGAGGGATCAGAAGCAGCCGGACAAGGCTGACGCCGTAAAGAGACGGCGTGGTGAATACGGTCAGAAGCTTCTCATCAGCCAGATAAACACCCAGCACCATCATCGCGAGCGGCGTGTTAAGTGCACAGATTCCGGAGAGCGTCGTAGCCGCCAGCGAGGGAAGGGCATCGCCCCTTCCGGAGAGAAAAATCAGGATGCCGATACCGATTCCGACCATCGGCGGATTCCAGAGCAGCTGCCGGAGAAGTCCGGCGGCTGTTTTCTTTTCCTTCACGCCCCTTAAGAGATCACACCCGTAGGTCCACTGCAGGACATTCAGAAGTGCGACAAAAGGAACGATGTAAAAAACCGCCTCGGCGCCGAAGACCGCGCGAACCAGCGGAATTCCCATGAAGCCTGCGTTGGAAAAGGACGCGCCGAAGTCCTCCAGGGGTCTTCCGCGATAGATCAGATGGGAGACGAGGATGGAAAGTCCGAGCAGGAGGGCGGCGATCACGGTGCACTGCAGCAGCTGCACGAGTCTTGCCGGCGAGTAAGCCTCGCAGAAGCTGTTGATCAGGATTGCGGGAATGATCAGTTTGACCAGCATGCCGGCGATATCCTTGCTGCCGGCCCGGGTGAGGATATTCAGACGCCGGAGAATATAACCGATGAGCATATAAACAGCCATGATGAGCAGCTGGTGAACCGTCAGGGAGACAATCGACATGAGAGAAAACATCCTTTCGTTATGTAATAGCGGAAACCTTCGCGCGTTCTGTCCTCTATTGTGCTGAAAAACGGTCTGCAAATCAAGTGGCAGAAAAGGTATAATAGCCTCGTAGAAGGAACCGTGAAAGGAGTAAAAAAAGATGCCGGTCGTAAGTGTGATTGTTCCCGTATATAATGCGGCAAAGCCGTGGAAAGATGAGAAAACAGCGCTGCACAGATGTATTGACAGCATTCTGTCGCAGGACATGACGGATCTCGAACTGATTCTGATCGACGACGGGAGTAAAGATGATTCCCCGCAGATCCTGGATGCGTACGAGCAGGCGGACAGCAGGGTCCGGGTGCTCCACAAGGAAAACTCGGGTGTCTCGGACACAAGAAATAAGGGCATTGCCCTCGCGCAGGGCGATTATATCCAGTTTGTCGATGCGGATGACTGGCTGGACCGGGAGGCGGTCAAGCTGATGCTCCGCTCAATGCAGGAGAACGACGCCGATATGGTGATCTCGGATTTCTACCGCGTGATCGGCGACCGGACGTCCCCGAAGGGTGATATTGAGAACGAGACGGTTCTCTACACCTCGGAATACGCGGATTATATGATGAAAAATCCCGCGGATTTCTACTACGGCGTTCTGTGGAACAAGCTCTACAAAGCCAGCCTGATCCGTGAATTCAATATCGAGATGGATCCGGAGATCAGCTGGTGTGAGGATTTCGTCTTCAATCTGGAGTATGTCAGCCACTGCAGCCGGATCGCCGTGCTGCATGTGCCGGTTTATTACTATGTGAAGACAGAAGGGTCTTTAGTCAACTCGAACATCAACGCGAGCAGTGTCGTGCGCATGAAGCTGAGCATGATCGAGTATTACGATCAGTTCTATAAAAAGATTCTGCCGGAGACGGAATATCAGCAGCGCAAGCCTTTTATCTACGCGTTCCTGTTCAGCTCGGCCGGCGACGGCTCCGCAAGCCCGATCAGCCCTACAACGAAGAAGCTCGGGACAGAGCGGGTCAGCGCGGCACTCAGAGAGAGTGCGGAGCAGAATGTGTACACCCGCCTGTATATCGAAAGAAAGCGGCTGGATCGTCAGCTGGAGACGGCGGCGGACGCACTGGATCTGGATCTGAAGGATATCAAGCTGGTTCTGTACGGAATGACCATCGGGGACGACTGGGATCTTCGGGAGGCGGCGGATTTTACCAGCCTGCAGATCCCTCAGCTGATCGCCTCGGGAGAAAAGCTGGTGAGGAAGAATATCCTGAAGCGGAAATGGGACGGACTCCGGCCGGATTTTGAATGGGGAGAGGCTGCCCCGCAGGTACAGAATATCATCCGTCAGATGCTGGCGGATTATGAAAAGGCATAAATAACCTTTAGAGAAAGAGAGGAGAGCACTATGGCGTATCAGCACTGGAGTTATGAGACACTGCACCGGTTCTGTATGGATGCGTTTCAGGCCTTCGGTTTTTCCGAGGAGGAGGCGACGATCATTCAGGACAATCTTCTGACCGCCGACCTGTACGGCATCGAGTCGCACGGCATGCAGAGAATGGTGCGTTACCACAAGGGAATCGAAAACGGCATGATCGATCCGAAGGCTGTGCCGGAGATTGTTTTCGAGACGCCGGTGACGGCGGTGATCGATGCGCACGAGGGCATGGGACAGCTGGTCGGCCACAAGGCGATGACACTGGCGATCGAAAAGGCGAAGCAGAGCGGCATCGGCATCGTGTCCGTGCGGAATTCCAATCATTACGGCATCGCCGGCTATTATGCCAACATGGCCTGCAAAGAGGGCCTGATGGGCTTCTCCTGCACCAACTCCGAGGCCATCATGGTGCCGACCTACGGACGCCTTGCAATGCTGGGCAGCAACCCGATCGCCTGCGCTTTCCCGGCCGATCCGTATAACTTCTTCTTCGACGCGTCCACGACGGTGGTGACGCGCGGAAAGCTGGAGATTTACAACAAACTGGAGAAGCCGCTGCCGGAGGGCTGGGCGCTGGACAAGGACGGACACCCGTCCACGGACGCGCCGGATGTCCTGGGCAACATCGTGAAGAAGAACGGCGGCGGAATCATGCCGCTGGGCGGCAGCACCGAACAGCTGGGCAGCCACAAGGGCTACGGCTACGGCATGATCTGTGAGATTTTCTCCTCCATTCTTTCCATGGGCGAGACGTCCAACTACTGCATGACCGGAGGCAAAGGAAGAATCTGCCACGGCTTCGCGGCGGTCAATCCCGCATTCTTCGGAGATCCCGCCGAAATCAAGGCCCACTTCTCGACCTATCTGCAGGAACTGCGGGACGCCCCGAAGGCGGAGGGACAGGAGCGGATTTATACCCACGGCGAGAAAGAAGTCGCGGCCGTGAAGGACAGAATGGAGAACGGCATTCCCGTCAACGACAACACCATGGTGGAGATGCTGGATCTGGCCAATTATCTGAAGCTGGACTTCGCGTCCTACTTCGGCGACTATCTGCCGCCGGTGCGGGAAGCGGTATTCAAAGGAAATTATTAAGTCATCGGAAGTTAAAACAAGGAGAAATCGGAATGAAGAAAAGAGCACTCGCGCTGGTTCTTGCGCTTGTGATGGCAGCCCTGACAGCGTGCGGCGGTAAAAATCAGGATCAGGGGCAGAATGCGGCGCCGGCGGCGGAGGAAGCGGCAGAAGAGACCGCAGAGGAGCCTGTCGAAGCGGCAGAGCCCGCGGTGGTACATGACGAAATTGAGGGAGAGCTGGTCATTTACACTTCCATGTATCCGTTCGCCATTGAAATGATGGATGCAGCGATGAAGAAGGCTTTCCCGAATCTGAAGCCGGGCAACGACGGGAGCTTTTTCTTCTATTCCGGGACCAGCGCACTGATTACCAAGATTTACGGCGAGATGGGCGACAACCGGGATCAGCCGCTGGATGCGGACATGTTTCTGGTCGCGGAGCCGGCCTTCTCGCTGGAAATGAAGGAATACGGCTATCTGCATCCCTTTGAGGTTGAGAACGCGAAAGAGCGTCTCGCTTTCCCTTATGATGAGGACGGATACTGGTATCCTGCCCGCGTGCTGAACATGGTTCTGGCGTACAATCCCGAGAAGGAAGCGGAGTGGAAAGAAAAGGGCGTTACGATCCCCAGAACCTATCATGATTTTGCCTATGATCCCGCTCTGAAGGGATATATTTCCATGAGTGATCCGCTGACCAGCGGTTCCGCTTACGCGTCCGTCGTCGCGCTGCTGGACAAATACGGCGAGGAATATCTGGATAAGCTGGGTGAGAACAAGGTCATGCGCGAATCCGGCTCCACGCAGATTGAAAAGCTGCAGAGCGGCGAGTGTGCGGCCATTATGATTCTGGAGGAGTCAATCCTGAAATATATTGACGATGAGGAGAAGAAGGGGAATGAGGTGAAGAACCTTGAGATCATCTACCCCGATGACGGCGTCATTCTGATTCCTTCCACGGTCATGATCGTGGCGGAAGAATATTCCAAAAACGTCAATATCGAAGCCGCGGAGGCCGTGGCGGACTGGTTCCTGACCGACGAAGCGCAGGAGATCGTCCAGAAAGCTTATATGCACTCACCCCTCGTCTCCATGAAGGAGCCCCCGGCTCATTCGATCCCCACGCAGGATCTGATTGAAAAAGATATGGGAATCGACTGGGTCAAGGCCTATCAGCAGCGTGAAGAAATCAACAATTTATGGACAGAGAAGGTTACGCAGTAAACGGCGGATCGGTAAAAGAGAATGAAGACAGAAGACGCAGGCTGTCCGCGCGGATCATGCGGGCAGGCCTGCTGCTCCTGTTTCTTGCGGGTATTGCCCTGATCCTTATGGGATACATCGGCGAAAGAAAGCTGGCCGCTTCCGGCTTCAGTGAGGGGAGCGGCTTTCATGCCGTCCATGCGCTGTCCGGAGATGTTTCCGCCACGTGGAAGCAGGAAATCCTGCCCGCACTGGAAAACCGGACGGAGGAAGAGCGGACAGCTTTAGGTGAACTTGCACAGCGTCTCACGGCGGATGCGTGGGATCAGATGCAGAGCGGCGCCGGTGAACAGGTGTCTGCGGTCTGTGAGGAAGCCGGCGGAAACGAACAGGCGCAGGAGGCCTTCCGGTTCCGGCTGCTGCACGCGACGTATCTGACAAACGGCCCCCGGATCAGTGCGGCGGACCGGAAAAGGATTGTCGGCCTGCCAGGGGAGCGCGCCCAGGCCATGCGGGATGAACTGCTGACCTGCCTGCTTTCCGAAAAGGCACCGGTGCCGCCGGAAGCGCAGAGCCTTCTTGACAAAGCAGATCCGCAGGAGCGGGAAGCCGTGCTGATGCAGATCTTCCTGACCGGCTGCGGTGCGGACCGGACCGCGCTTGGCGACCATATAGCTGACTTCAAGAAAGGAATCCGCGACAAGGGACAGCAGATCTACGCACTGCGCCTCATTGCCGGCGGCGGCGTCGGCTTTGCGGATCAGCTGATTTTCTCGCACAGCCGGACCATTATCCTTCTGGGCATTCTGCTGATCGCGGACGTGATTCTTCTGTGGCTCTGGATGGCACAGGAGCGCCGGTGGAGCTTTGATCTGAAATGGATTCTGATTCTGCTGATCATCAATTTCCTGATGGTCTTCCAGATGCTGCCACTGCTTTATCTGGTGTTTAAATCTCTGTTCCCGGACGGCGCCTTCACCATGGAGACGCTGAGACGCCTGTGGTCCTACCCGCTGAACCGGAATGCGCTGTTCAACACCACCGTGGCTGCCCTGGCGACCATGGTGCTGGGAACGCTCATCGCTTTTCCGCTGGCTTTTCTGGTGGGACGCACGGATCTGTACGGGCGCAGGATGTTCCGGTCCCTGTTCGTCCTGACCTACATGGTTCCGCCCTATGTCGGCGCCATGGCCTGGATGCGTCTGACGAACCCGAATGTGGGAATCGTCAATCTGTGGCTGCGCAGGCTCCTCGGTCTCGGAAATCAGCCGGGACCGCTGAACGTCTATACACTGCCGGGGCTGATCTGGGTTCTGACGACGTTCTATTATCCCTATGCGTTTATTACTATCAGCCGCGCGATGGAGAAAATGGATCCCTCGCTGGAGGAGGCCAGCCGGATTTCCGGTGCGTCCCCGATCAGAACACTTTTCCGCGTGACGCTGCCGCTGATGCTGCCGTCCCTGACGGCCGGTGCACTGCTGGTCTACGTCAGCGCGGCGAGCTGCTACGGCATTCCGTCCATTGTCGGCACGCCGGGCAACGTCAACACCGTCACCACCCGCATTGTGGAATATGCGGCGCGCGGACAGCAGGGCATGCAGGACGCGATCGCGCTCTCGGTCTTTCTGATGGCGCTCGCACTGTTTCTCCTGTTTCTGTCGGATGTGGTGCTGGCCAGACGCCAGTACATCACCGTCTCCGGCAAGTCCACAACGCCGACGCTGGTTCACCTGGGCGCCTTCCGCCTTCCGCTGACGATCCTGGTGGGCCTTTTTGCCGCGGTTGTCATCTTCCTGCCCTTTGCGACCATCCTGACCACCTCCTTTAAGACGGATGTGGGCAAAAGTCTGCTGGACGCCGGGAACTTCACCCTCGCCAACTGGAAAGGCATTCTGACCGGCACACAGACGCTTTCCAGCCTGAAGAATTCTCTGCTGTTTGCCACAGCGGCTGCCACGGCCGGCATTGTGATCGCGGCGGTGATGAGCTATCTGCTCCAGCGCACCCAGGTGCGCGGCCGGTCGATTCCGGGCTTCCTGATTGCGCTCGGCTCCGGCACGCCCTCTGTCGTACTCGCACTGGGACTGATCCTGACCATGCGGGGTAATTTCGGCGTCAGCATTTACGGTACGGCATCGATCCTGATCATCGCCTATCTGGTCAAGCACCTGGTGATGGGCATGCGCACGGTTGTCTCGGCTGTGAGCCAGATCCATGTTTCCCTCGAGGAGTGCTCGCAGATCTGCGGTCAGGGGTGGCTGGGAACCATGCTGAAAATCACCCTTCCGCTGATTTTTCCGTCGGTGGCAGCCGGCTGGTTCCTGATTTTTATCCCGAGCTTTTACGAGCTGTCCATGACTACGCTCCTGTACTCGGGCACCACCAAGACCATCGGCTTCCAGCTGTATGAGTACTGGAGCTTCACCAGTCAGCCCATGAGCTGTGCACTGGCCTTCGCCGTGCTGATGATTGTCACCCTGCTGAATTTTGTGATGGGAGCCCTCACGAAGGGGCGGTTCTCCATCTGATATCCGGACCATTATATTTTTATGACACTGACAAAGTAAGAAAGGACTGCTGAACATGGCAAGCGTCACCATCAGACACGTCACCAAAGCCTTCGGCGAAAGTGTTGTCATCCGGGATTTTGACGAGACCATAAAAGACGGCGAATTCGTCACGCTGCTGGGTCCGTCCGGCTGCGGCAAAACAACGATGCTCCGCATGATTGCGGGCTTTGACCAGCCCACCTCCGGTGAGATTTACATCGGCGAGCGGCTGGTCTGCGGCGGAAAAACCTTCGTTCCGCCGGAAAAGCGCGGGATCGGCATGGTCTTTCAGAGCTACGCGGTCTGGCCGCACATGAATGTCTTCGACAACGTCGCCTATCCGCTGACGATCCGCAGGCTCCCGAAGGAGGAGATCCGGAGCAAAGTGGAGCACGTTCTGGAGGTCACGCATCTGACGCGTTATGCCCGGCGTTTCCCGGCCGAGATGTCCGGCGGACAGCAGCAGCGCGTCGCGCTCGCCAGAGCCCTGGCGGCCGAGCCGGAACTGCTTCTGCTGGATGAGCCCCTCTCCAATCTGGACGCAAAGCTCAGAGAGTCCATGCGTTTCGAGATCAAGGAGCTGCAGAAGCGTCTCGGAATGACGGTCATCTACGTCACCCACGACCAGACAGAGGCGATGGCCATGAGCGACCGGATCTTCGTGGTGAACCGCGGCGGCGTTCAGCAGAGCGGAACGCCCGAGGAGATTTATCATCACCCGTGCAGTCCGTTTGTGGCGGATTTCCTCGGAAAGATCGATTTCTTTAAGGGAGAAGCCGGCGGCGGAAAGATCGTTCTCACGGAGATGGACAATCAGAGCATCCCTTACGACGGACCGCTCACCGGCAAGGTCGACGTGGCGGTCCGGCCCGAGAATCTGCAGATCGATCCGGCGGGTACTCTTTCCGGCAGGCTGGAAACAAAGTATTATTTAGGAGATGTGAGTGACTTCCGCGTGCGCTCCGGCAGTGAGCAGGTCCGTGTGATCGCGCCCGGCGCGGCCTTCCCGGGTCTCACGGAAGGACAGGAGGTCCGGTTCTCGATCCGCGAATTTCTGGTGTACGAGGACGACGGTTCTCTGGAGGAAATGCTGCAGATCAGGTCCTGAGGTACAGATGATTACAGAGTATGATACTGACTCCGGGTGGCTCGACGAGCCGGAGGAGTCTGAAATCCCGGAGTGGGACGACCCGCAGGAGGATTACATACAGGAGCCCCGTCCGCGCGGCAGAAAAAGGACGGGAAAGAAAAAACGGCAGAAGCAGCTTCGGCGCACGCTGATCGGCATTGCTGCGGCTGTGGTTCTTTTTGCGCTCTTTGAGCTGATTCTGCCCGGCAGTCATCTGCGGCGAAAAGAAGCCGTCGAAGAGACTTCTCTGATGGAAAAAATCCCCGAAGGGGAGATACCGAAAAATGAGCCGGTCATTCAGGAGAAAAAATACGATTCCCTGAAGGGGATAACCGAGGAACAGCTGCTCTGGGACGTCCTGATGGAATATTTCAACGGCAACAAGACAGCTGTCCTGGGCGTGATGTGCAACCTGAAGGCGGAATCAAGGTTTAAAGCTGCCTGCCTTGAGGATTACAACAAGGAGCTCTGGGCCATCGACGACACCGTCTACACGGAGCGCGTCAATCGCAAAGTCATCGAGCGCAGGGATTTTCTGGAGTCCCGCTTCAACGGTCAGAGCAATGGTTATGTGAATGACTATGAGGAGTGGGTGAACCTGGACGGCGGCTACGGCTACGCGCAGGTCACCTCCTATGACAAAAAGGAAGCGCTTTACCGCTTCGCGGACCGGTGGTTCAGTCCGGGCGGAGAAGGCGAGGAATACCGCTTCAACATCGGCGATCCGAAGATGCAGGCGGCCTTCCTGCTGGAGGTGCTCGACTCCGAAGAATATAAGTACATGAACTACATGATCCGGAATGCGCAGAATGTGGTGGACGCCTGCTATTACTGGCTGAAGTATTACGAGATTCCCTACGATCCGTACTGCGACGACTATTACACACTGGCCTTTGAGCGGGCCGACAGCGCGAACTCCATCCGGCGGGCCTGTGACCCGGACTTCGGGACCGAAACGAAAAACAGTTCGGAAAACGGCACAGGCAGCAGCTCCGAAACCGAATCAGAAAACAGTTCAGAAAGCAGCGGGGACTGAAATATGATCAGAAAACACACAGCTTCCATCCGGTTTATCACGGCAGCGCTTCTGCTGCTGGTCTTAGTGCTGACCGCGGCCTGCGGCAGAAAGCAGGGCGCCGCCTTTGTCCCTGAGACGCTGGAAGATTTCAATCAGAGCACAGTCACGATCGGCACGACGGACGGATATATTTTCGCCGATGTGGTCCGCCGGGAGCTCCCGCAGGCACAGCTGAAGATTTATCAGAACCGGAGCGATGTCTATAAAGCCCTGCAGACGGGCGCGATTGACGGAGCGGCGGACGATGAGCCCATTATCCGGGCGCACATGCGCGCCAGCGACGATTTTGTCCTGTTCGACGGCTATCTCGAGCCGTCGGATTACGCTTTTTTCTTCCCGAAGAATGAGCGGGGCGATGTGCTCCGGGAGCAGTTCAATACTTATCTGGAAAACTGCAGAAACAGCGGCGTTCTGGATACGCTGAATGAAAAGTGGTTCGGGAAAGCGACGGACAACAAGACCAGCGAGGACGCAGCCGCTCTTCCGGACATCAACGGGACCGTCCGGATCGCCTTCGATGACAGCAACATTCCTTTTGCCTATTTTTCCGCAGGAAAGGCCGTGGGCTACGATGTCGACCTGGCAGTCGGATTTTGCCGGGAATACGGATACGGCCTGGAGTTTACGAAGACAGCCTTCACCGACATGCTGGCGGATGTCGCCGCCGGTAAGCTCGATGCGGGGTGCGGTGCCATTACCGTTACACAGGACCGGGCAAAATACGGCAGCTTCTCGGATCCTTCCTACACGGGCGGCATCAGTATCTGCGGCCGGGCTGCGGCAGCAAGAACCACCCGGTCCGGATTTTTCGCGGATCTGAGAGCGCGGTTTACGCGGAGCTTTGTCGACGACGGCCGGGGCGCGGTGTTTGCGAAGGGTATTCTGACGACTGTGCTGATGACACTGCTGGCCGTTCTGTTCGGGACGCCGCTCGGATTTATCTTCTTTATCCTCAGCCGCCGGACCGGACTGGTCGTCCGGAGTCTGACGCGGCTTGTGACCTGGCTGATTCACGGGATTCCGGCGGTCATGCTCATCATGCTGCTGTACTATCGCTATTACAGGGATCTCACGGTCGGCGGGATGATCGCGGCCGTCATCGGCTTTACGATCGCCTTCGGAGAATCGGTCTA
>OCTX012261326.1_pt1 | contig 16008 bp, 9 predicted proteins | sample 1539691 | NCBI WGS metagenome assembly OCTX01 (sample SAMN02144231, study PRJEB22623) | gut metagenome | biome: sheep rumen | host: Ovis aries | place: New Zealand | reverse complement strand
ACAATTTATGACTGGTAATTTGAAAACTTTTCGAAGCATTGCCATGCAATCTCGGAAATTCATGCTTCTTGTCTTGTTCGCAATGATTGCGGGCGCGATACAGGCGCAGACTATCAAAGGAACAGTGAAGGATTCCAGCGGTGAGGCCGTGATCGGTGCCACTGTGAAGGAAGAAGGTACGCAAGCCGGTGCCGTGACCGACTTTGATGGAAACTTCACGATTAAGACAACTGGCAAGCAGGTCTTGGTGATCTCCTACATCGGTATGAAGACCAAGACTGTCAATGCAGCCGGAAAGAGTACGATCGACGTTGTCCTGGAAGATGAGGCCACTGCACTGAACGATGTGGTGGTGATCGGATACGGTACAGCGCGTAAGAAGGATTTAACAGGTTCTGTGGCAACCGTGAAAGGCCAGGATCTGGTGAAAGTTCCCGTGGCTAACGTCAGTGAAGCCCTGACAGGTAAGATGGCAGGTGTGCAGGTGACGACCACCGATGGTTCCCCCGACGCAGAGATTCTGATCCGCGTACGTGGTGGCGGTTCTATCACGGGTGACAACAGTCCGCTGTATGTGGTGGACGGTTTCCAGACCTCAACGATCAGCGACATCTCCCCCAACGACATCGAGGATATCACGGTGTTGAAGGATGCTTCCTCCACAGCTATCTATGGTGCCCAGGGTGCCAACGGTGTTATCCTGATTACCACGAAGAACGCCAAGGGTGGAAAGACCACGATCAACTACAACGGATTCCTGCAGACGAAGACCGTGTCGAAGCGCCTGAAGACGATGGACACCTACGACTATGTGATGTCTAACTACGAGTATCGTCTGTTGGGCGGCTCCAGCGAGCTGAACTCTTTCTACAAGCAGTTCGGAACCTACGATGACCTCTACCTCTATAAGAGCATCGAGCCTATCGACTGGCAGGAAGACATGTTCGGACAGAACGTTCTCTCCCAGAGCCATAACGTGAGCCTGAACGGAGGTAACGACAAGACCAAGTTCTCCATCTCCGGCACCTACGACTACAATGGTGGTTTGATGGTGAACAACGACTTCAGTCGTTACGCTTTCATGGCAAAGCTGAATCATGATATCAACAAGAGTCTGAAGTTCTCGTTGAAGGCCAGCGTGACCGATCAGATCGCCAACGGTCAGGGTACACAGGGTGGTACTTATAAGGTACGTACCGAGAATGCCCTCTATGGTGTGGCCACCAAGGGTCTCTCCGAGTTCATCACTCCCGATTTCGGGAATATGTCCGACGATGAGATCAACGAGTGGCAGCGTGCCAACATGTCACTCTCTGAGCAGTCGGAGCAGTACTGGCGTAAGCGTCTGAACCGCACCTTCCGTTTCAACGGAGCCCTCGACTGGACCACTCCGCTGAAAGGTTTGAAAGCACATGTCGAAGGTGGTTATGACTACGGATTCAATGAGGTAAGGAACTGGTACGGTTCCACCACCACACAAGCCTCCTACGTAGGTGGTCTGCCACTGGCCGACTGGACCAAGACCAACCAGCGCACCATCCGTGAGAGTGCGAACGTGAACTACGACTTCAAGCTGAACAAGATCCATCACTTCAACGTAATGGCCGGTCAGGAGTACCGCTCCGTGAGAAGTGACTACAGTGCCATGGGTGCCAACAACTTCAGTAAGGCATACACGGCAGAAGATGTGTTCGCCAACTTCGGTTCTGGAAAGATCAACGAATCGCAGACACGAAGCTATGTGAACGCTGATGACAACACCATCTCTTTCTTCGGTCGTCTGAACTATACTCTCCTCGACCGTTACCTGCTCACCCTGACCTTCCGTGAGGATGGTAGCTCGAAGTTCGCCCACGGACACCAGTGGGGCTTCTTCCCCGCTGCCGCCGCCTCTTGGCGTATCATCGAGGAGCCCTGGATGCAAGGTGCATCGAAATGGCTGTCCAACCTGAAGCTCCGCGTTTCCTATGGTAAGGTAGGTAACAACAAGATCAGCAACAACACCTTCCAGCAGCTCTTCCAGTACTATTCAGGATCTAAGTCCTATGGTGTGGGTGAGACCCCGAACGTGGCACTGTCCGTGACCAACGTCCTTGCCAACCCGTTCATCACCTGGGAGAAGAGAACAACCCGTAACATCGGTCTCGACTTCGGATTCTTCCGTGAGCGTCTGAGCGGTAACATCGATGTCTATTGGAACAGCACCGACGACCTGCTCATCAATCACTCCGTGGCTGCTCCAGGTTACACCTCAGTCTATGAGAACTCTGCCTCTACCAGCAATAAGGGTGTGGAGCTGACCTTGAATGCCGTACTCTTCCAGAAGAAGAACTTCTCACTGAACGCCAACTTCAACATCGGCTTCGATAAGTCGAACGTGAAGAGCCTCGCCGAGGGTATCCAGCAGATGACCTTCCAGTCGGGATGGGCCAGCACCGACAACAAGAACCAGCAGGACTACATCGTCCGCGTGGGCGATCCTATCGGACTGGTTTATGGATGGAAGAGTGATGGTTACTATACCACCAACGACTTCCAGAGCTATGATGCTGGCACGAACACCTATGTCTTGAAAGAAGGTGTTCCCACCACAGCCCTCCTCGGTGGCCGCATCGGTATCCGTCCGGGTACGATGAAACTGAAGGACCTGAACGGTGACGGTGTGGTAGATACCAACGATATCACCGTAATCGGTGACACCAACGCAGACTTCTCCGGCGGTTTCGGTTTGAGTGGAACATTATATGACTTCGACTTCAACGTGAACTTCACTTTCACTGTGGGCAACGATATCTACAATGCCAACAAGATCCAGACCAGTTCACGCTATCGTGCGGGTACATACCCGAATATGCGCAACACCATGCGTCAGGCCAACTCCTACTCTTACATGAATCCGGAGAACGGACAGCTGCTGAGGACACTCGAGGAGTTGGCTTACTGGAACGAGGGTGGCAACGGACAATCGGCCAAGGAGATGTGGAGCCCGTTCTCTACAGGTGATGCCGTGGTGGTTCCCACCGACTGGGCTTTGGACGATGCTTCATTCCTGCGTCTGCAGAGCGTGACCATTGGTTACACCCTGCCCGCCAAGCTCACCAAGTCGTTCGGCGTACAGCGTCTGCGCGTTTATGCAACAGGCACGAACCTGCTCATCTTTACCAATTATCCGGGCTTCGACCCCGAGGTTAGCTCTTACGTACGTAACTCCAGCTACTCTGGTCTCACCCCAGGTATCGATTTCTCCTCTTATCCTAAGAGCCGTTCATTCACCTTTGGTGTGAACGTTACGCTGTAATGATGAATTATGAATTTAGCATCAAGAAAAGAAGATATGAAACTGAAGAATAAAATTATAGCTATAGCAGCTGTTGGAGCACTGGCACTGACCACTTCGTGCAGTGATACCTTGGACGTATCGTCTCCATCACAAATGGACCAGACGATGGTCTTCTCTTCAACAGAGTTTGCGACAAATGCCATCAACGGCGTATATATCCTGTTCTGCGAAGACCCCTATACCTCACGTATGTGCGGTGTATGGATGCAGAATACCGATGTGGAGGCAGAAGTGCCGTCGGCAGGTGTGCCCGCCAGCGACCGTCGTGCCGTTTGGTCATTGCAAGGTCCCGCCATCACGGGTTTCAACGATGTGTATAACGCATGGAACAACAACCTGCAAGCCATCGAGCGTGCCAACCAGGTGCGTGCCGGTATCGACAACAGCGCCATTGGCAATCAGGATGAGATGCAGCAGATCAAAGGCGAGGCAACTTGTCTGAAAGCATTCCGCTATTATCTGATGTGCGGTCTCTGGGGTGATGTTCCCTACTATGATGAGGCTGCCAAGTGGGGTGATGTGATCGACAAGCCCCGTACCGACAAGAACGTGATCTACAGCCGTTGTCTCCAGCAGCTCGTGGACATCGAGCCGAACATGAAATGGAGTGATGTGAACACGGGTGGTATCGAGCGTATGAACCGTGACTTTGCCATCGGTCTGATTGCCCGTCTGGCCCTGTTCCGCGCCGGTTACGGTCTGACCAGCGATGGTACGATGAAGCGTGCTGATGATTATCTCGACGTCAATGCCGACTCTCTCTCTGTTACCTACAAGAGTCTGAACGGTACTGAGGTGACCGCCCATACACACAACGACTATGTGCAGATGGCCAAGGACTACTGTCAGAAGATCATCCAGCTGAAAAACCGCGAACTGAATCCCGACTACTACACAGCTTTCGAGAACGAGATGAACTACACTGTGGTGAACAACAGTGAGGTACTGGCAGAGGTAGCCTTCGTACAAAACTACGGCGGTGATATTGGCTGGAGCTTCGGTGTGCCGAACACCAATGGCTGTTCGAATGGTAGCACCACCATCCAGGTGGGTCTGACACCCTCCTACTATATGTCATTTGCCGACAACGACTACCGTCGTGAGATCACCTGCGCCAACTATAACCACCAGGCCGACACCGTAGCCGCTGCCGCTGCAACGGGAATCAAGGTAGGCAAATGGGACCGTGCACTGGCTGCCAAGGCCCTGGGTAAGGACTCTTCCAAGGGTACCGGTATCAACTTCCCGCTGATGCGCTGGTCGGATATCCTGCTGATGCTCGCCGAGGCAGAGAATGAGCTGAATGGTCCTACCGCACTGGCCAAGGATTGTCTGACAAAGGTACGTACACGCGCCTTCAGGAACAGTCCTACCTTCGACGCCGACGTCACCAGCTACGTGAGTGCCCTCAACAGTAAGGAAGCCTTCTTCAATGCCATCGTCAACGAGCGCGCTTGGGAGTTCGGTGGTGAGGGACTGCGTAAGTTCGACCTCGTCCGTTGGAATCTCTATGCTCAGAAGATCGAGCAGGCTATGCGTACCATGCTCGTATGGGGTATCAACCACTACTACGCCGACATCGAGAAAGACGAGGCTGCCCTGGCACAAGTCCTGAGAGACTATCCTGAGGTTCCTCAGTATGCCAACTGGGCCAACAAACTGTGGTATGCCAAGCAGGGCCACGACAACCTGAGAACGGATATCAAGTGGTATAACACCAAATACAAGGTGGAATACGACGATGCTACGATGACCGCCGACGGATGGGCATCCGTGAACTGGGGTTCACAGCTCATCAAGCGCACACGCACCTATTCTTACAAAGGTGTTGACTACGGCACTACTGGAAGTAAGACTGAGAACAAAGACGCCGGCACCGTCACCTATGCTTTGGGAACCGCTCCGAACAATGTGGAGTTCACCATTACCAAGGGTGATCCCTCAGGTGTAACCCGCACCGATGTCTATCAGGCCAGCGACTATGCCACCCGTCTGTATCGTGGTTACTCCAACGGTGCACTGAAAGGCAATGGCATCGTTCCTTACATCCTGCCGATCGGTATCACCACCCTCAATGCCAGTGAAGTACTGAACAACGACGGCTATTGCTTCTCAAGCACTCAGATGGGAGAAGGCATCAATGTGGATGTGGCCACCATCGTCACAGAGAACTGGTAATCAATAACCCATAAAGAATAAGAGAATATGAAAAAGATATTGAAATCCTTTTTGCTGCTGATGGCAGTAACGACAGGAATGGGAACATTCGTCAGCTGTAGTGATGACGACCTGCCTGCTGCCGATGCCCTGTTCCGTCCGGTCATCAACGCCGACGATAACATTGAGCAAGGACTTGATGACAATGACTCACCTTATATGATTATCAAGTGGGACAACTACACCAGCGCCAATCAATATACGGTGAAGATAGAAGCATCCGACGGTAGCGACACCCGTGAGGTGACCACCGACACCACCTTCTATCGTTTCGACAACTTGCAGTATGACATGGAGTACAACATCAGCCTGAGCTCTTCGAATACACAGTCAGGACTGAGCTCCAAGCCGTTCACACTGACAACGACAACCCTCGACTTCCCGACAAGTCTGTTAACCCCGTCCACCAGCGACCTCATCGACATCCAGGCACGTGTTAGATGGGCTGAGGGTGTGAGCTACGACAAGCTGCGCATCATCAAGGATGAGGACAACGAGGTGATTGGTGAGGTGGATGTGACTGCCGAGGACAATGCTGCCGCACAGAAGATCATCGGTAACTTAGAGCCGAAGACCACCTACCGTGTGGAGGCATACGCCAACGGCAACTACCAGGGAAAGAAACGCATCACCACCGTGGCTTCCGAGAGCTATGACGGTGAAGTGGTTGACCTGCGTGGTCTGACGGAGAAAGAGAGTCTGAAGTGGATCAACACCACCAGTATCGACTCCATCGTCGCCCTGTATCCCGACAAAGACATCAACATCATCCTGCAGGGTGGCATGAACTACCGTTTAGAGACGGTGAACCTGCCCACCACGGCTGGAACACTGAAGTTCGTGACGGGTCTGACCCTGAAGGGCAATGCCATCTGGAACGTGACAGGAAACTTCAATCTCGTCAACGGCGTCAACCTCGGTGGTATCTCTTTCGAGAAGATCACCTTCACTGATGATGAAAGCAAGCCAAAGAACAGCAGCAACTACGGCGGTACCTATCTCTTCAACCAGAACAGCGACGCAGTGATCGGCACCGTATCCCTGAAGAGCTGTGAGGTACGCTACAAGCGCGGTGTGCTGCGTATCCGCGGCACCAACGTGGTGGAGAGTTTCATCGCCGATGACTGTATCTTCGAATATATTGGCGGTTATGGTATCACCAACGTTGACAACAACGGCGCTGCCATCAAGAACATCAAGGTGACGAACTCTACCTTCGCCAACTGTGTGCGTCTGTTCGTTAACACAAAGAGCAAGGATATCCCCTGTGGCACTGCAACCATCGAGAACTGTACCTTCGCCTACTTCGCCGGAGCGAGCAGAGGACTGATTGAGCTGCAGGAGAAAGAATGGAAGGGTGGCATCACCATCAAGAACTGTATCTACGGCTCTTGCGGTGAGGTGCACACTGCTCCCCAGGAAGGTATTAAGGGATGGTCGGGTACCGTAGTACCCACTGCCACCAATGTGTTCTTCACCAGTGACCTCATCTGGGCCATGAAGGAAGACGGCACACCCAACAATGCCTTTGAGGGCACAACGTTGTCAACGAATACCAAGGGAACATTCAAGAATCCGAATCCGGAAGGTGAGCTGATGCCTGGTGACTATACGCTCATCAATGCCGATGCCATCAAGGCAAAGGTAGGCGATCCGCGCTGGATTCCCTAAGCCTAATCCAAGGATATAACAGGAAGGTGTGCATGAGCACACCTTCCTGTTTATTCATTCTCCACCCCTTTTCTTTTCGTATAAATGAACATTAACAACCCCTTTATATGAAATCATTGACCAATATTATTGTCATGCTCCTGTCGTTGCTGCCAGCACTGGCATGGGCTGACGGAACAGAGCAGGAAGCGAAGGAGCAGAACACTCCCGAGGGCTGGAATGCCGTGCAACTGCCGCAGCTGCCTGCCATCACCACAGCCAACACCTTCACGATTACAGACTATGGTGCCAGTGTGTCCTCAGCAGACAACACCAAGGCCATTCAGGCCGCACTCGATGCTGCCAGCAAGGCCGGTGGCGGTATGGTCGTCATCCCTGCCGGTGAGTGGCTGTTCGGAAGGATCACCATCGGGTCGAAGACCATCCTCCATCTCTCTGCCAATGCTACCCTGAAGCTGTTAGCCTATCAGGATCAGCCCGACCACACCATCAAAACACCTTACATCACAGGAAAGAGCAATGCTTCCGATATTATCATTGAAGGAGAGAGCAGGGAGACCTCCATCATCGAAGGACAGGGAGGACCCTGGTGGGATGCCGTAGAGAAGAAAGAGTCGGGATTGCAACGAGGCTCGATCATCCGCTTCTACCAAGGACAACGGTACCTGTTCCGTCACTTCCGCATCCAGAATGCACCAGGCACCAACCTCACGGTGGGACAATCGGGAAAGGGTGCCCACGCCACCATCCATGACGTGGATATCATTGCACCGGCCTCATCGGCTGCCGATCCCTCCCATAACACCGACGGCGTACCTATCTGGACTCAGTATGTCAACATCTACAACTGCCTCATCGATACGGGTGATGACAATGTGGTAACCGACTCCGATGCGCAGTATATCCATGTATGGAACTGTCAGTTCAAAGCCGGTCATGGTGCTTCCTTGGGCAGTTATACAAAGAACATGCACCACATTATCTATGAAGATATCACCTTCGAAGGGACCGACTGCGGTTTCCGCCTGAAGTCGAATACCGACCGTAGCGGTGATGTGCACGACATCATCTTCCGGAACTGTACCATGACAAACGTGGCCACTCCAATCCAGATCACGGCATGGTATGACAAGGTGCCCGATAGTCCTGAGGCTGCCGAGGCTTCGCCCGAGACGAAGAAGAGCACGACACCCGAATACCATAACATCCTGATACAGAACGTGACGGCTACCGGTTACAACACCAAGAACAGTAACGACAAGAATTATAACGGTATCATGATCTACGGACGCCCCGAGAGCTATGTCTATGATGTCACCTTCGACCGTGTGAACATCTCGCATCGCAACGGTATTCGTATGTTTTTCTGCAAAGACATCAAGTTCATCGACTGTTCGTTCACCAAGACACGCACCAACCAGACGGTCACTGCTACAGATGCTGACCTGAGTCCTGTCATCGAGAAATCCTACCAGGTGACCTACTCCTGGGATGTAACGACAGGTATCAAAAATGTGGCCATGATCCCTTCAGACCATGCTTCCTACTACTCGCTCCAAGGATACAAGCTGACAAATATGCCGGGAAGGCACAGTGTCTATATCCAGAACGGGAAGAAGTGGATCAGATAAAACCATGAAAGAAAAACTAATATGAGAAAATTATTCATTGCCCTGCTCACAGCAGCCTCACTGACAGGCTCCGCCCAGCTGCTACCTTATCAGAACCCGAAGCTCAGTCCTGCCGAACGTGCCGAAGATCTGTGTTCCCGTCTCACCATCGAGGAAAAGGCGGCACTGATGATGGACCAGTCACCAGCCATCGAACGACTGGGCATTCCGCAGTTCGAGTGGTGGAACGAGACCCTGCATGGTGTAGGCCGTAACGGCTATGCCACCGTCTTCCCCATCACCATGAACATGGCAGCGACCTTCAACGATGCCTTAGTATATAAGGTGTTCACTGCCGCCAGCGACGAGGCCCGTGCCAAGAACATGGAGGCGAAGCGCAGCGGAGAGATGAAACGCTACCGCGGCTTGTCGTTCTGGACACCGAACATCAATATCTTCCGTGACCCCCGATGGGGACGAGGACAGGAGACCTACGGTGAAGATCCCTTCCTCACCACGAAGATGGGACTGGCGGTGGTGCGCGGACTGCAAGGCATGACCTACGAAGGACAGTGGCTGTCTGCCCCAGGCACCGTTGCCAAAGCAGGCACTCCCTTCTACAGGAAACTCTTCGCCTGTGCCAAGCACTATGCCGTGCATAGCGGTCCTGAGTGGAACCGTCACAGCTTCAATATCGAGAACCTGCCCGAACGAGACCTCTGGGAGACCTACATGCCCGCCTTCAAGGCATTGGTACAAGAGGGTGACGTCAAGGAAATCATGTGTGCCTATCAGCGCATCGACGGGGAGCCCTGCTGCGGACAAACCCGTTACCTCCACCAGATCCTACGCGATGAGTGGGGATTCAAAGGGATTGTCACCAGCGACTGCGGTGCTATCCGCGACTTCTGGGCACCGGGACATCACGGATTCACCACGACCAAGACCGAAGCAGCTGCCAAAGCAGTTATCGCTGGCACTGATGTAGAGTGCGGCAGCGAATACAAGTCACTACCCGAAGCCCTCAAGGCCGGACTGATTACCGAGGAACAGATCAATACCAGTCTGAAGCGCCTCCTTCAGGGACGCTTCGAGTTAGGTGACTTCGATGCCGACAACCTGGTGGAATGGACAAAGATTCCTTCCAGTGTCATCGCCAGCAAGGAGCATAAGCAGCTGGCACTGGAGGTAGCCCGCGAGGGAATGACACTCCTGCAGAACCGCAACAATATCCTTCCCCTGCGGCGAGATCAGAAGATTGTGGTGATGGGGCCGAACGCCAGCGACTCCACCATGCTGTGGGGCAACTACACAGGAACGCCCACCCATACGGTGACGATCCTCGATGGCATCAAAAGCAAATGTAATGACGTACGCTATGTACAAGGATGCGGCCTCACCCGTAACGAGGTAATAGAGAGTCTATTCAACGACCTGCGGACGCCGGATGGCCGTCAGGGTATGCGTGCCACCTACTGGAACAACGAGAAGTTCGAGGGAGAACCTGCCGCCACGGTGGTGAACACCTCCAGCATCCATCTGGTCAACGGTGGCAATACCGCTTTTGCCCCTGGTGTTAACCTGGAACATTTCTCCGTGAAATACGAAGGCGTGCTGACCCCGAAGAAAGATGCCGACATCCTGCTGAACCTGAACGTGGAGGACTATATCGCAGTCATCTTCAACGGGGATACGCTGGTGAGCCGTTGGAACGGACATGGTGTGAGGGAGCAGACCTTCGAGGAACACGTGAAGGCTGGTGAGCACTATACCATTGAAGTGGATTATGTCCAAAATATCGGACTGGCATTCATCAGCTTTGACATCGCACAAAGGGTGGACACCCAGTTCGATAACATTCTCAACGAGGTGAAGGATGCCGACGTAGTGGTGTTTGTCGGTGGTATCTCTCCCCGTCTGGAAGGTGAGGAGATGCGAGTGAACGAAGAGGGCTTCCGCGGCGGTGACCGTATCAGTATCGAGCTGCCGAGGGTACAGCGCGAGATGATTGCCAACCTGAAACGTGCCGGAAAGAGCGTGGTCTATGTGAACTGCTCGGGCAGTGCCCTCGGACTGGTCAGCGAAAGCCAGTATGCCGATGCCATCCTGCAGGCATGGTATGGCGGTGAGCAAGGAGGACAAGCCGTGGCGGATATCCTCTTCGGCGACTATAACCCTACCGGTAAGCTGCCTGTGACGTTCTACCAGAACGCCGACCAGCTGCCAGACTTCGAGGACTACCGCATGACAGGCCGCACCTATCGTTACTTCAAAGGCAACGTTCTCTACCCCTTCGGCTATGGACTGAGCTACACCACGTTCCAGACGGGTAAGCCCGTCTATCGGAACGGAAAGGTGACCGTAAGTGTGAAGAACACGGGTAAACGTGCCGGTACCGAGGTGGTACAGGTGTATATCCGTAACCCGAAGGATACCGAAGGTTCTCTCAAGACCCTGCGTGCCTACCAGCGTGTGCAGCTCAAAGCCGGTGAGAGCAAGGTGGTAACCATTCCCCTACCCCGCAACAGCTTCGAACTGTGGGATGCCGAAAGCAACACCATGCGCGTGGTTCCCGGACAATATGAGGTCATGGTAGGTACTTCATCACAGGACAAAGACCTGAAGAAAACTGTTGCCAGAATCCAATAAGATTCCGGCAACACACATACGATTTGGGCAACAGCCTTGCACAACTTAGGCAACAGTGTTGCACACTTTGTGCAGATGCCTTGCACACTTTGTGCAGATGCTTTGCACAAAGTGTGCACTTAAGCAGCACACATCATGCACAACATTGACCACAAAAAACACAGGTTTCAGAGCTGCTGAAACCTGTGTTTTGTTTTACTGTCGATAGGATTAAAGACCGAACTTGTAACCGATGGTAATTGAAGCCATCTGGTTTTTGCTATCTTTGTATCCTGGCTCAGACTCCTTGTTCACCTTGGTGATACCAATGTTGTAGCGCACGTCGATGCAGATAGGAATCTTGAACTCATAGCTGATACCAACGGGAATGGAGAAGTCGAACTTGTTGAACGATTCTTTCATGTCCTCATCAAACTTCGTAGTGGCCGAATGACCGTCACCGCTATAGGAGAGCTTAGCCTTCATATCAGCACTGGTCAGGAATCCGAATTGTGCACCAGCCTTCACAGCAAAGCCCTTGAAGAGATAATAGTTCAGTGTCAGCGGTACGTTCAGGTAACTGGTCTCCACCTTAAAATCCTTCAACTCAGCCGTGATGCCACGATCAGTAATCTTTGTATCTTCCCATCCACTACCAGCCTGTGCGTAGTTGACGCCAGCAGCCACACTCAGTCTGTCGGTAAAGCGATACTCTACTTCGGCACCGATGATAGAACCACCTGTGAACGTTGCGTCGATTTTCTTGCTTAATCCAGTTTCGCTTGGACTGATGTCAGGCATATTGCTCAATCTGGCACCTGTACCACCAAGATAGGGCTGAACTGTAAACGTACCAGCCTCAAACCGAGACTGTGCACTCACACTTAAGGTAGCCATCATGGCGGCTACAACCATCAAAATCTTCTTTCTCATTGTCTTATTCAATTAAATCAATTATTAGAACTTATAGCGCAGACCGGCACAGAGCGTACCTTTCTCACCAAGTCCGGCCTCAACAAAACCACGGAATTTTGTACTTCCGAACTCTGCACCCAAGGCAGTTGCCTGGAACATGAAACTGGTCAGCGTCTCGTCTTTTGCGTCTGGATCAGAAGTCTTTACGCTACTGTCAATCGAGATAGAGGCAAACATCACACCAGCTGAGACGGCAGAATACAAACCGAAGTTCTTCTTGCGCAGCCAGTTGAACTTCACAGACGGCATCAAGCTGATATACGTCTCATTCAAATCTTTATGACCCGTTTTCTTATCAATAGCCTCGCAACCAGCATACACGCCCACGGCACCGACAGCTACAACGGGTGAGATATGATGATAGTACTCCAAACCGATGGGACCCCACCAGGAGCTCTGATCGCCAGCAGCGGCAGAGAACATCGTGCTATAAATAGAAAGGATGTTTGATGCTGATTCTATACCATAGAACACACCCAGTTCATTTTTCGGCTCATCCTGAGCATTCACATTCAGGGCAACCGTCATGGTGGCTGCGACCATTACTAAAAACTTTTTCATTGTCGTAAAATATTTATTAAGATGTAAAACATTCAAATAATCTTCCCAGTCAAAACATGAGTCTCGGCATCCTTTCGTTTCGATGCAAATCACTCAGGCATAGTTCTATTTCGCTGCAAAAATACAAATTTTTCCTGAAACACAATACTCTTAGACATAAATAGTAAAGAAAATTTGAATGTCAGTGAATATATATACATTAAAAACCGGGAAACAGGACGATTCCTGTTTCCCGGATTGTCTGATAAAGAAGAAGTTACTCTTTCTTAGCAGCCTTCTTCGGTGCTGCCTTCTTCGGAGCATCCTTAGCCTTGTCGATCTTGGCCTTCAACTTATCCTCCTCTGCCTGCATCTTCTCCACCTTGGCCTGCAAACGAGTAATCTCCTTGTCCTTCATGTTGATCTCATCACCCTGGTTACGGATGGTGGTGAGCAGGGCATTCAGCTCATCATTGTCGATATCCTCAGGATAGAGACTGCGCACGCGGCTCATGAAGTCACCCAGGATGTTCATGTAGTTGGTGAAGGCATCGAACGGACTGGCATAGATACCACGATCGAGTCCTACGTTACTGGGTTTGGTGGTCATGAAACGGAAGTTGTTACTTGCCTGCAGGTAGTCCCAGTCCTGGTTGATGCGCGGATCGTTAGCGATACGCACGCGGTCAGCGATGCTGTACAGTTTATTGAACGCCTCACGCTGCATGGGATTACCCAACCAGCAAGACACATCGCGCTCCTCATCTACCCACGACAAGGTGTCGGGAACTTCGAGGTTGCCCACACTCTTCATCTTTCCGCAGATCTCCGACGGTGTAGAGAAGGTAATGCCTTTCTCCTTGGCACATGCCGGCAGAGCCTTGATGAACTCGAGGATATTACTGCTCAACGGCTGGGCGATACCCAGGGCTGACAGCTCCATGAAGATATTGATCACCTGCTCCTCCTCAGGGAAGTTGGCGATACGGTTGATGTAAGCATCCGCAAAAAGAGGATAGCCGTCCCACTCACTGTTGTTGAAACGCAGCGAGATATCATCCGACAGTTCCACATCGCGCAACAACAGCTTCAGACTCGGAGCCAGTGCGCAGTTATAGACATAGTGCGGACTCTTCCATCCCAGCACATGCTTGGCACCCTCGGTGAGCATGCCCTTGAAGCCCAGGGCAGCAGCCTGTGCACCGATATCATCACTGTAGATAAGAGAAGAGTTGCGGAGGATCGTGGGTTTCTTTCCGAAATACTCCTCAATCTTCGCAGCCTGCTTCTTCACGTCAGCGGCGAAGCACTCCTCGTTAGCCAAGGCCGACAAGCCATGACTATAGGGCTCTGCAAGGAACTCCACACAGCCGGTCTCATTGAGCTGCTGCAGTTTCTCGAGCACCTGTGGTGCGTGCATCTCCAACTGCTCGATACCTGTTCCGGAGAGCGAGAAGGCGAGTTTGAAATACTTGCCGTTCTCAGCGATCATCTGCTGGAAGGCGTTGAGTGCCGGCATATAGGAACGCTCGGCGATATCGGTGATACTACGCTCGTTCTCGTAGTCATCGTAATAGTAATGGTCGGTACCGATATCGAAGAAACGATAGCGCTTCAGATGAATAATCTGATGTATCTCAAAATATAAACAAATTGTTTTCATAATGATTTCGTTATTACGGTATTGCGTTTTATTATAAAGGTTATTACTCCCATCCAAGTGTTCTCTTATACAGTGTGCGAATCCATGTTCCAACCTTCACCCAGGTGATCTGATCCACCTCTTTCTTTCCTTCCTCTTGCAGGTACTTGAAGAGGCTCTCATTGGTACAGATAGAATACATGGCATCGGCTAAGGCGTGGATATCCCAATAGTCAACCTTGATACAGTTGTTCAGGATCTCCGCGCATCCGCTCTGCTTAGAGATAATCGACGGTGTGCCGCACTGCATAGCCTCCAGCGGTGAGATACCGAAGGGCTCTGAGACAGAAGGCATCACATAGACATCCGAATCTTTCAGACACTCATACACCTGCTTACCGCGCATAAATCCCGGGAAGTGGAAGCGGTCGGCAATACCTCTTTCGGCTGCCAGATAGATCATCGCCTCCATCATGTCGCCGCTGCCAGCAAAGCAGAAGCGCACATTACGGGTACGTTGCAGTACCATGTTGGCTGCCTCCACGAAGTACTCGGGACCCTTCTGCATGGTGATACGTCCGAGGAATGTCACCACCTTCTCCTTACCCGTATGGTCGGGACGCGGGATATCCTGCAGCTCCTGACGGAGAGGATACACGGCATTATGTACAGTGAAGCACTTCCTCGGATCCTGATGGTAGTGGTTGATCACCGTCTGACGAGTCAGCTCCGACACGCACATGATGCAGTCGGCATTGTCCATACCGTCTTTCTCGATACCATACACCGTGGGGTTCACCTTACCGCGGCTGCGGTCGAAGTCGGTGGCATGTACATGGATGCACAATGGTTTACCGCTCACATTCTTCGCATGGATGCCGGCGGGATAAGTCAGCCAGTCGTGGGCATGGATGATATCAAACTCTTCCGTGCGTGCCACCACACCAGCTATCACCGAGTAGTTGTTGATCTCCTCGTGCAGGTTGGAGGGATATCCTCCAGCGAACTCCATACAACCGAGATCGTTGACGTTCATGTAGTTGAAGTCGGCATAGATATTATCACGCAGTTGATAATAATAGTCGGGGTTCATGATGTTACCCACACGACTCTGTACATAGTCGCGGTCAACATCACGCCAGGCAATAGGTACCGCATTCATGGCGATGATACGGGCAGCATGCTGCTCCTCATCACCAAACGGATGCGGCAGACAGAGTGCAATATCAATGTCACCCTGTGCCTTCAAGCCTTCAGAAATACCGTAGTTTGCGGTGGCCAGTCCACCGAACACGTGAGGAGGATACTCCCATCCAAACATTAATACTTTCATAGTCGTGCCTCCTTATTTATTATATGTATATTTCTCCAGCATGTTCAGCGTA
>OCTX014576943.1_pt1 | contig 16010 bp, 12 predicted proteins | sample 1539691 | NCBI WGS metagenome assembly OCTX01 (sample SAMN02144231, study PRJEB22623) | gut metagenome | biome: sheep rumen | host: Ovis aries | place: New Zealand | reverse complement strand
CTCAAGAAAGGTTTTGAGATTTATAGTGTTTTGCGCCATCCCTTTGCTCGCGCTCTTTTCATGCTCTTTATGATTAGCGAGGTTCACCCGTTTTCTGACGGCAACGGACGTGTATCCCGTATCATGATGAACGCAGAGTTAACTGCTGCAGGACAGTCGAAAATCATCATCCCAACCGTTTTCCGCACCGATTACCTCAGTGCATTGCGTCAACTAACCAGGAAGGACAACCCTGAGAAACTGATCAATGCCATCCAGCGTGTCCGTCTATTCAGCTTTAACCTGCGGGGAGACAACTTCGAGCAGATGCGCGACTACATGGAACGCTGCAATGCCTTCAAGGAAGAGGACGAGTATATACTTCGGTTTTAGTTTTCTTTAAGGTGTCACTAAATGTAAAGAGACATCATGGATGGAGTTGATAGTGAAAGTCGCATAAGTCGCTTGGAGTCTGAAATCAGGTATCTGAAAGGGTTGCTTGACGAGAACGGAATTGCATACGACTATGAGACATACGTCGATAGTTCTAAGAAGGAGGAACCTGTTCAGATAGAATTTCCTGTGCTGACGGCCGAGCATGCTATACAGTTCTATTCTTACTTTCGAGGGCGCAAGGATGTGTATGTGAAGCGGGCGGCAAAGAAAGGATATTATACGCAATGTAATAATTTCTGGAAATATGGGGTGTGTCCCAAAGCGAGTGGGGAGAAAGTGAAGTGCCAGGAATGTCCGGCAAAGGATTATACAGAGCTGAAGGTGTCAGCAATCTTGGAACATCTCAATGGCAGAAAGGAAGATTGCACCGATGTAATCGGTTTATATCCACTTTTTCCAGATGGAACATGTTGGTTCCTGGTTTTTGACTTCGACAATCATGAAGAGGGTGCTTCTCCAAAGGAAGGATGGGAACAGGAAGTTGATGCGCTGAGGAAAATTTGCCAGTCAGTCGGAATTGATGCATTGGTAGAACGTTCCAGATCGGGTCATGGTGCCCACGTATGGATATTCATGAACGAAGCAATCCAAGCGGCGAAAGTTCGGAGATTTGGTGAGGCATTGCTGGCTAAGGGCTCAGAATCAGTTAGTATGAAGAGTTTCCAATATTATGACAGGATGATGCCAATGCAGGATAACCTACCTGAAGGGAAATTGGGAAATCTCATCGCCCTGCCTCTTCAGGGACAAGCACTTCGTAAAGGAAATAGTGCTTTTGTGGATGAACTATGGAGACCATACCATGACCAATGGGAAAAATTGATGCATACGCGGAAGTTGTCTGAAACAGATGTAGATACGTACATCAAGGCATGGTGTCCAGAGGCTGACACCATGAAATTGTTCCAAAGTGACAAGGTGGATGAGTCTGAAGACGGAAACTTGCTCCTCTTTGGAACCAGTCCCCTTCCTTTGCCCCGTTACTTTAAAACAGACGATGTAGATGGAACGGTGAAAGTTATTCTCGCTGATGGCGTATATGTTGACAAACGGAATTTGAAACCACGTTTGCAGAATGCCATCAGGAGACTGGCTGCCTATACAAATCCGCAGTTCTACCAGAATCTGGCCTTAGGGTTCTCTACTCGTGAAACACCACGGATAGTATATGACGGGTATGACAATGGTGATTATATCGTTCTGCCACGAGGTTGTTTCGAAGAACTGAAGAATCGTTTGTCTGAGGCCGGGATCCCCTATGATATCAAGGATAAGAGGCAGAAAGGACAGACTATAGATGTTTCTTTCAGAGGGGAACTGTATGCAGAACAGATTGTCGCGGTTGAACACCTCCTGAATTATGATAACGGGATGCTGGCAGCTGCAACAGCTTTTGGTAAGACCGTCATTGGCGCTAATCTGATTGCCAAACGGAAGGTCAATACGCTTGTACTGGTGCATACCGCTGAGATTATGAATAACTGGGTCAGAGATTTGGAACGATTCCTTGTAATCAATGAAGAACTGCCGACATATACTACGCCCAAAGGTCGCATTAAACAAAGAGATTCAGTCATCGGTACTTTCTCCTCTCAGAAGAAGGCGGCAACGGGAATCATTGATGTTGGCATGATAGGTTCGTTAGGGAAGGTGGATGACGTCAATCCGATGGTGCGCGATTACGGGATGATAATAGTGGATGAATGCCATCATGCAGCTGCAGCAACTTTTGAAAACGTTCTGCGGGCATCGACTGCCAAATATGTGTATGGTATGAGCGCTACCGTGAAACGGGGTGACAAACAAGAACGTAAGCTGTATATGCAGTTAGGGCCGATTCTGCATAGGTATACCGCCAAAGAACGGGCAGAGAAACAGGGTATTGGTCATTATGTATATCCTCGGTTTACGAGGATTGTTGACCTATCATCATCAGAAGATAGACATATTTCAGAATTGAATCGGTTAATTGTCGATAATGAGTTGCGGAATATGCAAATCGTGGCTGATGCGATAGATTGTGTCAAGAAAGGCAGGACTCCAGTAGTGATGACTAAATATAGGGAACATGCGGAAACTTTATATACCCTTTTGCAAGGTGCAGCAGCACATGTCTTCCTATTACAAGGGGGAACAGGCTTAAAAGCACGAACCGAATTGAGAAAGGAAATGGCCTCGGTGAGTCGCGGCGAAAGTGTAATCCTCGTCGCAACAGGGCAATATATCGGTGAGGGTTTTAACTATCCACGATTAGACACAATGCTATTGGCGATGCCGATATCATTTGAAGGAAATGTCGAGCAATACGCAGGCCGACTGAACCGCGATTATGAAGGAAAAAAGGATGTCATCATCTTCGACTATATTGATAAACACATTCCCGTATTAGAACGGATGTATCATCGGCGTTTGAGAACTTATAAGAAAATAGGTTTTGAGGTTTGTACGGAAGTGATGGATAAGCAGGTGGTGAACAATTCCATCTTTGATTATGCTGGCTATTGGCATATATTTGAGAAGGATATTCTTTCTGCAAAGAGGAGCATCGTCATCTCCAGTCCATACCTTAGTTCAAGGAAAGTTGACTGGCTTGCAGACCAGTCTGGGACTATTCAGAAAAGAGGCGTAACTCTCACCATTTTTTCTCTATGTACAGAGGACTATCCAGAGGACGGTAGGGAACACCATGCAGAATTGCTGGAGCAGTTGAGTGACGCAGGATTCATCGTAAATGTGCAGAATAAGTGTCATGAACGTTATGCTGTAATTGACCAATCACTTGTTTGGTATGGCAGTTTAAACCTTCTCTCCAGAGGGCGGGAGGAAGATAGTCTGATGCGGATAGATTGCCCAGAAATTGCGGCAGAGCTATTGGAGTTGACATTGAAATAAGCCAAATTTCAAGAGTACTTTTTTCAGGCAGAGTCCGAAACTCTGTGAACAATATCGCCTTGAAATGTTAAATTTTTGAGATTTTGCTATAATCACTTGTATCGTCGCTTTATTGGTTTACTTTTGCAGCCCAAAATTGAAATTGTATTTTGATATGGTTAAGAAAGAAATCAAAAGCATTATTCTCTATCTCAATAGCGCTGTTGCTATCGATTATCTGACTGATGAGCAGGCTGGTGTTCTCTTCAAAGCAGTACTACGCTATGGTAGGAATGGACAGATGCTTGAATCGTCAGATACTGCATTGACTGCATTGTTTACGATGCTATGCACGCAGATAGATCGTGACCACAAGAAGTATGAAGAACGTTGTGAACGTAATGTTACGAATGCCATGAATCACGGGGACAGGTATGATTCATCAACACAAATATTGATTTCCCAAATAATGGCGCTCTCACAGCTTTCCTGACGGCACTGGGCACGACCAGTTGCATGGGATACGGACCAATCGCTCTGTGAGCGTAATGAGAAGCAAGGGTTCCCTAATCGAGGAACCCTTGTTTTTTGAGTGCTTCCAGAAGACCCTGGCTCATGGCCTCGTTGTCCTTGCGGGTGTATCGGATGTCGGTGAATATCTGGGCGAGGGTTTCTTTGTTGTTGATGCGCAGGAATTCGAGGTTCTCGGGCAGGTGCTCCTTGTCGTAATAATACTTGTCGATGTCGGCGGCCAGGTAGTCGCGGTAGGTCTCGTGGTGTACGAAGCTGTCGAGGGGCAGGCGGTCGGAGAGGGGAGGCTGCTCGTCGGGCCATCCCACGGTGAGGGTGGCTACGGGCATGACGAGACGGGGGAGCTGGAGGATGTCGATGATCTGCTGGGGCTGATAGACGGTGGTGCCCAGGTAGCAGTAGCCCAGTCCTTCCTCGTCCATGAGGTTACAGAGCGTCTGGGTGTAGAGCAGTGCATCGGTGGCGGCATTGATGAACGACAGGAAGTTGTCGTAGCCCGGCTCAGCCTGTCGGCAGCGGGCCCATGTGCTGGTGCGGTTGAAGTCGGCGCAGACGGTGAGCACGACGGGTGCCTGGGTCACCATGGGCTGGTTGAAGTGGGCTGGTGCCAGCCGCTGCTTCATCTCCTGGGAACGTGTGACGACGACGCTGTAGAGCTGCAGGTTGCCCATGGTCTGTGTGCGCGCTGCCTGAGTCATGAGGCGGTTCAACAACTCTTCCGTTACTTCTCTCTCGCTATAATGGCGTATGGTTCGCCTTGTTTCTAAGTTTTTCATGTGTGCAAAGGTAAACATTCTTGTCCAAACCGGAAAACTTTTTTGGATTTTTAATATAGAAAGTTGTCCAAAATAGAAAACTTATCATTAACTTTGCAGCCAATTAAATCAGACTTGAAGAATATGGAATTGAATAAGACATACACGCATGACGAGGCTTTCGAGGCCTCACTTGCTTATTTTGGCGGTGACGAGCTGGCCGCCAGGGTGTGGGTGAACAAGTATGCCATGAAGGATTCTTTTGGCAACATCTATGAGAAGTCGCCCGAACAGATGCACTGGCGTATTGCCAACGAGATAGCCCGAATAGAGAAGAAGTATAAGAACCCGATGACGGCACAGGAGATTTTCGACCTGCTGGACCACTTCCGTTATATCGTGCCTGCAGGCAGTCCGATGACGGGCATCGGCAACGACCATCAGATTGCGTCGCTGTCGAATTGCTTCGTGATCGGTCTGGACGGCGATGCCGACTCGTATGGTGCGGTGATGCGCATCGACGAGGAGCAGGTGCAGCTGATGAAGCGTCGCGGCGGTGTGGGTCACGACCTGAGTCATATCCGCCCGAAAGGTCAGCCGGTGAACAATTCGGCACTGACATCGACGGGACTGGTGCCCTTCATGGAGCGTTATAGCAACAGTACTCGCGAGGTGGCACAGGACGGACGGCGCGGTGCGCTGATGCTGTCGGTCAGCATCAAGCATCCCGACTCGGAGGCTTTTATCGATGCCAAGATGACGGAGGGCAAGGTGACGGGTGCCAACGTCAGCGTGAAGATAGACGACGAGTTCATGCGCTGTGCTATGGAAGATAAGCCCTACGTGCAGCAGTTCCCCATCGATAGTGAGAATCCGGTGGTGAGCAAGGAGATCTCGGCCAAGGCGCTGTGGGAGAAGATAGTGCACAATGCATGGAAGAGCGCTGAACCCGGTGTGCTGTTCTGGGACACCATCCTGCGGGAGAGCATTCCCGACTGCTATGCCGACCTGGGGTTCCGCACCGTCAGCACCAATCCGTGCGGCGAGATTCCCTTGTGCCCGTACGACTCGTGCCGACTGCTGAGCATCAACCTCTATTCATACGTGAAGAACGCCTTCACGAAGGATGCCTATTTCGACTACGAATTGTTCAAGAAACATGTGAGGATGGCCCAGCGGCTGATGGACGACATCGTCGATCTGGAACTGGAGAAGATAGACCTCATCATGGAGAAGGTGAAAAGCGACCCGCAGTCGATGGAGGTGAAAGGTGCCGAGCTGCATCTGTGGGAGAAAATCAAGGCGAAGAGCTCGAAAGGACGTCGCACCGGTGTGGGTATTACGGCAGAGGGCGACATGATAGCCGCCATGGGACTGCGCTATGGCACGCAGGAGGCCACCGACTTCTCGGTAGAGGTACATAAGACACTGGCGCTCAACGCCTACCGTTCGAGTGTGGAGATGGCTCGCGAGCGCGGTGCCTTTGAAATCTACGATGCCAAGCGCGAGGAGAACAACCCGTTCATCCAGCGCATCAAGAGTGCCGACCCTGCCTTGTATGCCGACATGGTGAAGAGCGGACGCAGAAACATTGCCTGTCTGACCATCGCCCCGACGGGAACCACGTCGCTGATGACGCAGACCACCAGTGGTATAGAACCTGTATTCCTGCCCGTCTATACCCGTCGCCGCAAGGTGAATCCCAACGATGTGGATGTGCATGTGGATTATGTGGATGAGGTGGGCGACTCCTTCGAGGAGTACATCGTCTATCACCCGAAGTTCCTGGAATGGATGAAGGTGAACGGACTGGATACCACGAAGCGATACACGCAGGAGGAGATAGACGAGCTGGTGGCTAAGTCGCCATACTATAAAGCTACCGCCAATGATGTAGATTGGCTGATGAAGGTACGCATGCAGGGAGCTATCCAGAAGTGGGTGGACCACTCGATCAGCGTGACCGTCAATCTGCCGAGTGATGTAGATGAGGCACTGGTGAACCGCCTGTATGTGGAGGCATGGCGCTCGGGATGCAAGGGCTGTACCATCTACCGTGACGGAAGCCGTTCGGGTGTGATGATCAGCGTGACGAAGAAAGACAAGAAGACGGACAGTGCGGAAGATACCACCAAGGACAACAACATCGAAGTGGCTCCCGTAGTACCCTGCCAGCATCCCGAGGTGACGGAGGTTCGCCCGAAGGAACTGGAATGTGACGTGGTCCGTTTCCAGAACAATAAGGACAAATGGGTGGCCTTCGTAGGACTGTTGGATGGCTATCCCTACGAGATATTCACCGGTCTGCAGGACGATGAAGAGGGTATCGTGCTGCCCAAGACGGTAACGAAGGGTAAGATTATCAAGCAGATGAATGACGACGGCACGAAGCGCTACGACTTCCAGTTTGAGAACAAGCGTGGCTACAAGACCACCGTGGAGGGCCTGTCGGAGAAGTTCAACCCCGAGTACTGGAACTATGCCAAGCTCATTTCGGGTGTGCTGCGCTATCGTATGCCCATCGACCATGTCATCAAGCTGGTGTCATCGCTGCAACTGAAGTCGGAGAGCATCAACACCTGGAAAGTGGGTGTGGAGCGTGCCCTGAAGAAATATATCGTGGACGGCACCGAGGCCAAGGGCCAGAAGTGTCCGAACTGCGGCTCGGAAAGTCTGGTATATCAGGAAGGCTGCCTGATTTGTAAGAACTGCGGGTCGTCAAGGTGTGGGTGATTTAGAGTTTAGAGTTTAGAGTTTAGGGTTTAGAGTTAAGAGTTTAGAGTTGAAAGTTGATAATACATATATTATATTAAGGGAAGTCCGCTTCCACGCTTTCCACGGGGTGATGCCCCAAGAACGGAAGGTGGGGGCGGACTTTGCCGTGTCGCTGAAGGTAGGCGTGGATCTCAACCGGCCCGTGGTGAGTGACGAGGTGGCAGACACCCTGAACTATGCCACACTCTACGAGGTGGTGAAAAGGGAGATGGAGATACCTTCCCGATTGCTGGAACATGTGGCAGGACGAATCGGGCAGGCCGTGTTCGACCACTTCCCACAGGTGACAACGGCAGAGGTCGTGCTGACTAAACTAAACCCTCCCATGGGGGCTGACTTGGGAGGTGCTGGCGTAGAATTACACTTAATAAATGATAAAACTATGCCGTAAGTGCTTGGTTTTTAACGGAAAATGACTACTTTTGCACCCGCAATGAAGAAGAGACTGTTTGTTTTTCTATGGATAACATGTACGTTTGTGGCTTTAGCAACGGCTGCAAGCAGAAAGTTCACGCTCGTTATCGACGCGGGTCACGGCGGCACGGATGCAGGTGCTGTAGGGGCTATTACGAAGGAGAAGCATATCAACCTGAACGTGGCATTAGCCTTCGGAAGACTGGTGGAGCGCAACTGTCCTGACGTGAGAGTTATCTATACGCGTAAGACGGATGTCTTTGTGCCTTTGCACACTCGTGCGGATATTGCCAACCGTAACAAGGCCGACCTTTTCATATCTATCCATACGAATGCGTTGCCCAAGGGCCGTATCTCCCGTGGTCTGGAAACATATACGTTGGGTATGCACCGTGCCGCAGACAACTTGGATGTGGCAAAACGCGAGAACTCCGTCATCCTGATAGAGACAGACTACAAGGAGCGTTACCAAGGTTTTGATCCCCGTTCGGCAGAGAGTTATATCATGTTCGAGTTCATGCAGGACCGCAATATGGCGCAAAGTGTTGATTTGGCAAAGTATGTCCAGCGCCGCACCTGTGCTTCTGCGGGACGATCAGACAAAGGCGTGAAGCAGGCAGGTTTCTTGGTGTTGCGAGAGACGTCTATGCCCAGTTGTCTGATAGAGTTGGGCTTTATTTCCACGCCTGACGAGGAACGCTATCTTCATTCAGCTGCTGGTGTAGAGCAGTTGGGACGCGGCATTTATCAGGCTTTCGTGGATTACCGTAACAAATACGATAAGAACATCAAAGTGCCTTTCAAGGCTGAAACACGTCAGGAGGTGACTATCCCTGCTGTTGTTCCTCAAGAAGAACCAAAGGTGGCTCCTAAGGAAGAACCAAAGGTGGCTCCTAATGAAGAACCAAAGGTGGCTCCTAAGGAAGAACAGAAGATGGTAGTTAATGAAGAACCACAGGCGGCATCTAAGGAAGAGCCTAAAGTCATAGCCCCGGAAAAACCACAAGTTGCCGCTCCTGCCTGTCCCGTATTCAAAGTGCAATTGTTAGCCAGCAGTTTCCGCTTGAAGCCCAATGATGTAGCATTGAAAGGACTGACAGAAGCTACCTGTTATGAAGAAGGTGGCATGTTCAAATATACGGTAGGTGCATCGGAAGACTACAACGAAATAAGTCAGCTTCGTAAATCGATACTTGATAAATTCCCACAAGCCTTTATCATAGCTTTTAAGGAAGGAAAGAAGATGAATGTAAACGAGGCGATAAGAGAGTATAAGCGTAATAAACTTAAAAAATAAAGTTCATGAAATTCTTTACAAAAGAAGTGAAGATAGCACTGATTGCCATCATTGGCATCGTAGTGTTGTTCTACGGATTAAAGTTCTTGAAAGGGCTCCATCTCTTTTCAAGTACCACCTCATATTATGTCGCTTTTAATGATGTCAGTGGCCTGTCGCCATCGTCTCCGGTCTATGCCAATGGCTATAGGGTAGGAGTGGTGAAGACGATGAATTATGATTATAACCCTCAGGGCAAGATTATAGCCGAACTGGATCTGGATCAAAATATGCGGGTACCCCGTGGCTCTCATGCTGAGTTGGCTAGCGACCTGTTGGGAAACATTAAGATTAACATCGTGTTCTCTGATGATCCAATTCACATGATTAGTGTCGGTGATACGATTCCAGGCGAGTTGGAAGCAGGCATGATGAACAAGGTGGGGAAAATGTTGCCTGCCATAGAGAAGATGTTGCCTAAACTGGATTCTATTTTGCTGAACTTGAATACGCTGTTAGCCGACCCAGCACTGCGCAATACGCTACATAACGTAGAAGGAATGACTGGCAACCTCAATGCTGCCAGTGCTGACCTGAAGAACCTGTCGGCTTCATTGAACAGGGAGATACCCAGCATGATGAGCAAGACCAATGAGGTGTTGGATAATACACAGAAGTTGACGGGTAATCTGGCTGCCGTTGACGTGGCAGAAATGACGGCTAAGGTCAATCAGACACTGGCTAACGTGGAGCAGATGACTCAGAAACTGAACAGTAACGAAGGAACGCTGGGGCTATTGATGCGTGACGCTTCACTCTATCAGAATCTTACCTCAACAGCAGCGTCAGCCGACTCGTTACTGATTGATTTAAGGCAGCATCCAAAGCGTTATGTCCATTTCTCAATTTTTGGCAAAAAAGATAAGTAAAAAAGTAGTCAATTTTTAATTTGTCTAAATAAGATACAAGAGTAACGATTCTTGCACGTGACAATCTAATTGCTTGAAATACCAATGGATTAACGACGTGGTTAAAAATAGATGCACATGATGGAAATCGTGTGCATGCTTTTTCTAAATGCTTGAAAATCAAGAAAGTTGTAAATTGCAAGAGAAAAATGTTTATATTGTTTCTACTTCACTCATAAAGGCCGTAAAAATGAGAAAGTTACAATTTTTTTCATAAAAACATACAAATATCGATGATTTGTGGGATTGAAAAAAAAATGCGAACTTTGCAATCGAAAACAATAAACGTGAGACCAAATTGTCTTTCAATAACTATTAAAATAAGGTAACACACATGGTAAACAATCCAAAGGCGCTGTGGGAAAACTGCCTTCGACTGGTGAAGGAGAATGTCACGGAGCCGCAATATAGGACATGGTTCGAGCCGATTGTCTTCGAGAGCTATAACGAAGACACTCGAACGCTCCTCGTACAAGTACCGAGCATGTACGTGTACGAGTACCTTGAGGAGTACTATGTGGGCTTACTGAGCAAGGTTATTGCACGTTGCTTCGGACAAGCGGCCAAGCTGACTTATCGAGTGGTTACCGATAAAATAAACGGTTTGTCGCAAGACGTGGAGGCTGAGGAGCCTGCCAACATAGAGCCCGCTCCCGTCACTTCACGTGGAAATAAGGCGCCAACAGTGTTGGATGCTGCCGTTCCTCAGGATCTCAATCCTCAGTTGGATATTCACAAGACATTCCAAAGTTTCATAGAAGGTGATAGCAACAAGTTGCCCCGTACGGTGGGATTGTCCATTGCCGAGCATCCGGGAAAATCGACTTTCAACCCCTTCTTCGTGTTCGGGCCTTCAGGTTGTGGTAAAACGCACTTGATTAACGCTATTGGCGTGAAGTGTAAGGAGATGTATCCGCAAAAACGTGTCCTCTATGTGTCTGCCCGCCTTTTCCAAGTGCAGTTCACGGATGCCGTTCGTCAGAATACGGTCAATGATTTCATCCAATTCTATCAGACTATCGACGTCTTGATAGTGGATGATATTCAGGAGTGGGCAACTGCCTCCAAGACGCTTGACACTTTCTTCCATATCTTCGATCATCTGTTTCGTCTTGGCAAACAGATTGTGCTAGCCTCAGACCGTCCGCCTGTTGACTTGGTGGGTGTTAAGGACAGACTGTTGACGCGTTTCTCTTGTGGCCTGATAGCAGAGTTGGAGCAACCTAATGTGCAACTGTGCAAGGACATCTTGGCAGCGAAGTGCCGTCGTGATGGTTTGAAGATTCCTGAGGATGTCATCCAGTTTATTGCTGAGACGGCTAATGGAAGTGTTCGCGATTTGGAAGGCGTTATCAACTCATTGTTGGCATATAGCGTCGTTTATAATTCAAATATCGACATGCGTCTTGCGGAGCGGATCATCAAGCGGGCTGTGAAAATCGATAACAAGCCATTGACGGTTGATGACATTTTGGACAAAGTCTGCAAGCATTTCAGTGTCAGTCAGCAAAGTGTCCTTAGCCGTTCCAGAAAGCGTGATTATGTGTTGGTACGTCAAGTGTCCATGTATCTTGCCCAGAAATATACCAAGATGCCAGCTGCACGCATTGGACAACTGATAGGTGGTCGTGATCATTCTACCGTTATTCATAGCTGTTCATCTATAGAGCAGCGTATGAAAGTGGACAAGGCTTTCCTGTCGGAAATGAATAGTATAGAGAATTCTTTCAAGTTGAAGAAATAAAAAACTTCCAACCATCTTGGCTAGAAGTTTTTTTATCTTACATCTTACATCAGACTTCAGACATCTTATAGGTTATCCTTTTCAATATCCTTGAAATACTTGTAGGTGGAAACCTTCAACTCATCAGTTGCAGGCTCGTCAGCGACGATGATGCCATGCTGATGCATCTGCAGGGCGGAAATAGTCCACTCGTGAGAAACGGCACCTTCAATGGCTGCTTTCAAGGCACGTGCCTTGTGGTGACCATTGACTAGAATCATTACCTCGCGGGCATCCATAACAGTGCCAACACCAACAGTTAACGCCAACTTAGGAACCTTATTGACATCGTTGTCGAAGAATCGTGAGTTCGCAATGATGGTGTCTGTAGTCAGTGTCTTAACACGTGTACGGCTTGTCAAAGAAGAGTAAGGCTCGTTGAAGGCGATATGGCCATCAGGACCAATACCACCGATGAACAGGTCAATACCACCTGCCTTGCGAATCATCTCCTCATAGTGGGCACACTCAGCTTCCAAATCCTTGGCATTACCATTAAGGATGTGGATGTTCTCCTTAGGACAGTCAATATGGTCGAACAGGTTGCGCGCCATGAAAGAGTGGTAGCTCTCGGGGTGTGACTCTGGCAGGTTCACGTACTCGTCCATGTTGAATGTCAGTACATTCTTGAAAGATACACGACCCTCTTTGTTGGCTTTCACCAGACATGCATACATGCCCTCAGGGGAAGAACCTGTAGGCAGTCCTAAAACAAAAGGTTTTTCTTTGGTTGGCTTGAAAGCATTGATACGCTCAATAACATGCTCGGCAGCCCACTGCGACATTTTCTGATAATCAGATTCAATAATAACTCTCATAAGTTTTGAAATTAAAAATGTGTCTATTTTATGGCGGCAAAGGTAATAAAAAAAATAATAATATGTGTTATACACATGAAAAAATCTTTTTTAAACCCCAAATTTTTTTTATTGTCCTCTTCTTTCTTAATTTATTGTAGTACCTTTGCAACCGTATGAAAGAATTTGTTATCTCCGAAGCCAAAGCCGAGACGGCTGTGTTGGTCGGTCTGATTACTCAACAGCAAGACGAAGCAAAGACAAAAGAGTATCTTGACGAGTTGGAATTCCTTGCTGATACAGCTGGTGCTATCACCGTGAAGCGTTTTACGCAGAAGGTGCAGGGTCCCAGTCAGGTAACCTATGTGGGCAAGGGTAAGCTCGAAGAGATTAAACAATATATCAAGCAACAGGAAGATGCTTATTACGACTGGCTGGATGCCGGTTCGCCAATGCCCGAAGGTGATGGGGAGGTTCCACAGCCCGTCGGTATGGTAATCTTCGATGATGAACTGAGTGCCAAGCAGATTCGGAACATCGAAGCCGAGTTGAAGGTGAAGATATTGGATCGTACCTCGCTTATTCTTGACATTTTCGCCATGCGTGCACAGACTGCCGAGGCTAAGACGCAGGTGGAATTGGCTCAGTACCGTTATATGCTTCCCCGTCTGCAGCGTCTGTGGACTCACTTGGAACGTCAAGGTGGTGGCTCAGGCTCTGGTGGCGGAAAAGGCTCTGTAGGTCTTCGTGGTCCTGGTGAGACACAGTTGGAGATGGACCAGCGTATCATCCGTCAGCGTATCTCGTTGCTGAAAGAACGTCTTGTGGAGATAGACAAGCAGAAGACCACCCAGCGTAAGAACCGTGGACGTCTGATTCGTGTTGCTTTGGTGGGCTATACCAATGTGGGTAAGAGTACGATGATGAACCTGTTGGCCAAGAGTGATGTGTTTGCAGAGAACAAACTCTTTGCTACGCTCGACACCACCGTTCGCAAGATGGTCATTGACAACCTGCCTTTCCTGTTGGCAGATACTGTAGGCTTTATCCGCAAATTGCCTACCGACTTGGTTGACTCCTTCAAGTCAACGCTGGATGAGGTGCGCGAAGCTGACCTGTTGGTACATGTTGTGGATATCTCCCATCCTGATTTCGAGGAACAGATTAGTGTGGTAGAGAAAACCCTTTCAGACTTAGGCTGTGCAGAGAAACCTTATATGTTGGTGTTCAACAAGATAGACGCATACACGTGGACACCACAGGATGAGGATGACCTGACAGAGCCTACGCGTGAGAATATCTCGTTAGAGGATTTGAAAAAGACGTGGATGGCGAAGGTCAATGAAAAATTAGAAATGAGAAATGAGAAATGGACGCCTACCGCTCCGTTGTTTATCTCGGCAAAGAACAAAGAGAATATTGACGAGCTGCGTGAAGTGCTTTATGCGAAAGTACGTGAGCTGCACGTCCAGAAGTATCCTTATAACGATTTCTTATATACTGTAGAGGAATGACCCATACATAAAAACAATTATAAAAGTACTTACTTATGAGAGATTACAGACATTTATTAAAAGAGGAGATTGATGTGCTCGAAAGCAATAGCTGTTGGGCAGAGGATTGGGACCGCGTAATGGTTGACGAGGCCTTTTCGCCTTATGGCTTTCACCGTGTGGTATTCTATGGCGAGATACGCTTGGGTAAGTTTGAGAAACAAGTGGAAGTAACCAAAGGCTTTACCAAGCATGCTGGTATTAACGATGCTACATTGCGCAATGTTACTGTAGGTGACAACTGTCTCATCGAGAAGATTGGTAATTTCATAAACAATTATATCATAGGTGACGATTGCTACATCTCCAATGTTTCTACGATGGAGACAACAGAAGGAGCAACCTTTGGCGAAGGCCATTTGGTTAGTGTGCTCAATGAGATGGGTGATGGTAATGTCATTCTGTTCCACGACCTGAACTCGCAGCTAGCAGCCTTTATGGTTAAGCATTTCAAAGATAAGCAGTTGAAGGATACGCTGACTCGTTTGGTCAACGAGGAGATTCGCTTCACTCAGCCAGAGTGTGGAACTATCGGGAATGGTGTGAAGATTATCAATTCGAAGGAGATTACCAATACTGTTGTAAAGGACGACTGCGAGATTAATGGTGCAGCAAGACTTTCTGATTGTACCATCCTGAGCTCAAAGGATGCATCGGTATATATCGGAACAGGTGTTATCTGCGAGAATTCGATTATCTCGAATGGTTGTAGCATTACGAACTCTGTGAAGATGCAGGACTGCTTCGTAGGTGAGGCTTGTCAGATAACGAACGGATTTACTGCTGAGGCCAGTGTGTTCTTTGCCAATTCATTTATGGCGAACGGCGAGGCGTGTGCTGCATTCTGCGGACCATTCTCTGCGTCGCACCATAAGTCGAGTCTGCTGATTGGTGGTGAGTTCTCGTTCTATAATGCTGGTTCGAACACCAATTTCTCCAACCACGCCTATAAGATGGGTCCTATGCACTATGGCGTCTTGGAGCGCGGTTCCAAGACAGCTTCCGGAGCCTATGTGCTGATGCCTGCCAAGATAGGAGCCTTCTCTGTCTGCTTTGGTAAATTGATGAACCATCCTGATATGCGCTGTCTGCCTTTTGCCTATCTGATGGCATACGGCGAGACGATGTATATTGTACCAGGACGTAATATTACCACCGTGGGCTTGTATCGTGACATCAAGAAATGGGAGAAGCGTGACAAGCGTGCCCCGTCGTGCCGTAAGAGTGTCATCAACTTCGACTGGCTCTCTCCTTTTACCGTCGGCGAGATTGTGGAGGGCAAGAAGATTCTGGAGAATCTCCGCCAGGCTGGTGGCAATAATGTTTCTTCATACAATTTCCAAGAGTACATCATCAATGCTTCTTCATTGCGCAAGGGTATCAAGTATTATGATATCGCCCTGCGTATCTATATGGGTGCTGTACTGAAGCGTGCTGTCAAGGGTGGCTGGTTGGGTAAGCCCACATCGTCCATAGGCGAGGGCGCTTGGAACGATTTGTCTGGTTTGTTACTGCCTGCCAGTGAGGAAGAGCGTCTGATAAATGACATCAAGGATGGTACCGTGGAGAGCATCAAGGAGATTTTGACTCGTTTCAACGATATCAACGAACATTATCGTGAATATCAGTGGACGTGGACTTACAAGATGATTCTTGACTACTATGGATTGGACGAGTTGACGGAGACCGCCATACAGCGTATTCGCGAGGACTATGTCCGTGCCCGTCGTGCCTGGATTGCTGAAATCCGCAAGGATGCCCAAAAGGAATTTGAGATGGGTGATGTGGAACAAGATGTATTTGACGACTTTATATCAAAATTAGATCACGAAATAGATTATGAAGATTAAAT
>OCTX012283481.1_pt1 | contig 16021 bp, 11 predicted proteins | sample 1539691 | NCBI WGS metagenome assembly OCTX01 (sample SAMN02144231, study PRJEB22623) | gut metagenome | biome: sheep rumen | host: Ovis aries | place: New Zealand | reverse complement strand
AAGTCGCTGGGGAGGGGCTAAGGCTGTTTTCTATGAACAAAAAGGTCTTATCAACGAGTGTGGCATAGAAAATCTCTCTTTGGAATCCGATTATAACCACGCCCGCCCCATGGATGAAGATCATTGTTGGGATGGAGTCTATCTGGCTGATGCTGAGGATTGTTGGGTTCGCATGGTCAATTTCCGTCATTTTGCGGGCTCCGCTGTGGTCATCCAGAAATCAGCGGGCCAGATAACGGTAGAAGACTGTCAGTCCTTGGAACCTATCTCTGAAATTGGTGGATTCCGTCGTCGCACCTTCTTGACTTTTGGTGAAAAGATACTGTTCCAGCGTTGTTACTCTGAGCACGGCATCAATGATTTCGCTGTGGGACACACTGCACCAGGTCCCAATGCCTTCGTACAATGTGATAGCTATGAGTCATTCGGTCCCAGTGGAGCTATTTCCTCTTGGGCTCCAGGTATTTTGTTCGATATAGTAAATATCGATGGAAATGATATTGTTTTCAAGAATTGGGAATTGGAGAAGTTTGGTGCTGGCTGGAGCACAGCAAACAGTACCATGTGGCAAAGTACCGCTGCAGGACTATTCTGCTATTCACCTGATTCTCTGAATCGCAACATCTCTCATGGCTGTTGGGGACAAATTCAAGGAAATGGCGAATATTCAGAAATGAACGAGCATGTAAGACCCTACTCGCTCTTTGCTTCGCAATTGGAGAAACGCCTCGGTCATGATGTGTCACAACAATGTCGTGTATTGGAACGCAACACGAATGCCTCATCCTCCCCAAGTATTGAAGAGGCTATCAAACTGGCAGAGGAGGCTTTGCAGCCACGCCTGACGCTCAAGCAATGGATTGATGATGCTCAGTTTGAGGCAGATATCACACCTACTAAAACTAGAATATCTAGAGAATCTAAAATATCTAGAGAACCTAGCACCTGCAACTATTCCGTCACCAACAGCTGGCTCACGAAAGACGGTATGGTGCTTGTTGGTGGGAAGCACCAAACACCTTGGTGGAATGGTCGTACTACGGATGCCTCTATGGCTAAAGCAAAAATTGCTTTGACGCGCTTTGTACCAGGACAAGAGGGTCTGGGCGGAACAGACCGCATAGATAGTGTTATTGCTGAAATGCAACGTTCGCATACACTGCTATTCAGTCAGAATTATGGTCTTTGGACCGATCGCCGTCGTGACGACCATGAACGTATCCGTCGTAAGAATGGTGACGCATGGGCTCCTTTCTATGAACAGCCTTTTGCCCGCATCGGCATTCCCAATACCCCACTCGCCTGGGATGGAATGACGAAATATAACTTGACCTCCCTGAACAAATGGTATTTCTGGCGTCTCCAACAATTTGCTAAAAAGACCGAATCCATCGGTATTTTATTGAAAAACCAGCATTATTTCCAGCATAACATTCTAGAAGCGGGTGCCCACTGGGTGGATTGTCCATGGAGAACAGCCAACAACGTCAACAATACGCCGTTCTTGGAGCCTGTCAACTTTACAGGCGACAAACGTATCTTCACTGCTACCTTATTCTATGACATTACCAATCCTACCCTACGAGCATTGCATCGCCAATATATCCGTCAATTGTTGGATGCATTTAAGGGACAACCTAACGTGATCCACTCTATTGGTGAGGAATTTACAGGTCCACTGCATTTCGTGCAGTTCTGGCTCGACGTGATTGCCGAATGGGAAGCAGAAAACGGCAAGGTGCTTGTCGACCTCGCTGTTAACAAGGATGTGCAGGATGCTATACTGAACGACCCTGTGCGCTCAAAAATTGTTGATATTATCGACATAGAACAGTGGTTCTACCACAATAAAGGCGAATATGCTCCTGAAGGTGGCGTCAATATGGCTCAACGACAGTACATGCGTAAAATCAGAACGGGAAGTGCGCGCTTTGAAGATGTCTATCGTTCCGTTATCGAATACCGCACGAAATATGGTAAGGCCGTCATCTACTCTGCCCAGAAAGCACCTGAGTTGGGATGGGCTTCCCTGATGGCTGGTGGTTCGTGTGCTGCCATCCCCGTTAAGGACGAGGCATTCCTGCGTAGCATTTCTTCGATGAAACCGTCGAAAATTGACAATGCCTATGTTCTTGAAGGCAGTGATGGTAAGCTGATTTGTATAGTGGAAAAGCAGGAAATAAACGTCACATTACCTGAAAACAACGGCTATATATTATATAAGGTGAACGAAAAAACAGGCAAGATTGTGCGATTACGACCCGTGAAAGGAAATATCACTTTGAAAGAAAAAGGGGTCTTCTGGTTCAAGAAAAAATAAGGTTTCAATGGGAAAAATCAGCAAAATACCGATTTTTCCCATTTTTTTAACTGATTTTGCGCACGTAGTATTTGTTTTTTCCATATCTTTGCAACCAGAAAACAAACTACTTAAAAACAAAACTAACCTCTGCATGGCAAATCAAAATCTCAAAGCAAGGACCCGAGAGCTCGTAACAGAGTTTTGTGCTGGTAACGATCAGGCTTTTGCGCAATTGTACGACCTCTACATTCAGATGTTGTTCAATTATGGTATAAAAATTACCCAAGACCAAGAATTGCTAAAGGATTGCATTCATGATGTATTCATGAAAGTTTATAGTAAACGTGGAGAGAAGAAAATTATTAATAATTTGGCATCATACCTAATTATCTCTTTAAAGAATCGCTTGTTCGACGAATTCCGTCGCCAGACTTTCACAAGCGAAGATGCTGTTGAGGATTATGAGTTCCGCTGTTCAACCACAGATGTAGAGCACGACTATCTTTTCTCAGAGCGCGAAGAGATTCAGAATGCACAAGTAGCCCACCTGATGAAAAACCTCACCCGCCGTCAGCGTCAGGCTATCACCTTATATTATTTAGAACAGCGTAAGTATGATGAGATCTGCCAGATTATGCAGATGAACTACCACTCTGTTCGCAACCTGATGCATCGTGGAATGCTAAAATTGCGTGAGGCAGCCATGTAATTTTCGTCACTATTTGATGACAATATGAAATGTTTTCCGTCTTAAAGATAAAAGACGGAACACTTGAAACAAACCATTTACACCAAAGTAGACGACTTTCTGCGTGATGACGATTTCATCCGCTATGTCATAGATGCCTGTTCGGAAAAGGAATCCTACTGGGCATCCTACCTTCAAGCGGCTCCGCATATCCGTTCAGCCTACTTGAAAGCATGTTACATTCTCAATCACTTAGACGATTGTGATATGCTTTCTCCTGAAGAAGTGGAATGTCTGAAACAACGTATTATGCATTCCGCACAGCATCACATCAACTAAAACATCTGACTGACACGACGGATGCCATTTACTAGCACATCGATTTCTTCTTTTGTGTTATAAAGGGCAAAAGAAGCACGAACGGTACCACTGATTCCCAAACGGTCCATCAAGGGCTGAGCACAATGATGACCGGTACGGACGGCTATGCCCAGACGATCCAACAATGTTCCCATGTCCAAGTGATGAATATCGCCCACAAGGAAAGAAACCACAGCATCTTTATGCTCTGCTTCACCAAAAATGCGCATTCCATCGATGGTTCTCAGCTGTTCCATACAATAGCGAGTCAGTTCGGCTTCATGTGCCTTGACGGAATCAAGCCCCACACAGTTCAGGTAATCAATAGCGGTAGCTAAGCCGTGAGTGGCTATGTAGTCGGGGGTGCCTGCCTCGAACTTAAAGGGCAGGCGCTCAAAGGTTGTCTTCTCCCACGTTACCTTGTCTATCATCTCGCCACCACCCTGATAAGGAGGCAGTTTCTCGAGCCATTCCTCTTTACCATAAAGCACACCGATGCCCGTAGGTCCGTACATCTTATGTCCACTGAAAGCAAAGAAGTCGCAATCCATCGCCTGCACGTCTACTTTAAAGTGTGGGGCACTCTGTGCTCCATCCACCAATACAGGAATACCATGGGCATGAGCTGTTTTGATGATTTCTTCAACAGGATTCACTGTACCCAGCACATTACTTACATGAGCAATGCTAATAATCTTCGTCTTATCAGAAATCAGCGATTCCAACGAGTCCAGACACAGTTCCCCTTTGTCTGTAATGGGCAAATGCTTTACCACGATGCCTCGTTTCATTGCCTGAAGTTGCCATGAAACAATGTTCGAATGGTGCTCCATTTCGCTTACCAACACTTCATCGCCCTCCTTCATCTGCAACTCACAGAACGACGAAGCCACCAGATTGATGGCCTCTGTGGTACCTCGTGTGAAAACTATCTCCTCCGTCTTTTCTGCATTGATAAACTGGCGCACCTTCTCACGGGCAGCCTCATGCAAATCGGTAGCCTGCTGCGACAAGTAGTGAACTCCACGATGTACATTGGCATTCACGTTCAGATATTCCTCGCGCATGGCATCCAACACACAGAGTGGCTTTTGCGTCGTTGCTGCATTATCCAGATAAACCAGTGGCTTACCATATACTTCCCTCGAAAGAATCGGGAAGTCCTCGCGTACCTTGTTTATATCGTACATTGAACTATTCACTTTTCGTTATTTGCACAACTTACAGCCCTCGCATTTATTCAGTTCCCCACGGAAACGCTTCTCCACCAGATAGTGCAGACGGTCGCGAAGGGGTTCCAACTCCATGTGGTCAATGACTTCATTGATAAATGCATTCTGCAACAACAATCGGGCCTCTTTCTTCGAGATGCCTCGCTGTTGCATATAGAACAAGGCCGCATCGTTCAGCTGACCTACAGTAGAACCGTGGGCACACTTCACATCATCTGCATAGATTTCCAGCATAGGCTGTGTGTACATACGAGCCTGCTTTGTCGCCGTCAGGTTCTGGTTGGTCATCTGAGATACCGTCTTCTGCGCATCCTTCTTCACCAACACTCGTCCTGCGAAGGCTCCTGTTGACTCGTCGTCCAACACGTATTTATAGAGCTCGTTCGACGTGCAGTGCGACACATGGTGCGTTATCAGCGTGTTGTTATCCACATGCTGCTTCTTATCAGCTATCACGCAACCATTGCATGAGCATTCTGCCCCCTCGCCTACCATATCGAGGTTCAACTTGTTGCGCGTCACACCATTATGCAGGGTGATGACGTTATGGTTCACTCGACTGTTAGCCTGTTGCTGAATATAAACATTGCTCACACGGGTGTTCTTGTTATGTGTCTCCTCCAGGCAATACAGGTCCAGCTTGGCATTCTCGCCCACATAAGCCTCTATCACCTGCGTAGCCAGGAAACGACGGTCGTCAGCAGCATGGTCGCAGAACAGGAATTTTACTTCCGCACCCTCTTCCACAATGATGAGCACACGACGATTTACCATCAAGTCGACATCACTACGCAGGATGTTGATGACTTGAATAGCGCGGTCAACCATCACGTTCTTAGGCACATAGACGTAAAGTCCATCCTGTGCCAACATCGTGTTCAGGTCTGTCACCGCATCTTCGTCCTTGCCTGCCAGTTGGTTATAGTATTCCGTTGTTGCCAATTCCTTCAGCGGCCCCAGTTTCACACCCTCAGGCAGATGTCCTTTGGCTTGCACCTTGGTGTAGAACCCATCGTTTACCACGAAATACAAGGATGTTGAGAGGTTCGGCACATCACAACGGAAGGCATCATAGGGATTTACAGGAATCTCCAGACGATTCAGGTTCAACCCATAGTCTGGCGCGAAGAGCGCCTGCATATCCGTATATTTATAGCGCTCCACCTTTCGTGACGGAAATCCGTTGGACGCAAACCGTTTGAAAGCAGCATCGCGCTCTGCATTCATCACCTCCGACGAATGCCCGAAAATCATCTCGCGACACTGCTCATACAGTTCTATATATTGCTTCTCTGCTTTCACTTTTCGCTCTTCACTTATCACTATTCACTTCAGCCTTTATCCAGTCATAGCCACGCTCCTGAATCTCCTTGGCCAATTCAGGACCTGCAGTCTTCACTATCTGGCCTTTATATAGCACGTGAACCACCTCTGGACGGATCATTTCCAACAAGCGGTCGTAGTGGGTTATCACAATACACGAGGTCTCTGGGGTCTTCAACTTGTTCACACCCTCAGCCACAATGCGCATGGCGTCTACGTCGAGACCGGAGTCTGTCTCGTCCAATATTGACAACTTCGGTTCCAGCATTGCCATTTGGAATATCTCGTTGCGCTTCTTCTCACCACCGCTAAAGCCCTCGTTCACTGAGCGACCAGCCAGCTTATTATCCAATTCTACTATCTTCTGCTTCTCGCGCATCAACTTGATAAAGTCGCCGGCTTTCAGCTCAGGCAATCCATGATACTTACGTTTCTCGTTGATGGCAGCCTTCATGAAGTTGGTCATCGACACCCCTGGGATTTCCACAGGATATTGGAACGACAGGAACAACCCTTCGTGAGCCCTGTCCTCTGGTTTCATTTCCAACAGATTCTTACCATTAAACCAAGCCTCGCCCTCAGTTACCTCATACAGTGGATTGCCTACCAATACGGCACTCAGCGTCGACTTTCCAGAACCATTAGGTCCCATAATGGCATGTGTCTCACCATCCTTGATGGTCAGATTGATGCCCCTTAATATCTCTTTATCGCCAATCTTGGCATGCAGGTTTCTTACTTCTAACATACACCTCTTTTATTATTGCCTGCAAAATTACACATTTTACTTGAGACAAGCAAAAAAAGACTAGGTTTTATTCCCAGTCCTCTTCTTCGTCACAAGTTTTTACGTTTCCACACGTGACTCAAAAGGTTTCCTATTTCACCCTATTACACGAGGCAATTCATATTCCAAGTCTTGGAATATATATTTCAGGACTTGGAATATATATTCCAGGGCCTGAAATATTATTTCTCTAAGGAGGAAAAGAAAATTTCCCTTAATAGAAACTATAGGAATGCGTAGCGACAGATGAATAGTACGGTCAGCAGAATGGTGGCCCAATTTATGTTGTTACGCTCGTCCTTGTCTTTGAGGGTACCTGATAACAAGTGAATCAACACATAAGATATCACACCCATCAGGATTCCATCGGAGATGCTATAGGTAAGTGGCATGAGCACGATACAGATAAAGCAAGGTATAGCCGTTACATAATTGGAGAAATCGACCTTACGGATGTCGTGCATCATCATCACACCCACTAGGATGAGCGCTGCAGCTGTAGCCTGTGCAGGAATAGCCAGGAACAAAGGGGCGAAGAGCAATGCCACAGCAAAGCAGATGGCTGTGGTAAAGCTAGTCAGTCCTGAGCGTCCACCCACATTCACACCAGAGGCACTCTCCACATAAGTGGTTACCGTAGAGGTTCCAAGCATAGCACCAACGGTAGTACCAATGGCATCAGCCATAAAGGCCTGGTTCAGATTCTTCACATTGCCATTGTCGTCCACCATACCTGCACGATTGGATACTCCGATAAGCGTACCGATGGTATCGAACATATCGATAAACAGGAAGGTAAGTACAACTACCGCCATATCGACTGTGAGTATGTTATGCCACTCAAACTGCCAGAAGATGGGACTGATAGAGGGTGGTGTTGACAAGATGCCTGTATAGTTGGTAACGCCCAAAGGGATGCCCACAATGGTAGTGAACAAGATGCCGATGAGCAACGATCCTGTTACGTTCTTCACCAACAATGCAGCCGTAATCAATATGCCCATAATGCTCAGCAGCACGGCAGGGTCGTGCAGATTGCCCAATGTGATGAACGTTGATTCCGACGAGGTGACGATACCAGCTCCCTTCAGACCCACAAAGGCGATAAAGAGTCCGATGCCAGGACTGATGGCGCGACGCAATACCAAAGGTATGGCATTAACAATATATTGACGCAAGCCAGTAATGGTTAGCAGGATGAATATCAGACCTTCTATCATCACAGCGGTCAGCGCAAACTGCCATGTATAGCCCATGGTGAGCACGACGGTGAATGCAAAGAAAGCATTCAGACCCATTCCTGGAGCCAGAGCAAAAGGTAACTTGGCGTAGATTGCCATTACCAACGTAGCCACTACAGCTGAAATACACGTAGTGGTAAACACAGCACCTGCATCCATACCAGTAGCTGAGAGGATGCTTGGGTTGACGGCCAAAATGTAAGCCATCGTCAAAAAGGTGGTAATGCCACCAATCACCTCCTTGCGTAAAGTCATGGTGGAGGCCTCAAATCCAAAAAGTTTCTTTAACATAGTATTTCTTTTAACCTACAGTTCCTTCTAATGATACACTTAGCAACTTCTGGGCCTCAACGGCAAATTCCATGGGCAGCTTTTGGATAACTTCCTTTGCATAGCCGTTGACAATGAGACCTACGGCCTGCTCTGTAGGAATGCCTCGCTGGTTGCAGTAGAAGAGCTGGTCTTCTGAAATCTTAGAGGTGGTGGCCTCGTGCTCGAAGATAGCTGTATCGTTGTGAACATCCATATAGGGGAAGGTATGGGCGCCACACTGGGAACCAAGCAACAGCGAGTCGCACGAAGAGTAGTTACGGGCATTGTCTGCATTCGAAGTGGCACGAACCAGTCCGCGATACGAGTTCTGCGAATGACCTGCCGAGATACCCTTTGAGATGATGGTCGACTTGGTGTTCTTACCCATGTGAATCATCTTCGTACCCGTGTCGGCCTCCTGATAGTTGTTGGTGACAGCAACGCTATAGAACTCGGCCTGCGAGTTGTCACCTCTTAAGATACAAGAGGGATACTTCCACGTGATAGCCGAACCCGTCTCTACCTGTGTCCACGACAGCTTCGAGTCAACACCACGCAAGTCGCCACGCTTGGTAACGAGGTTGAGCACACCACCCTTTCCGTTCTCATCGCCAGGATACCAGTTCTGTACCGTTGAGTACTTCACCTCTGCACGATCCATCACAATAATCTCGACAATGGCAGCGTGCAACTGATTCTCGTCGCGCATTGGAGCTGTACATCCTTCCAAATAAGAAACGTAGGAATCGTCGTCAGCAACTATCAGCGTACGCTCAAACTGACCCGTATTCCTGGCATTGATGCGGAAATAGGAACTGAGTTCCATGGGACAACGCACGCCCTTGGGTATATAGACAAATGAACCATCGCTAAATACAGCCGAATTAAGGGCTGCAAAGAAGTTGTCGCGATAAGGCACCACGGTACCCAGATACTGGCGCACCAAGTCGCCATGCTCCTTGATTGCCTCACCGATGGAACAGAAGATAACACCCTTCTCAGCCAACTTCTCCTTGAAAGTAGTCTTCACGCTGACACTATCCATAATGGCATCGACAGCGGTATTGCCAGAGAGTGCCAAGCGCTCCTCCAGGGGAATACCTAATTTATCGAAGGTCTTTTCGAGCTCCGGATCTATCTTACCGTTACCCTCGGGCTTCTTCGCCATAGGGTCGGCATAATATGAAATAGCCTGATAATCAATGGGAGGCACATGCACATGGCCCCATTTCGGTTCCTGCTGTTCCTTCCAATAGCGGAAAGCCTTCAAGCGGAACTCGAGCATCCACTCGGGTTCCCCTTTCTTAGCTGAGATGAGCCGAACGACATCCTCGTTCAGCCCTTTCTCTATGATTTCTGTATGTACGTCCGTCGTGAAACCAAACTCATATTTCTGTTCGGCAACCTGACGGACAAACTGATTCTTTTCTTCCATGAATCGTCTTATGTGTTCATTTTTCCGTCACACTGTAGTTGAAACAGTCGACGTCGATATAGCCTCCCAGACGCTTGGTGGCATAATTGAAAATAGCGAACTTAGAACCCATGAAGAATCGCTGCCAATCGAAGCGCAACTTATAATCGCCACCCAACTGTGTCCACTGCTCTCCATCGGTACTGTAATAGAACTGTGCCATATCACGACCCACATTGAAGTCGGCATCAATGCGCAACCAAAGGACAGGCGTTGTAAGAGGTACGCTGGCTATGACTTTGTCGTCAACCTGATCAACAGCCTTCTCGCGCTCTGACAACTTCACCGACTGCTCGTTCAGCGTGAGCACCAACTTACGTCCGTTCTTCTTCACCATCAATATACCAGCATCGCTGTTGAAGGCAGAGAATCCGGCACAGTCGCCATCCTTCATCTTCGACAAATCCAACTTAACGGAACCATTGCACGTAGGACCTTCCATACGCTGGGTCAGGGTGTTGGGAGCGAGATAAAGGTTAGGAACCACACGACTGGTCTTCAGTCGGAGCCATCCTGGACGCTCAGTCAATGACCAAGCAGCATCCACAGGATTGTGGTTCCACTGCCAATGCAGACCTAACTTCTCTGCAGAGAAATCGTCGCTGCAAACGATATGGGTCTCGGGCTGATCACTTACCAAGGCACGAACACGAGTGGGCACCAAGCCTTCCTCGTCGCCCAGCATAGGCCATCCGTCAATCCAACGGCAGGGCATCAGCGTGAGTACACGTCCCACACCACCACGGTCTTGGAAGATAATGCCATACCAATCGCCATACTCACTGTCCACGATGGTACCTTGTCCCACATGGGGGAAACCACCGAAGGGACTCTGCAAGATGACTTTCTTCTCATACGGGCCACGGATGTCGTCGGCACGATAGCACACCTCACGACGATAACGTCCTGGGACGCCCCATACCTGCGAAATCATCAACAGATAGTAGTGACTTTTGTATTTCAGCATGCGACTTCCCTCCAAGATGCCTGTCTCGTCGGCCTCGCGCTTGAACAGCTGATGATGAGAACCCTCAATGACATCAGATAGGTCGCTTTTCAGTTCCATCATCTCACCTGTACCATAGATGACATACACGCGGTTGTCATCATCGAAGAACAGTGAGCAGTCGTGGAAATGACGCATGCGCGACAAGAGTGTCCACGGACCCTCAGCCTTCTCAGCAGTATAGATATAGGTGTCGCCCATCGCTCCGGCCTCGTTGGGAGCCATCAAAGCATAAAAGCGTCCATTATGATACTTCAGCGACGTAGCCCATTGTCCACGTCCGTATGCCGTACCCTCTTTCAGGTCGTATTTGGGTGAGTCGGTCAGCTTATCGAAGATATAACTGACCGTCTCCCAGTTTTTCAGATCTTTAGAACGCATAATCGGAGCACCTGGCATGAGGTGCATGGTGGTGCTCACTAAATAATAGGTATCGCCTACGCGTAAGACATCAGGATCGGGCACGTCAGCCCACATCATTGGGTTCTTCACGAAGGTTCCGCCCAAACTGCTAGTCTGCTTTTCAGCAGCTTGTGCAGTTGCCAGACAACACACGAATGATAATACCACTATTATAAACTTACGCATTCTTTCTGAAATTTTAAAGTTCTATATTACAGTTTCTGTTCAACCTCGATCTCGGTGAAGGTCTCAATGATATCGCCCACCTGGATGTCGTTGAAGTTAACCAGTGAGATACCGCACTCCAGACCTGTAGCGACTTCCTTGGCATCGTCCTTATAACGCTTCAGGGCGTCAATAGGAGCAGTGTGAATCACGATACCATCGCGGATAACGCGGGCCTTGTCCTTGTTGTGTACCTTACCGTCGGTAACCAGACCACCGGCAACAGTACCCACCTTGGAAATCTTGAACACCTGCTTCACCTCAATCTCACCAGAGATAACCTCCTTCTTCACCTTGTCGAGCATACCCTGCATGGTCTGCTTAACATCGTCGATAGCATCGTAGATGATAGAATAGGTATTGATTTCAACACCCTCACGCTCAGCAGCACGACGGGCATCGGCAGAAGGACGCACCTGGAAACCGATGATAATAGCTTCAGAAGCGCTGGCCAGCATGACATCGTTCTCTGAAATCTGACCCACAGCCTTCGAGATCACATTTACCTGCACCTTCTCCGTAGAGAGTTTGATGAATGAATCTGACAAAGCCTCGATAGAACCGTCAGTATCACCCTTCACGATGATGTTCAACTCGTGGAACTCACCCAGAGCGATACGATGTGACAACTCGTCAAGACCAAGCTTGGTGGTGGTACGCAGGCTCTGTTCACGCTGCAACTGGATACGCTTGTTGGCAATTTCACGGGCTTCCTGCTCTGACTCCATCACGTGGAAAGAGTCACCAGCGGTAGGTGCTCCATTCAATCCAAGGATGATAGCAGGCTCAGCAGGACCGGCCTTCTCAATACGCTGGTTACGCTCGTTGAACATAGCCTTTACCTTACCCCAAGCAGTACCGGCAATCACTACATCGCCAACTTTCAGGGTACCATTTGATACAAGCACGGTAGAGACATATCCACGACCCTTGTCAAGTGACGACTCGATGATAGAACCTGTAGCCTTACGATTAGGATTAGCCTTCAAGTCGAGCATCTCAGCCTCGAGCAGCACCTTCTCCAGCAGTTCATAGACACCAATACCCTTCTTAGCCGAAATCTCCTGACACTGGTACTTACCGCCCCAGTCTTCGACCAAGAGGTTCATATTAGCCAAGTCCTCACGAATCTTATCGGGGTTGGCACCGGGCTTATCAATCTTGTTGATGGCGAATACCATCGGAACGTTAGCGGCCTGAGCATGAGCAATAGCCTCCTTGGTGGTAGGCATCACAGAGTCATCGGCAGCAACGATGATGATGGCGATATCCGTCACCTGAGCACCACGGGCACGCATGGCGGTGAACGCCTCGTGACCAGGAGTATCCAGGAACGTGATGCTATGACCATCCTTCAGCTTCACATTGTAAGCACCGATGTGCTGGGTAATACCACCAGCTTCACCAGCAATCACGTTGGTGTTGCGAATATAGTCGAGCAAAGAAGTCTTACCATGATCGACGTGACCCATCACGGTTACGATAGGAGCGCGACTGATCAGATCGTTCTCATCGTCCTCCTCCTCTGTGATGGCGTTCTGTACCTCAGCAGAAACATATTCGGTGGTAAAGCCAAACTCGTCAGCCACGATGTTGATGGTCTCTGCATCCAGACGCTGGTTGATAGAAACCATGATACCAATGCTCATACAAGTACCGATAACCTGGTTGACACCCACATTCATCATGGTAGCTAACTCCGAAACAGTCACAAACTCGGTCAGCTTCAGAACCTTGCTCTCTGCTGCCTCAGCAGCCATCTCCTCGTTCATGCGCTCTGCCACAGCATCACGCTTCTCCTTACGGTATTTGGCACCCTTCTTGTTCTGGGTAGTCTTTGAAGTCAGACGAGCCAGCGTCTCTTTTACTTGACGTGCTACTGCCTCGTCGTCCACCTCCAAAGGCTTCACGGGACGGTTCTTCTTGTTCTTCTTGCCACCAGCCTGCTGTTGCTGCTGTTGCTGACCACCATTGTTGTTCTTGTTCTTCTTACCACCCTGCTGGTTAGCCTGCTTGGCAGCAGCCTCGATATCCACCTTGTCGGTACGGATACGCTCACGCTTACGGCGCTCGCCGGCAGCCTTCTCCTCACGCTCCTTGCGGCGCTCCTCCTTCGACTTCTTCTTAGGACGAGTGCTCTGGTTGAGCGTAGAAAGGTCGATCTTACCCAACACATTCAACTGAGGGGCATTCTGAGCCACCTTAGCATCGCCGGGAGTCTTGGCAAGCTCTAATGTTTCTTCCTCCTCTTCAGGCTCCTCGTTGTCCACAACAGGTTCTACCACTTCGGGCTCTTTCTCCTCGACAACAGGTTCGGGCTTCACCTCAACCTTTGGCTCGAGTTTCTGTTCAACAACAGGTTCCTCCTTAGGAGTTTCCTTTGGAGCAGGAGCGGGCTTCGCCTTGCCAACCTCTTCGAGATTGATCTTGCCCAGCGTCTTCAACTGAGGACGATTCTCCATCATTTCCTCCGTCTTAGTCAAAGCTTTCTCGGGCTTCTCAGGCTTCTCCACCTTCTTTTCCTTAACCTTCTTGGTGAACATCATGTCGGCCTGTGTCTTCACAGCCTTGTCACCATTGAACTCACTGACCAAAGCCTGATATTGCTCGTCGGAAATCTTGGTGTTAGGAGTCATCTCGTCCTTTACCTCACCAAGCTCCTTCTTGTTTTTCAGGAAATCAACGGCCGTCTGGAGTCCGATGTTCAGTTCTGATAATACTTTATTTAATCTTACACCCATATTTTTTCTTTGTACTTTGATGTTTGAACTTTGAATTTTATGATTACTATTTCAAAGTCATTCGAATTCTGCTCGCAGAACTTCGAGTACATGGTCGACAGTCTCTTCCTCCAAGTCAGCCTTCTCAATGAGCATCTCGCGTGGAGCATTGAGCACCTGCTTAGCAGTGTCCAAACCAATAGCCTTAATAGAGTCGATGATCCACTGGTCAATCTCGTCAGCAAACTCGTCGAGGTAGATATCCTCGTCAGCATCAGCTTCGTTAACCACACGGAATACATCGATAGTATATTCTGTCAGCATAGAGGCCAGTTTGATATTCAGACCACCCTTACCGATGGCCAGTGAAACCTCCTCGGGTTGTAGATAAACCTCTGCCTTATGCTCCTCTGGGTTCAGCGTGATGCTGGTTACCTTAGCGGGTGAGAGGGCACGCTGAATAAAGAGTGAGGTGTTGTTAGAGTAGTTGATAACGTCGATGTTCTCATTGCACAACTCACGAACAATACCATGAACACGACTACCCTTAACACCTACACATGCTCCTACTGGATCGATACGATCGTCGTAGCTCTCAACAGCCACCTTGGCACGCTCACCTGGCATACGAGCAATGCGACGGATGGTAATCAGACCATCGTTAATCTCAGGAACCTCAGCCTCCAACATACGTTCCAAGAACAGGGGGCTAGTACGTGACAGGATGATACGGGGATTGTTATTCTCGTTCTGCACCTCCTTCACGATGGCACGAACGGTCTCACCCTTACGGTAGTTGTCTGAAGGAATCTGCTCAGCCTTTGGCAAGTGCAGTTCATTACCCTCATCGTCAATGAGCAGAACCTCGCGCTTCCACATCTGGTAAACCTCAGCGCTGACAATCTGACCTACCTTATCCTTATACTTATTATATAAAGAGTCGTGCTCCAGCTCCAGGATCTTTGAAGCCAGGGTCTGGCGCAGGTTCAGGATGGCACGGCGACCAAACTTCTGGAAGTCAACCTCCTCAGAAACCTCCTCGCCTACCTCGTAGTCGGGCTCAATCTTCTGAGCCTCTGTCAGACTGATTTCTTTGTTCTCGTCCTGCACATCACCATCGGCAACCACAATACGGTTGCGATGAATCTCAAAGTCACCCTTGTCGGGGTTTACAATCACATCGTAGTTCTCATCAGAACCGAACATCTTGGCAATGACGTTGCGGAAGCTCTCCTCCAGCACGCTCACCAAAGTGGTACGGTCAATGTTCTTTGTCTCTTTAAATTCCTGAAAGGTCTCAATCATAGAGGGGCCTTTCGCATTCTTTGTTGCCATAACTATTATTTACTATTTTACTATTTACAATTTACTATTGATTGGGTTATTTAAAGTTCAACAGGTATTTGCAATACTTGATCTCGCTGATGGCAAAGGTCTTGTCAACCTCTACCAACTGAGGGCGCTTCTTGCCTTCCACCTGCTGCTTCTCCTTCACGGTAACAACAAACTGAGCACCATCTTCGCTCACCTCTTTCAAGAGGCCCTGCACTTTCTGGCCATTCTGTTGTAATACCTCTACCTCCTTACCAACATGGTTGCGATACTGCTGCACCACTTTAAACGGCTGACCGATACCTGCAGAGCCTACTTCCAGCTCATAGTCGCCCAGTTCCTCACCCAGTTTCTCCTGGAGGAAACGGCTCAGGTCAGCACAATCCTCAATCCATACTCCATCAGCATGGTCAATCTCAATTACAATACGATCATCGGGAGTCATCTCGACGTCTACCAAATAGTAGTCGCCTTTCTCCAACCATTCTTCAACTGCTGTCTTAATGACGTTCTTGTCTATCATAAAATGTTTGTTAATTAAAACAAGAATGAGAGGCTTCGTAAAGCCCCTCATTCCTCTGAACGCTGCAAAATTACACATTTTCCGTGAATCCTGC
>OCTX012282217.1_pt1 | contig 16028 bp, 9 predicted proteins | sample 1539691 | NCBI WGS metagenome assembly OCTX01 (sample SAMN02144231, study PRJEB22623) | gut metagenome | biome: sheep rumen | host: Ovis aries | place: New Zealand | reverse complement strand
GCCAAATCCGTTGAAGGTGGCATCATCACCGATACCCTCCAAGGTAACATTCATCTCTGTGTCATCGCTGTTCCCTTTCAGTTCCAGACCATCTTCATCGCTCTTGAGTTGATTGGCATCAGCATCAGTATTTTTAATTTCACCGATAATACGTATAGCAAGAGGTCTTGTATCATATCCCTTTTGCTTACCATACATAATTTCTCCAAGACCTGTATAAGTCTGTGTGCCTCCCTTGTTATCCTTTATCATGTCAAGAGACACAGTGTTGAAGTTGTTCTTTGTAATGTACAGTACTATGCCACCTGATTTCAGCGTACCATCGTCGTTGTATGCTCCGATACCGCTTACTCCTTTGTGTGCGAAGCCTTGACGATCGTAGTTCTTCACGGGGATGTCTGTAGCCTTATTGGCATTGGCGGTCATCTCCTCATCACTTTCATTGACAGGTACCACCTTGATGGCATAGTCGGAAGCAGCTTTTAGTCCCACCACGTCGGCTCGACCATAAGTGCCGTAGTTGCGTACCAACTGCTGGTCGATCTTCGTATAGTCGCTGTACTGTCCGCCTTTGATATAGACATTATACGACTTAGCTCCTTCGAACAGGTCGAACTTCACGTATGCTGACTCTAACCATCCTTTTGCCTCGGTGATGTTCACCACATTGTCAGTATTGGTGACCTCACCAGATTGACCGTTCTCAGCCTTACGGAAAGAGATGTCAACAACATTCCCGTTGAAAGTGTAGCTGCCGCCGTCGTTGCTTCGGTTAATGGTGACATCAGAATTATCGATGGTTATATTGGATAGTGAGCTGGTGTTATAGAATCTTTTGTTACCACTATTCAGTGTGAGAATGGCTTGGTTGGTGTTGAGGTTCGATGTGGTGGAATAGTCCTCTTCTGTGGTAATATCATCGCCTCCCCCCTGTGAAGAAGGATTACTTACAGTGATGGAATACAGTTCAATTGCACCCACCTTGGTGGTGAAGGTCACATCACCGTCAGCGGTTACTGTAGCAGTGTTGGTAATCTGTTCGTATTTTGACGATGCAGTGAAGCCGGCAGTCACCGTGAGGTTCGTGGTGGCTTCGATATAGCGGGTAAGTGCGGAACTACTTCCCACTCTGGTAACGACATTCACGACCTGTCCTTCTTTCAGGTTAGGAATGGTTACGGCAATATCAGATCCGTTAAGGGCGAGACGTTTGTTGGCGCGGTCAACACGAATGCCTTTTGCGTTTGCCGTAAAGAGCAGACCCTTGGCATAGTTAAGTTCCGTACCTCCTGCGGTGAGTGGAGCACTGGCAAGTGCCTTGAGGTTGTGATAACGGTCTTTATCATCAACCTTTTCCCAATCTTCATCTGCAATGATGGCATTATAGTCGTCGTCGCTAATGATGGTGAAGCTCCACGACTGTGATTGTGCGTTAGCTCCTGCTACTGCAAGGAGTGCGATGATACTGAGTATAATCTTCTTCATTATAATTACCCTTCTTTTAACGTTTTACGAATTTTACCACCTGCTTGTCAATGCGGAGAATATAGACACCGGTTTTCAGATGACTAATGTCAACCTGCTGTGAACTACTGGTTGCGACTGTTTGCAAACAACGTACGCCAGCAGCATTGTAGATGGCGATGGGTGTCTTGTCGGAGATGTTCCCAACAATAAACTTGTCGCCCACAACCTTGCCGTAGGAGAATACTTCCAGGGCACTGGTGGCGGTGTCGTTCGTTTGGGAGAAGGTGATGGATACTTGACTCATTTCCTGTGTCACATGAGTGCCGTCACTGAAAGTCAGCACCACATTGTCACCACTGAATGAAATCTGACACACAGTTTTGTCAACGGCTTCCCCGTTGATGGTGACTGTTTGAACGTTGCCGGCCCATGAGTTAATACTTGTAAATAGAACCAGCAACAAACTGATCATAATCTTTTTGTACATTAGTTATAAAGTAGTATTGTTTGATTTGTTTGCAAAAATAATAAAATCCTTGACAATTGCCAAGGATTTATATATATAATGTACGGAAACGTTTACAAAAGTGTTATGTCAACACTGTTAATCGAGAGCTTTTTTATCTCGTTGCCCTGAAGCTCTCCATGTTATCATAGCGTCGTGCCATGAAACGCTGGTAGATATTGCGCATCCATATGTTGCGGAGGGCGATGACGATGAGGCCAAGCACCAGCATGGTGACATAGGTGGCCGTCTCGCTCATGAACAGCTGCAGCACACTGATGATTAGTACCGGCGCAAACATAGCTGCCATTTCAGCCCCAAAGGCGAACCAGTTGGTTTCCACACTGCCTTTGCTTACCAGCTTGCTGTTCAGGGGAATCGTCTGCTTGTTCCACACAGCCATTTGCATCAATACACTGAACACAGGACCTGCGGCGAAGGCCATCATCGACACCAGCATCAGGATGGTGTATTTACCCATGAACACCGTGGGCAGCATGATGAGGAAGGGCAGGAGCAGTAAGGCGCAATAGAAATAATACTTGGCATGGAGCAGCTGTAGGATATTCTCCTTGTGGATCATGAGTCCGTCGATGTAGTTTCCCTCTGCTCCCATAATCTTCACTAAAAGCATACCACCGTTGATGATGAATACATACACCATGAAGAATTTTGACGAAAAGGAATCGTCGTATATATCTGTATAGGAGATGAGGAGACTCAGGAAGATGGTGAAGATGGTGCTATAGATAAAAGAGTTGCGCATGTTCTTGTTGCGCATGATGCTCTTCACTTCCAGTTTCAGGTATTCACCTGTCTCCCCAAAGCGTTCCAGCTGTCGGAATTCACTTACACGTTTCAGCTGCGTATTGCGATTGCCCGTCGTTTCTGAATAGGTGAAATGATATTGTACACTTCTGTTAATCATGAAGAACAGGACAAGGACGGCAAGTACTCCCAGGAAATACAGGATGTTCCATGATGACAATCCTTCGCCGATGGCGGCAAAGGTATCGAACATTGCATCGAAATCCTTAATGATCCAGAGGAGGAACATGGCACCATAAATGATGATGGGGGCTATCCACCAGAAAATCTTCTGTGTGATCATCGTTCGCCAGAGCATGTAATTCTGACTGTTGATGATCACCATCAGCTGGAAGCCCACCACGAAGCCCAAAGCAGTCCAGAAACCACAGCTAAAGAGAATCGACATGAATGCATAGGGTACCGTGATGAGCAGCCATATCAGGTTGTTGGGAGTCACGATGCTCGACAGGATGAAGCTCTCTACACAGGCATGCTTGGGGATAGGCAGCAGGAGGTAGGGCTTGATTAGCTGGGCCGGTGTCTGCTGTCCCAAAAACCGAAAAAGGAAATCAGCCACTAAGAAGAAGGGGAGGAGTCCGAACAGGAATTCACATGCTGTGAACGACCGGGAGTCGTTGGCAATCATGGAGAACATCACGGAGATGAATACCATGTAGAGCATCATGAAGCCCGACATCAGGTAGATCACAGCCTTGGCAGTCTTGTTCTGCTCATATACTGGACTTCTCTTTTCGCTCAGTTTAATGTGACGTCGTAACTCTCTGAATAGTTGAAAACGGTTCATTCTTTTCTTTCTTTTGTATCCGAAACAATCATCTTAAATCAATCACCTCGGCATTGGGATAGTCTTTTGAATTAAAGGTGAATACTTTGTCACTCAGCTTCTTTGCCTGGAAGTTCGAGATGTTGATCACCGTCCACCCTTTGGCCGTACGCATCTTCACCTGTGTGGGCTTGTAGCTTTTGTTGATGGTGACGTACATCTCCTTGATGGAACGTTGCTGGTTCTGTGCGGTGAGATGCACCTGGTATTGTCCGCTCACGGTCTTGCTGCTCAGGTCATAGCCATTCTTGTAGATGTTGATGAACTGATAGGGATTCATCGACTGCTGCTGAGCTTCCGTCGGAGTACTGATATTCACCTCCTCGGCTTTCTTGTTGTAGGTCCATTGTGTCTTGCCGTTGTACCATACGGTGGCGGCATCGGTATGGGCGCAGAATTTATTCCCTTTAATATAGATGGTACCTGAGGCGTTTCCGTATTTCCCCGACATGGTGAACCGTGCCTGAGCACCACCTTTGTTTCCTACTACAGTGGCCGTCTTGTCGAGAATCTGACGGGCCTGTGCTGTTGTCTGTGCGTTCAAGCCCATGGCAAGAACGACCATCAACGATATCAAAACAATCTTCTTCATAATCATTGTATCTAATGGGTTTGCCTGAATTAGACAGTTTTCCCTCATCGTGGTTTATTTCATTTTCATCTTCTTAACGAAGCAAAGAGATTTTCCAGCTGTATCATATCAGTTATTAACACTTCACGTGGCTTACTGCCCATGGCCTCGCCCACGATGCCTGCTTCCTGCAACTGATCCATCAAGCGACCTGCACGGTTGTAACCGATGGAGAAACGGCGCTGAACCATACTGGTAGAGCCTTGCTGGGTAAGTACGATATGACGGGCTGCCTCTTCGAACAGCGGGTCGAGACTATGCACATCCACCTTGCTGTCGCCTCCGCCTGCGCCTCCTTCATCCGTTGAGGGCTCTGGCAGTTCCAGTGGCTCCAACGGACCGGGTTGTGCTTCCACATACTGGTTGATACGTTCCACTTCGGGTGTATCCACAAAGGCACACTGCACACGGATGGGTTCGCCACCATTCTTGTAGAGCATATCACCTCGTCCGATCAGTTGGTTGGATCCTGTCTGATCGAGGATCGTCATGGAGTCGATACGCTGTGCGGTACGGAAGGCAATACGTCCTGGGAAGTTGGTCTTGATGGTACCGGTAATGATCTTCGCCGTGGGCCGCTGGGTGGCAATCACCATGTGGATACCTACAGCACGGGCTAATTGGGCGATGCGGGCAATCGGCAGCTCAATCTCCTTACCTGCTGTCATGATCAGGTCACCATACTCATCAATGATCACCACGATGTATGGCATGTAGTCATGACCGTCGGTGAGCTTCAGCTTGTGCTCCACAAACTTCTTGTTATACTCCTTGATGTTTCTCGCACCGGCAATCTTCAGCAGGTCGTAGCGATGGTCCATCAGCTTACACAGGGAGTTCAGGGTTTTGATCACCTTCGTCACATCGGTGATGATGGCCTCCTCGTCATCATTCTCCGTGGGGATTTGTGCCATGAAGTGGTTTACGATGGGGGTGTAGATGCTGAACTCCACCTTCTTCGGGTCGATGAGCACGAACTTGAGCTCATTGGGGTGTTTCTTGTAGAGTAGGGAAGTGATGATGGCGTTCAGTCCTACAGACTTACCCTGTCCGGTGGCACCGGCAACCAGCAGATGTGGGATCTTGGCCAAGTCAACCATAAACACATCGTTTGTAATGGTCTTACCCAGTGCGATAGGCAGGTCCATGGTGGTCTCACGGAACCGTTTCGAGTTCAGGATGCTCTCCATCGACACAATCTGTGGCTTGGCGTTCGGTACCTCTATACCAATTGTTCCCTTACCGGGAATCGGGGCGATGATACGGATACCCAAGGCGCGCAGGCTCAGGGCGATATCATCTTCCAGGTTGCGGATCTTTGAGATGCGCACACCCTCGGCAGGTGTAATCTCATAGAGCGTGATGGTGGGACCTACCGTGGCATGGATCGAGCGTATCTGTACGCCGAAGCTGTTCAGTACTTCCACGATACGGTTCATGTTGCTCTGCTGCTCTTCCTTGTCGATGGTAGGCTTGTCGCTGTCATCGTATTTCTTCAGCAGGTCGAGAGTTGGGAACTTATACTTCAGCCACGGTTCACGTGGATTGATAGGCGTGCTCAGGTCAATAGCGGTCGTGACATCCTTGCTGTTGGCTTTCTCCTCCACGTCAGCGGCCTTTACATTGATGTCAATACCATCCGTTGACTGTACCTGCTGTGGATTCTTCACTTTCTGGTCTTTGGCATCCACCTCCATGATGATGTCTGGCTCCTTCTCTGAAATCAGGGGTTCCGGTTCTTCTTCCGGCTCCTGATCATTGTATGTCATCACAGGCTCATAGATTTCAGAACCTGTTTCCTCCTTACCCGACGGGTCCTCTTTCTTCTGGTCGTTGGTAATAACGAACTGTACCTTCCTACGGATATAGCCCACGGGGTTCAGCATCTTCCGGATAACGGTAATCGTCTCGGTGGTCAGATAGGTCAGGAACAGAATGGCAACCAGTCCTAATACCGCCGTGAGTCCCGGTGCCCCGATGATGTTCTCTAAGAACTGACAACAGAACTGTCCGTGATCACCGCCGGGATTGAACACCTGGTCGCCCATGATGGGAGTGAGGAACTTCGCAAAAGTCACTGAGCACCAAAGCATCAGTATCACTAAGCAGAGGAACCACTTTAAGAAGTTGATATTATTGTAGGCATGCATCAGGCGCAGTCCTGCCAACCCCATCAGCACAGGGACCACAAACGAGGAGATACCGAAGCATCGGGAAATGAAGAAATAGGAAATAATGGCTCCGATGGAACCGCAGCTGTTCTGATATTCCTGTCCGGTATTCATCCATTCACCTGGTCTTCTGTCCAGTAGCAGACTCTGATCAGCCTGTCCTGTAGAGAAGAACGAGATAAATGCAATGATGACATATACAGCCATCAGCAACAGGATAAATCCAAAAATGAAATTAAAGATATCATTTTTGAATATATTGCCTATACCTATTGCCTCGGTGAAATTCTTGGCTGTTTTTGCTTGTTTTTTCTTTGCCATTCTCTCTATAATTGTTTAATAATGTGCAAAAGTAATTGAATTTTGCCACATTTCGCCATAAAATCGCATTTTTTTTCTAATTTTGCACCTTGTTATTGGTTTAGCATGAAAAAATTACTCGTTAATAAGTTCGAAAAGGGGGAGATCAACCAACTGCCTGTAGCAGAGTTCAAGGGAAAAATCATCGTGGTGCTGTCGGCTGACGAGACGGAGAAAGCCGTTGACTACCTGCTTTCACAACCTCTCTTAGGCGTTGATACAGAGACTCGTCCGTCGTTCAAGAAAGGATCGGCTCATGCCGTGTCACTCCTGCAAGTGGCCACCCACGACATCTGTTTCCTGTTCCGCTTGAACTTCACGGGGATGACCCCCGCCCTGATACGTTTCCTGGAAGACACCACTGTGAAGAAGATCGGACTCTCCTGGCATGATGATATCATTTCACTGAAACGGCGTGCCGACTTCGTTCCTGGTACTTTCATCGACCTGCAAGACATGGTGGGAAAGATCGGGGTGGAGGATAAAAGTCTGCAAAAACTCTATGCGAACTTCTTCCATCAGAAGATCATGAAACGACAGCAGCTCAGCAACTGGGAACGTGATGTGCTTGATGATAAGCAAAAGATCTATGCTGCCACGGATGCCTGGGCATGTATCATGCTCTATGAGGAATTGATACGGTTGGAAGAGACACAGGATTACGAAATAGAAATCATTGATCATGGAATACAAGAAGATATATCTCAAACGCGGGAAGGAAGAGAGTCTTAGGCGTTTCCACCCTTGGGTGTTCTCTGGGGCTATCCATCATGCCGACAGGGGTATCGGGGAGGGTGATGTGGTGCGTGTGTTCGACTCAAACGACGAGTTCATCGCCGTGGGGCATTACCAGATCGGTACTATCGCTGTCAGGGTGCTGTCATTTCGTGACGTACCCATCGACGATGAATTCTGGTACAGTCGCCTGAAGGCTGCCTATGATATGCGGGTAAGCATCGGCATCGCAGAGAACCCTCTGAACAACACCTTCCGACTGGTGCATGGCGAGGGTGATCACCTGCCAGGACTGGTCATCGACTGCTATGGCACTACTGCTGTGATGCAGGCACACTCCGTGGGTATCCACGAAAGCCGAAAGACCATTGCCGAGAACCTGGTGAAGGTGATGGGCGGCCGTGTTCAGCATGTCTTCTATAAAAGTGAGACCACGTTACCCTATAAGGCAGACCTCGGACAGGAGAACGGTTTTATCATCGGGGGATCACAAGACAATACCGCGATGGAGAATGGACTGAAATTCCATGTTGACTGGCTGCGTGGTCAGAAAACCGGATTCTTCGTCGATCAGCGCGAGAACCGTTCGCTGTTAGAACGCTACGCCAAAGACAAACGGGTGCTGAACATGTTCTGTTATACCGGTGGCTTCTCGTTCTATGCCATGCGTGGCGGTGCCCAGCTGGTACATTCCGTGGATAGCAGTGCGAAGGCTATCGAGCTGACCAATGCCAATGTGGCTCTGAACTACCCGGGCGATACCCGTCATCAGGCTTTCTGCGAGGATGCCTTTAAGTTCTTGGATGCAGCTGATAACACCTATGATCTGATCATTCTGGATCCGCCGGCCTTTGCCAAGCATCGTGGAGCATTGCATAATGCCCTGAAAGGATATATCCGTCTGAATGTCAAGGCATTCCAACGGATCAGGAAAGGGGGTATCCTGTTCACGTTCAGTTGTTCTCAGGTGGTGACGAAGGATCATTTCCGTAATGCCGTATTCACGGCGGCCGCCCTTAGTGGCCGGAAGGTACGTATCCTTCATCAATTGCATCAGCCTGCCGATCATCCCATCAATATCTACCATCCTGAAGGGGAGTATTTGAAGGGGTTGGTGGTGTATGTGGAATGAGATCGTTTAGCGTTGTAACGATATTTCGATATTTCGACATAACGGTATTTCGATATAACGATATAACGGTATAACGATATTTCGATTTAATCAATTGAGAATTCTTCAATGAAGAGACGCGTTGCGGATTATATCAAACAGCAGCACTTGCTGGAACAGGACAAGAGGTATCTCGTGGCCTTGTCAGGAGGTGCAGACAGCGTATGTCTTCTTTTGATTCTCAAATCGTTAGGATATTCAGTTGAAGCAATCCATTGTAACTTTCATCTGCGGGGTGAAGAGTCTGATCGTGATGAACAATTCTGCAAATCCTTATGTGACCAGCAGCAGGTTCCCATCCATCTCGTCCATTTTGATACCCGTGAGTTTGCTGTCCTTCATCATCAGAGTATTGAGATGGCTGCCCGCACCCTGCGGTATCGTTATTTCTCCCAGCTTTGCCATGACCTCCCAGCTGATGCCGTCTGCGTGGCCCATCATCGTGATGACTCCGTGGAGACAGTGCTGATGAACCTGATTCGTGGCACCGGACTGCATGGTCTTACGGGTATTCATCCTGTGGTTGAGAGTCAGGAACCGCCCTTGCGTATCATCCGTCCGCTGCTCTGTACGAACCGTAGTGAGATTGAACAGTTCTTGCGAGAGAACCGTCAGGAGTACATGACCGACAGCACCAATCTCTCTTCTGAGGAAGCTGTACGGAACAAGATCCGTTTGGAGGTCATCCCTCTTCTCCAGCAGATCAATCCGTCTGTCAAGGAGAGTATTGCCCAAACGGCCCGTTGGCTTCAGGAGGCAGAGAAAGCCTTGGACAACCTGATGCCGAAAATGGAGGGTGGAACACCGTCCATTCCTCTATCCTGGCTCCGTCAGCAGCCTTCCCCTGAATACACCTTATATAGATTAGTGAAGGACTATGGGTTCACATCGTCACAGATAGAACAGATGGCCTGTCATCTGGATGCTGAGCCAGGAACCTTGTTCCGTTCGCCTACCCACGAACTGCTGTTCGACCGTGGAACCCTGTTGATAGAGCCCATCGGGGAACCGGTCAAATCCATGCGGATTCCTGAAGTAGGTACTTATGTCATCCACAATGAGATGAAGATGCGGGTGTCATTGGTCTCTCGTTCCACGAGCCAGACTCCGCTCTCCACACTTCCCACGGTAGCCACCCTTGATGCCGCAGCCGTCCGTTTTCCTCTGACAGTGCGTGCCACCCAGCGAGGTGACCGCTTCCAACCCTTCGGAATGAAAGGGACGAAGTTGGTGAGCGACTATCTCACCGACCGCAAACGTTCTCTCTTTGACAAAAGACGGCAGTTGGTGGTGACGGATGCGACAGGACAGATCCTGTGGCTGGTCAATGAGCGTCCTGCCGAAAGTTTTCGTGTTACTGATAACACGAAAACCCTCCTCTGTCTCGAAACCCTCTCATGACGCATGTCTTGTCGTGCGTTTCATTTTGTTACAACAAGTTTATTTCTTGTTTCATTTGCTTAGATTCTTCTCAACAATCGTTTGAGAAAGAGAATATTTTTGTATCTTTGCAAAGGTATAACCACTAACCCTTGCAAGATTTTTGAAATTATATCAACTATTAATAAATAATTCAACAAACAGATGAGAGACATTCTGAAAACGACCGTATGCGCCGTGACATTGCTGGCGGCTGCATCGAATGGCTGGGCTCAGGGCGCAGCTAAGGGCTTGAAAGATGCCTACAAGGATTATTTTATGATTGGTGTGGCCGTGAACCAGCGTAACGTGACGAACGCTGAGCAGCAGGCGCTCATCAAGAAGGAGTTCAACAGCATTACGTGTGAGAACGACATGAAACCCGAGCCCACTGAGCCTCAGGAAGGACAGTTCAACTGGGAGAATGCCGACCGCATTGCGAATTTCGCACGCCAGAACGGTATCAAGCTGCGCGGACACACGTTGATGTGGCACTCGCAGATTGGACGTTGGATGACTGCAGAAGGTACTACCAAGGAGCAGTTCTATGCCCGCATGAAGAATCACATCCAGGCTATCGTGTCACGTTACAAGGATGTTGTCTATTGCTGGGATGTAGTAAACGAGGCCATCAGTGACGATGCCAATGCCACTGATCCTTACCGTCAGAGTGCCATGTACCGACTCTGTGGCGACGAGTTTATTGAAAAGGCATTCCAGTATGCCCATGAGGCCGATCCCAAGGCTTTGTTGTTCTATAACGACTACAGCACCGTAGATCCCCATAAGCGCGATCGTATCTACAACATGGTGAAGAAGATGAAGGCCAAGGGAATACCCATCGACGGAATCGGCATGCAGGCTCACTACAACATCTATTATCCCTCTGAGGCGCGTCTTGACTCGGCTATCACGTTGTTCAAGACTATAGTGAAGCATATCCACATCACCGAGTTCGATATCCGTGTGAACGAAGAGATGGGTGGTGGACTCCAGTTCAGCAGAGAAGGTGCAAATGTTACTGATTCTGTGAAGCAGCATCTGGCTGACCAGTATGCTCGCTGCTTCCGCGTGTTCCGCAAGCACAAGGACGTCATCGACTGTGTGACATTCTGGAACCTTGGTGACCGCGACTCTTGGCTCGGTGCCCGCAACTATCCTCTTCCATGGGATGAGAACTATCAGCCCAAACTGGCTTATACCTATATTAAGGACATGAAGGCTCCTGCATGGGATATGCCCAAGCGTCCTGCTCGTCGCCCACGTCCGCAAGGTCAGCAAGGTGGTCGCCGTCGTGGCGGTCCTGGTGGCTTCGGTCAGCAGCAGCGCGCTCCGTTTAATCCGAACCTTGCCTTCCCCGAGCAGCCAGGTATCAAGGAGGACTTCGTACCTTCTGAGCTGAACCAGCCCGGACAGCAGTATCCTCAGGTGAACTCTCAGGGTTATGCCCGCTTCCGTGTGGAGGCTCCTGAAGCACAGTCAGTGACCGTCAGTCTCGGTCTCGGTGGACAGGGTGGTACACAACTGAAGAAGACCTACGATGGCTCATGGGTTGGTACAACAGCCGGTCCGATGGACGAAGGTTTCCATTATTATCACCTCACCGTTGATGGTGGAACTCTCAACGACCCCGGTACATGTAACTTCTACGGCTCTACCCGTTGGGAGAGTGGTATTGAGATTCCCGCTCATGACAAGGACTTCTACGCCATGAAGAACGTGCCTCACGGAAATGTGCAGCAGGTACTCTTCTGGAGTGAAAGCACCAAGCAGTGCCGTCGCGCCTTTGTCTATACTCCTCCTTCGTATGGAAAGGACAAGAAAGCTAAGTACCCCGTTCTCTATCTGCAGCATGGCTGGGGTGAGGATGAGACGGCTTGGATGACACAGGGACACGCTAACCTCATCATGGACAACCTGATTGCAGAAGGTAAGATCAAACCCTTCATCGTTGTATGTACATACGGTATGACCAATAACATCCAGTTCGGTGGTCTCGGTGGCTTCACCGCTAAAGAGTTCGAAACTGTTCTCTGCGACGAGCTCGTGCCTTATATCGATGCCAACTTCCAGACCATTGCCAAGAAAGAGAGCCGTGCCATGGCCGGTCTATCAATGGGTGGTATGGAGACACATACCATTACACTGCGCCGTCCTGAAATGTTCAATTACTACGGACTGCTCAGCGGCGGTACCTATAACCCCGATGAGATCAAGGACAAGAACCAGGTGAAGTATATCTTCCTGAGCTGCGGTTCAAAGGAGAATCCTGATGGCATCAAGTCTGCTGTGCAGGCACTGAAGGCTGCCGGCTTCAATGCCGAGGGACATGTTTCCGAGGGTACTGCTCATGAGTTCCTGACATGGCGTCGTGCTCTGTATCAGATGTCTCTGAGCCTGTTTAAGTAATCAAAATCATTACTCAATATTCCTCCGGGCGGCCGTTGCATTGTTGTGCAATGGTCGCCTTTCTATTTGATTGCTCCACTGGCTACATTTGTTAAAATCCTGAATGATTTTGACGATTTAACTTCGTTTAACGTGAAAAGAGCGCATTTTGGTCACCAACTGCCCTTTCGGTTGTAAAAACGCAATTCTCACGAGGTTGGGTAAGTTGTTGATATTGAACACATTGTGAGAATTCGGCATTTTTTACTGGCGAAAACAGCGTTTTTAGACTCCAAAAACATAGGTTTTAGGGGGTAAAAACACCGTTTTTGGGTGGTAAAAACACCGTTTTTGTGAAGCAAGAGGACTAAAATTTCTTTCTTGGGGTACCCTTACGGGCAGAAATCATACAAAATCTATCCAAAATCATACAAAATCTATCCCCAAAAAACAAATCAATAACACAGGTATTTGTAAGATTTTGTATAGATTTTGTTCGATTTTTCGCCGAAGGCGACCCAAAGGTCCCTACCTTAGTCGAAACCATACATTTTCGAGGAAACGTCATCTAAGGGTTGTTCCGAACGGCGTTAACACCTGTTCCGAAGTCATCTATCACTCGTTCCGACGGCATCTATTAGGGGTAAAGTGACGGTGGAACGAGTGATAGATGACGGAGGAAAGGGGTAAGTAACGTCTGGAACGACTCCAATTAGCCTTTACTTGGGTTCAAAGTAACCTTTACTTTCCTGTAAAGTAGCATTTACTTTGACTCCAATTAGCCTTTACTTGCATAATAACAAATTTCGGGATGCTCTGAAACAGTCAGATGCATCCCGAATATGCAATTACAGTATTTTTACAATCCTTAATTTTTTACGAATTATCTTGACAGTATCTTACTGGAAGCGCTTTACTTGATGTTCGGCTCTTCCAGTCCTAAGCCTTTCTTCTTGTCAACAACTTTCAGTACCAGACCGAGAATGAGGGCGGCCACACCCAAGCAGGCCAACATCACCAACGGCCATGTATAGTCGTAGCTGACGGCAGCTTGTTCTGCTGTGATCGTGTGATTAGCCAATCCGTTTACAATGTCGGGATTTGTCTTGTCGAGCACCTTACCGATGAGCAGCGGGAACAGCCACAGACCGATATTCTGGATCCAGAAGATCAGAGCATAGGCAGATCCGATGATCTTCGGTTCCACCAGCTTAGGTACACTGGGCCACAGGGAGGCCGGTACCAACGAGAACGAAGCTCCTAACACCAGAATGGTGATGTAAGCAATGATGATACCTCCGATGGTGTTACCCCTGAAGGCTGGCAATACGAAGGCAAAGGTCAGGTGACAGGCAATGAGCAGCAAGGACCCCAGTACCAGCATCGATGCAGCCTTTCCCTTGTGGTCAACATAGCTGCCGAGGATCGGAGTGATGAGCACGGCCAGCAGTGGGAACACGGCAAAGATGCTCTCTGCCGACTGGCGCATATAACCCATATAACAATAGGTGATGAGTGCCAGGATAGAGATGCACAGCAGAGTGTGCTTCGCACTTGCCTTCTTCTGGAAGTTGCTGGCGAAGCCGGCTGCTGCCACGATGAGCATGATGACATACTGAACGATGGTGACACTTGAACTTGCCCAAAAAGAGTCGGAAGCCGGCTCTGTGAGGGTGAGGTTACACTGCAGCATGTTCACGGCATACTTCTGGAAGGGGAAGATGGCCGAATAATAGAGTACGCAGAGCAGAGCAACCAGCCAGAAGCCACTGTCGGTGAGGATCTTACCGAGGTCGGACACCTTGAATGGATCGTCTTTCTCTTCAGCCTCGCCTGTCTGGCCATCGAGTTTCTTGTCCATAAAGAAATAAACGACGAACATCATCAGGGCAATGCACATGAGTACGACACCGAAAGCCACCGAACGGGTGACACTGATGTTACCGCCGAGCTTGGCAAAGAACGGAGAGAAGATCATGCAGGTTGCCACGCCCAGTCGGGCCAGTGCCATCTCGCTTCCCATGGCCAGTGCCATCTCACGCCCTTTAAACCATTTCACGATACCACGGCTCACAGTGATACCAGCCATCTCACAGCCACAGCCGAAGATCATGAAGCCGCAGGCGGCAAACTTCGCAGAGGCAGGCATCCCCTCGTAGAACGGACTCACTCCCAGCTCATCAAAGATGGGAATATAGTTCAGGTTGTTGGTGAACCATGTCTCCAGACCGCTTCCCATAAACGACTCACTGACAGCATACCATTTGATGATGGCACCGATGAGCATGACAGCTCCCGACAGCACCGCCGTGAAGCGTACGCCCATTTTGTCGAGGATGATACCCGCAAAGATGAGGAAGAAAACGAAGACATTGAGGAACACTTCGGAACCTTGCATCGTACCGAAGGCTGTTGAGTCCCATCCGCGCTCTGAGAGCATCAGGTCCTTGATGGGAGAAAGGATGTCCATAAAGATATATGAACAGAACATGGCGAGGGCCAGCAAGAGAAGGGCTGTCCATCGCATCGCTGCAGAATCACGCAGCGTCTTTTGAATTGTTTGTGACATTTTATTATTATTTTTCGTTATTCCGTAATATCGTTATGTCGTTATATCGAAATATCGTTATATCGAAATACCGTTATATCGTTATATCGAAATATCGTTATGACGACATTGGTTATCAGTGCTTGAGCCAGCGGTCGAGCCAGTTGAAATAGGTGCGCTGCCAGAGGATGCCGTTCTGTGGCTTCAGCACCCAGTGGTTCTCATCGGGGAAGATCAGCAGCTGTGCCTCGATGCCTTTCATTCGGGCGGCATTGAAGGCAGACATGCCTTGTGTGGCATTGATACGGTAGTCCTTTTCTCCGTGGATGCAGAGAATGGGGGTGTCCCATTTGTCCACGAACTGATGGGGAGAGTTCTTGTAGGTTTTCTTAGCATTCTGAGTCTGATCCTCATTCCAGTACGCATCGTCATACTCCCAGTTACTGAACCAGTTTTCTTCGGTCTCGGTGTACATAGCCTCAAGGTTGAACGCACCGTCGTGGGCAATGAAGCACTTGAAGCGCTTGTCGTGATGACCGGCCAGGTAATAGACGGAGAAACCACCGAAGGAAGCACCCACGGCACCCAAGCGATCCTTATCCACGAAAGACAGGTTGTTCGCTGCAAAATCAATCGCAGAGAGATAGTCGTTGATGCACTGTCCAGTCCAGTCACCCGAGATCTCTTCGAGCCATTCCTGTCCGAAGCCCGGCAGACCGCGGCGGTTGGGAGCTACGATGACATAGCCGTGTGATGCCATGATGAAGAAGTTCCAACGATAGCTCCAGAACTGGGATACAGGGCTCTGCGGACCACCCTCACAGAAGAGCAGGGTGGGGTATTTCTTTGTCTCGTCGAAGTTTGGCGGCAGGATAATCCATGTCAGCATCTCCTTACCATCGGTGGTCTTCACCCAACGCTGCTGCACGGATGGTTTAGTCAGCTGGTCGGTGATGTGTTTGTTCTCGAAAGTAATCTG
>OCTX012288617.1_pt1 | contig 16032 bp, 10 predicted proteins | sample 1539691 | NCBI WGS metagenome assembly OCTX01 (sample SAMN02144231, study PRJEB22623) | gut metagenome | biome: sheep rumen | host: Ovis aries | place: New Zealand | reverse complement strand
TTGCGGATGTTTGCAATCTCGAGGTAGGAAGGTCGGAAGTCGTAGCCCCATTGGGAGATGCAATGAGCCTCGTCGACGGTGATAAAACTGACGTGCATGTGACGAAGCTTGGTCTGGAACAGTTCGGAGGAAAGACGCTCTGGTGACACATAGAGCAACTTTACATCGCCGAAGATGCAGTTCTCGAGGGTGATAACGATCTCTTCGCGGGTGAGTCCCGAATAGATGGCTGCAGCCTTGATGCCCCGCCGAAGCAGGTTGTCTACCTGGTCTTTCATCAAGGCTATCAGGGGGGTAATGACGATACATACGCCTTCGTGGGCCAAAGCCGGCACCTGGAAAGTAATACTCTTGCCACCGCCTGTAGGCATCAGCCCCAGTGTGTCGTGACCGCTACCGATCGACTCGATGATTTCACGCTGAATCCCCCGGAAATCATCATAGCCCCAGTACTTCCTTAGGATTAACCGATAATCGTCAACTTTCAATGTCCGATGGCTTGATGTCTTCTATCTGCAACTGCACCTCGCTGCGCTTGTAGATATTATCCTCGATGGTATAGACGATGTCAAAGGAGCGCTTCGACTTGATATATCGTGCCGAATCGCTCTGTCCGAAGGCGATGCCATTAAGCACGTTACTCGACTTGGAGTCTACAAGTTCCAGTTTGATATGCTCCTGCTGACGGCCTACGACCTTCGAGGTGCCGTAGTCGTAGACATTGCGGGTACAGAAATTGGGCTTGGGATTGTCTGGTCCGTGTGGTGCCAACTTCTTGAGGTCATTGTGCAGTTTCTTGGTGACATCCTTGAAATCGATGACGGCATCGATGTCGAGAGTGGCCTCTGTCTGTTCGGGCAGGATGTGCTCGTCGACATACTTCTGGAACCGCCGACGGAACTCTGGAATGTTCTCGATCTTCAGTGAGAGGCCCACGGCATAGGTATGTCCGCCGAAGTTCTCCAGCAGGTCGCGGCAGTTCTTGATAGCATCGTAGATGTCGTAGCCGGCCACGCTGCGGGCTGAGCCAGTGGCGATGCCGTTGAACTTCGTCAGTACCACCGTCGGGCGGTAGTAAAACTCCGTCAGGCGTGAGGCGACGATACCTATGACACCTTTCTTCCAGTTCTCGTCGTAGAGCACGATGCTCGACGGATGATCCTGGTGCACCAGCTTCTCCACAATCTGGTTGGCCTCTTCAGTCATCTGCTTGTCCACATCCTTGCGCTGCTCGTTGTATTCATTAATAAGGTGTGCCTCCGTCAGCGCCTTCGCGAAATCACGTTCCACAAGCAGGTCTACGGCTTCAGTACCGTTCTGCATACGTCCCGAGGCATTGATGCGCGGCCCGATCTTGAACACGATGTCGTTCATCGTGATCTCCCTGCCGGTGAGTCCGCAGATGTCCATAATGGCCTTCAGACCCATCGATGGGCTGGTGTTCAGTTGCTTCAGTCCGTGATAGGCCAGGATGCGGTTCTCTCCCATGATGGGCACGATATCTGCGGCGATACTTACAGCGCAGAAGTCGAGTAGGGGGATGAGCCTGGAAAAAGGAATGCCATTGTTCTTGGCAAAGGCCTGCATGAACTTGAATCCCACCCCACAGCCGCAGAGATGCTTGAAGGGATAGGTAGAGTCTTCACGCTTCGGATTAAGGATAGCCACAGCATCTGGCAATTCATCATCCGGTACATGATGGTCGCAGATGATGAAGTCTATACCCAGCCGTTTGGCATAGGCAATCTCGTCGATAGCCTTAATACCGCAATCGAGAATGATAATGAGTTTAATACCCTTTTCTGCCGCATAGTCCAAGGCCTTAATACTGACACCATACCCTTCTTCATAACGGTCTGGGATATAGTATTCAATATTGGAATAGAACTGTTGCAGAAACTTATACACCAAAGCTACCGCCGTACATCCATCGACATCGTAGTCGCCGTAGACCATGATACGCTCTTTGCGCCCCATGGCGTCGTTGAGTCTGTCTACCGCCACGTCCATGTCGTTCATCAGGAACGGGTCTATCAGCTCGTTTAACATCGGGCGGAAGAAGCGCTTGGCAGCACTCTCCGTCTTGATGCCTCGCTGAATGAGCAGGTTTGCGATGATCGGGCTCATGCCGATCTTCTCTCCCAGCTCTTTAGCCGCCGTCTGTTGTTCTGATGTAGGTGGTTCGTAATTCCATTTGAAATGCATTTATATATTTATTTTTATTCTTTCGCTTTGGTGGCAATGCCGCTGTTCAAGGTTCGTAAAAGAGCCTAATAGGGCAATTTAGGCTTCAAAGGTAAGCATAAAAAATGAAATAAAGGCATAATCTGCATATATTTTAACAGATTATGCCCTTTTTAACAAATACCTCTTCGGGTGGGAGAGGATATTGCTGCGTGTATCAGATGCCGAGCTTCTTCCTGATTTCAGCAGGGATGGCGTTCTTGTTGATGAGGAAGTCCATGGTGTTGGCGGCGATGAAAGCCTTGGTCATGTACCAGGTGCCCTTGTAGTCGCCGGTCTCGCCCCAAGAGTTCTTCACCATGTAGTACTCCTTACCGTTTTGGTCCTTGGCTACACCGTAGATGTGCATGCCGTGGTCGTCGGTCAGCTCCCAGTTGTCGAAGCGCTCCTGACGCAGCTCTTGTGTCGGCACTATCTCAGGTACGGTGCAGCCAATAGAGTCGATGATGTTGGTCTTCTTCTGCTTGTCGAGCTTCAGCCACTTGGCCATGTCGCTACCAGCGAGGCTGACGGCAGCCTTCGAGTCGATGGCGTAGGCCAGTCCCTGACGGGTGAAGCCCTCTTCCGACACGTCACCGCCCCAGGCTACGGTATAGCCGTTGTCGATAGCGTTGTCGATGATCTGCATCATCTCGTCCATGGGCACGTTGTAGCTCAGCGGGAAGCGCCAGTTATCCTGAACCTCTACCGCAAAGGCGGTGTAGAAAGGATGGTGGGTGTAGCTGGTGATGGAGACGTAGTCGGCCAGATTGATGCCGAGCGAGGCGGCGAAGGTCTTCGGCGTGTACTCCTTACCCTCATAGGTGAACTTCTCGGGGCACTTGCCCAGGTAGGCGTCGAGGATTCCCTGCATGCCGACCTTCCACTGGTTGCTGATCTTCTTGGCGCTGCTCTTTGCGACGGCAGCGACATAAGGCTCCAGCACGCTGAAGAACTCGTTGAAGTTGTTCAGCGAATCACCATAGAGCGAACCGGGGAAAGGCATGGCACCCTCAGGGCAGATACCGTGGGTCTTGAGTGTGGCGAGCACATCCTCTGCGCTGCCGCCCTGTGCGAACTGGCAGTCGCCATGATAGCGTACGACCTGGATGGCGCGCTCCAGATAGGTCTTGTTGGCCACGAAGCTCTCGCAGAGGTCGTAGCTCTTGCCGGTAGCCTTCAGGATCTCGGCCTCAAAGAACGAGAGGGTGGAGTAGTCCCAGCAGGTACCCGAGCGGTTCTGGTCCTTCATCGAGGTCACGGGAATCTCCTTGATAACTGTAAAGACAGGCTTGTTGGCGTCTTTAGCGGGTGCCTTCTTCTTGGCAGCCGATGCGCTGAGGGCCATTGTGGCCATGAGCGCGAAAGTCAAAATCTTCTTCATCTTATATTAATGTTTGTCAGAGTTGTCAAAAGGGTGCGTATTAATTTTCTTTCCTTCATCCTTCATGAATTCCTCGAGCTCCTGGGGATGATACGGTATGCGGTTAGTGCCCAGGAACCGGCAGCCATCCTTCGTGATAAGGATGTCGTCTTCTATGCGGATGCCGCCGAAGTCCTTATAGGTCTCGAGCTTCTCAAAATTGAGGAAGTCCTTGCAATGGCCGCTCTGCTTCCATTCGTCGATGAGTGCAGGGATGAAGTAGATGCCTGGTTCGTCGGTTACCACGAATCCCTCTTCCAGGCGTCGGCCCATGCGCAGGCAGTTCGTGCCGAACTGTTCCAGATTGGGGCGCGTCTCCTCGTCGAAACCTACATGGATCTGTCCAAGGCCCTCCATGTCGTGAACGTCCATGCCCATCATGTGACCCAGTCCGTGAGGCAGGAACATGGCGTGGGCTCCGGCCCTGACGGCCTCGTCTGTATCACCCTTCATCAGTCCGAGCTCCTTCAGCCGTTCCGTCATCCTGCGGCAGACGGCGAAGTGTACGTCCATATATTTCACGCCGGGCTTTGCCACGTCGAGCACATAGTCGTGACACTCTTCCACGATCGAATAGATCTCCAGCTGGCGCTGCGAGAACTTACCGTTGACAGGCATTGTGCGGGTATGGTCCGAGCAGTAGTCGTTCAGCTCGCATCCTGCATCGCAGAGAGCCAGCCGGCCGTCCTCCAGGGGAGCGTCCGTTGGTGCGCCGTGCATGATCTCACCGTGCTGGGAGAAGATGGTGGCGAAGCTGTTGCCCTGAGCCATGCTGCGGGCGATGCCGTCAACCTGTCCGGCCACGAAGCGCTCTCTGATGCCGGGCTGGATGAGCATCTGGGCGTAGGAGTGCATCATGTAGCCCACATGGCAGGCCTCTTCGATGGCTGCTATCTCCTGGGGCTCTTTTGTGGCACGCATCTTCACCACAGCCTTGATCAGCTCGAGCGAGGCTTTCTCCTTCTGCTGACTTGGATGGAGTCCCGTCAGGTCCATGATCTGTATCTTCGTGTCGTGCCTGTAGGGTGGCAGGAAGTGGATAGGCCTGCCGCCAACGATGCCTTTCAGCTGTGCCATCGGGGCGGTCTTCATCACGCCCACCTCGGCGGCCAGGTCGGCTACAGAGGGGGTGAAGCCCATCCATACGATGTCCTCCACGTCGATGTCGTCGCCCAGCAACCACTCTTCGTCGTTGTCGATGTCTATCACACCCACCAGTCCGTCGCGGTGCTGGCCGAAATAATACAGGAACGAAGAGTCCTGCCGCATCGGCGCATAGGCATTAGCGGGATAGTTGTATGGAGCCTCGTTGTTGCCGAAGAACACGATGATGCCGTGGCCGACAAGTTGTTTCAGCGTCGAGCGGCGCCTGATATACGTATCTTTATCAAACATAATTCTTTTAGTTATTATCAAATTCGATGCAAAGGTACACATTTTTATTTAATTCTTTCATGCTTCGTTCTTTTTTTTGTAACTTTGCCATAAAAATGGCTAACTTACTCAGTCTCGGCAATAAAAATAAATCGATTTATTTTGTATTGCGCTCTACTTTTCGTAACTTTGCAGCCAAATTTGAACTAAAAGATTGTAATTAAGATATGGGAAAAGTTATTTTAACCGGTGACCGCCCCACCGGAAAGCTCCACCTGGGGCACTTTATCGGCTCGCTTCGCCGTCGTGTCCAGTTGCAGAATGAGGGCGGTTACGACCACATGTTCGTGTTCATGGCTGATGTTCAGGCGCTGACAGATAATGCCGACAACCCTGAGAAGCTCCGCATGAGCATCGTCGACGTGGCCCTCGACTGGCTCTCGGCTGGTCTCGACCCGGAGAAGAGCACACTCTTTGTACAGAGTCAGATACCTGAGCTGGCAGAGCTTACCACCTATCTGATGAACCTCATCAGCGTGAGCCGCGTGCAGCGCAATCCCACGGTGAAGACCGAGATCAAGATGCGCGGCTTCGAGGGAGAGAGCGTGCCCCTCGGATTCTTCTGCTACCCCGTGTCGCAGGCTGCCGACATCCTGCTCTTCAAGTCCACCACCGTGCCTGTGGGTGAAGACCAGGAGCCCATGCTCGAGGTGACGCGCGAGCTGGCACGGCGCTTCAATCAGACCTATGCCGAGGTGTTCCCCGAGCCCAACATCATGCTGCCCGAGAACCTCACGGCCCGCCGACTGCCGGGTACCGACGGCAAGGAGAAGATGTCGAAGTCGCTCGGCAACTGTATCTACCTCTCCGACTCAGCCGACGAGGTATGGCAGAAGGTGCGCTCGATGTACACCGACCCGGAGCACATCAACCTCAACGATCCGGGTCACGTCGAGGGCAACGCCGTCTTCACCTATCTCGACGCCTTCTCATGCGACGACGATTTCAGGGAGTTCCTGCCCGACTATCAGAATCTCGACGAGCTGAAAGACCACTACCGCCGCGGCGGACTGGGCGACATGAAGTGCAAGAAGTTCCTCAACCAGGTGCTCAACAAGTTCCTCGAGCCCATGCGCCAGCGTCGCGCTGAGTACGAGAAGGACATTCCCGAGATCTATAATATTCTTAAGAAAGGAACCGCGCAGGCGCGCGAGGTCGGCATCCAGACGATGGACGAGGTGCGCAAGGCGATGCGTATCGACTACTTCAACGATGCAGACCTCATCCGCCAGCAGATAGAGCGCTTCGCAAAGTAAGCCCTTCCAATCGTCAGTCAAACTTTGAAATTTGCTGACACGATTTCGGGGGCTGATTTACTGCAAAATTTACCTTATACTAAACCCGGAGTTTAGATAGGCTAAAGTACCACTTTAGTTAAACTAAACTCCGGGTTTAGTGCCTCTAAAGTCGAAACGACGTTTTTAGGGCTTTTCAGACGTAATTGTGAGATGTTGGGCGGAAAGGAAATTTGTTGACACCCTTCTTTCTACTTGCTAATCACCTTCTTGCCATCTATGATGTATAATCCCTTGCCGGGACAAGTCACTCTTTGCCCCTGAAGGTTATAACAGGTCTGAGAATGATGCTTCGCGGCAGCCTTTGGTGCCGTGATGCCGGTATAGGCATCCCAGCCAGAAGAGAGGTCTTCGAGGGTGATCACACGGTCGTCGTTCATACACTTGGTCCATTCCTCCTTGCTCGACTGGGTGACGAAATTGCCCTTCCACGTCTGATACCAAGGCATCCACCACGACCAGACAGCATCTTCGGCAAACTCTTTGTCGATGTCGGGGATAGGACCGTTTTCAGACAGGGCAACGATCTTCTTGCCGCCAGTAAGCGCCTTTAGCTTGTCGAACGAGGCGTAGTTGCTGGAGTAGTCGCCAGCCTGATTGTAGATATCAGCAGAAACAATGTCATAATAAGCCTCTCCTGGATTCCATTCAGTATCGTTCTCATCTGCATTCCATACCCAGATCACGTTGTGGACACCTTTTACACGGACCATCTCATCGTAGACGAGTTGAAAGAGCTTCACGAATGAATCGGCATCCTTGTTGCGCCCCCACCAGAACCAACCGCCACTGGCCTCGTGGAGCGGACGGAAGATGCAGGCCACGCCTGCCTCCTGGAGCTGGAGGAAGTAGTCGGCAATGGTGTGGATATCCTTGACTATGTTTTGGTAGAGTTTAGATGAAGTGTTCCAAGTGCCATCGGCATTGAGGGCGTCGGCTATCCTCACCGTTGTCTTGTCAGAATAGAAATCATCCGTGCTGCGGCTGGGGTCGTGCCAGTGCCAGGTGAAGGCTGGGATGCCGCCCCGGCGGTAGAGATCCTCGGCCAGCGTGACGGTTTTGTTGGTGTAGTCAAGACACCAGTCCTCTGCCTCTGTACGGCCTGTGGCGAAGAGAAAGTCAAAGCCCACGAGGGCAGGGTATTTGCCCGATGCGTCGTAGACGGCTTTCACGTCGTCGTGCTGAGTGATGTCACCATTGGCAGAGCCCATGTCGCCTGTCATCATGCCGGAGATGGTCTTCTGACCGAAATTCTCATAGAGGAAGGCGTACATCTTCTGTGCTGCCTCAGAGGCGTCGGCATCGACGGGAGCTCGTGAGATGTCGAATGCTATAGAGTTGGTCGTGCCTTCTGTTATGCGGATATAGTCGATGAGGTACCATGTCCAGTCGGGTGTGATTTCTATCGTGTTCTTTCCTTCAGCCATGATAAAGGTGCCGACCTCCGTTTCGCCTACAACTTTATCCTGTATTTGGAAGCTGCTGATGTTGCCATTGACGGAGAAATTGGCTTTCTTTTCGCCCCATTTCCCGTCGTAGCCTACATAGACCGTGTATTTGCCGCTCTCAACGGCGGTATAAGTGATGGTGATCTTGTCGTTGTCGGCTTTCATGGCAAGGGCCTTGCCACCAGAGTATTGGTCGTCATCAACAAGTTCACAGTTTGCATAGTTGGCATCTTCTGCTTCTATCTTCGTCTCGTCCTGGGCAATAGAAGGGCATAAGCCGCAAGTAATAAGCGACAGACTTAAAAATAATCTCTTCATTATATCAGTAGCTTTTAAAGCGTGTAGTAGTGGTCTTCTATTTCAGCAGATCAGGCCTAAGGCGCCGTGTGCGTTCCAGCGCCTGGTCGAGTTCCCATTCGCGGATCTTGGCCTCGTTGCCGCTAAGGAGGATGTCGGGCACCTTCCAACCCTTGTAGTCGGCAGGGCGGGTATAAATAGGTGCGGCGAGGAGATCGTCCTGAAAGCAGTCGGAGAGGGCACTTTGCTCGTCGCCGATAACTCCGGGCACTACCCGTACGATGGCGTCAGCGATCATTGCCGCCACCAGTTCGCCGCCGGTAAGCACGAAGTCGCCAATGGAAATCTCACGGGTGATAAGATGATCGCGGATGCGCTGGTCGATGCCTTTGTAATGGCCTGCGAGGATGATAAGGTTGCCCTTAAGCGAGAGCTCGTTGGCGATATGCTGGTCGAAGCGCTCACCGTCGGGGGAGGTGAAGATGACCTCATCGTAGTCGCGTTCTGCCTTTAGAGCCGTGATGCAACGGTCGATAGGTTCGCATTGCATGACCATCCCGGCAGAACCGCCATAGGGGTAGTCGTCTACTCGTCGCCACTTGTCGAGCGTATAGTCGCGCAGGTTGTGCAGACGGATCTCTGCCAATCCTTTCTTCTCTGCTCGTGCCAGTATAGACTCGTGGACAAAGCCCTCAAGCATCTCTGGCAGTACGGTTATAATATCTATTCTCATTGTGAATAACTATTTCGTTTGAAATGACACTTTTGCCAGAGTGATGGTTATGTTGTCGAAACCACCAGCAGAAAGTGCAATGTCGATAAGCTGGTTCTTACACTCCATCAGATGTTCTTGGCTGCTGGTCATTGTCTTTAAGATGATGTCATCAGGGCAGACTCCACAGAGACCATCACTGCAAAGCATGATGATGTCGCCATCTTGCAACTGATATATCTTAGTATCAATGCTTGCTTCACCGGCATTGCCAAGGCATCGTGTGATGACGTTCGAAAGGGGATGGTCGTGCATGAGCTCTGGTTCCAATTGTCCTTTGTCGACGAGTTCTTGAACCAAGGAGTGGTCTTTAGACAGTTGAATCAGCCTGTTTCGCTGGTTGAGTACGTAACAGCGGCTGTCTCCACACCAACATACATAAGCCTTGTCGTTGATAATCCAGGCCATGACAATGGTAGTTCCCATACCGCGTGTAGACTCATCTGTCTTACTGCGGTTGTTGATATTAAGATTAGCTTCCTTTATCGCCTCTTCCATGAACGTCAGAATGTTGCTGTCGTTTCTTTCCATGCCTTTGAGCCGATCTGGGGTATATATCCTTTTTATGGTTTCAATAGCAATGGCAGAAGCTACTTCTCCAGCATTTGCGCCACCCATTCCGTCGGCAACGGTCATTAGGGCACCATAATCCTCGAGAGAAGTGATCATATAATTATCTTCATTGTTTTGTCGGACAAGTCCGACATTCGTCTCTCCAGCCAGTTCGATTTTTATGTTTGACATATTTAAGACAATATTATCTGGTTTATAGAAACGAATGAGTTCATCCAGGTATCTTCTGCCAGTTTCTACACCGATGTCGTAGACACGCTGCATCTCATCCGAATCATGTGAGATGTGACCGATAGGCAGTTTCTCCTTAGGGCGAATCACGAGGCAGCGTCCTTCGCTTTCGGCTTGTCTGACGTATTCCAGTTCTTGGTTATACATCAGGTGTCGTTTGTCCATCGCTTCAATCATCAGAGGGTATTCCCGAAGAGCAATACGCATCAGGGGCATCAGCGGATTATGTTCTTTTACATAACCTTCGGGCTGGGTGAGGATAACTACATTGCGTTCAAAGCCGATGTGCTCAAAATAGGCGAGTGGGATAGAGTCTGCTACACCTCCATCGAGCACCTTCTTACCTTCCAGCTCGACAACTTTCGATACCAGTGGCATGGAGGCTGACGCACGGATCCAGTCGTAAGTTTCTGGGGTTGCCTTTGCCAGTTTCTTGTAGACAGGCTTGCCTGTTTCTACATCGGTACACACGGCATAGAAATCCATGGGGTTTGAATCAAAAGTCTGATTGTCGAAGATGTCATACTTGGTTGGGATGATGTGATATCCGAATTCGGCATTGTAAAGGTTGCCGGTTTTCAACCAGGACAGCCAGCTGCAAAAACGTTTGTCATGAGCGAATCTTTTGTTATATCTGATAGCGCGGCCAGGCTGCCGCGACTTATAGTTGCAGCCAAATGCAGCTCCCGCCGACACGCCTATAATGCCGTCGGGCTCAATACCAGCCTCCATCATTACGTCGATGATACCACATGTAAACAAACCGCGCATGGCACCACCTTCCAACACCAGTCCTCGCTTCATTTTAACGTAGTTTACTAGTTTTGGTTGCAAAGTTACAGCTTTTTTTTAACAGACATAGAAAATAACGATAAATATTTGGAGGTTTCGCTATTTCTGTTTAATTTTGCGCAATAAAACATAAAGTAAGGATTTGTATAAACTATGATGAGATTTTTATTAATAGTAATCTCTATGATGATGTTTGCAGGTGCCTGGTCTCAGACGCTTGCCGATCCTAAGTCGATATCCATGATGGGTGTTCCGCTCGAAGGCCCCGACTCTGTGTTTATCCCTGCCTTGGACAGTATGGGGCTAAAGCAGGTGCATCATGCAGAGCCAGAACCTGACACCTACTACTTCGAGGGTGACTTCTATGGAATTAAGTCGACCTTGATGATAACAGTCAATGAGAAGACGAAGCTCCTCTCTGATGCTGTAGTGACCTGTGGACCATACCGCACTCGTGATCTCTACGACCGTAATCAGAAATACTTGTTGGGCAGACTGCAGCGAGAGTGGGGCAACTTCAAGGCTAAGGGCGACGGTTCGCTCTATATGCTCAACAGTTACGGCTATATCCGTCAGTCGACAGGGCTTGACGAGGAGGGGCGGCATGCCATCCGCTACTATTATTTGAATACGGCCCCTTATTATAAAGATGTGTCGAACATGGGACTGAAAGGCCTGGTGCAGGAAGTGATTACGGAGAATCCTGTAACGGAGAACGACATGGAGCACTTCAGTGAGACAGGCCAGATTGCCAATGACGACCTGATAGACCGTGAATACGACAGCCGAGGCTATCTTATACGGGCTGCCATGCGGGAGAAGACGGGGGGTAAAAGCCGTCTTACCTACGAGTATGATAGCGATGGCTGTCTGGTAAAGCGCACATTGGTTAATTCCACATCGGGTATCCGCTCTATCAATGAATATCGCTATAACACCAGCTATGAAATTATCCAGCAAAGCATGAAGGCGTTTGACAAGGATAATGAATGTATCGTCTCCATCAACATGAAAAACGACTTGCAGGAACACGACGATAATGATAACTGGACGGTGAACAAGATGCAGCTGACTTACTGGGAGAAAGGGCAGCGTACCACCATCCAGACTGTGGAGCAGCGCCGAACCATCAGTTATTGGGATGAATAGTTTTTTTGTAGTTTACAGTTTACGGTTTACAGTTTACAGTTGATTACTTCTATAGGCAGGTTATTCCCGAGTAGTCTTATCTCCGAAATATTAAGGGCTTGCCAGGTTATCATCTGTAAACTGTAAACCGTAAACAGTAAACAATACTATAGTCCTATCATACCAAGGAACTCCTCCTCACTCATAATCTTTATTCCAAGCTTCTCTGCTTTCTGAAGTTTCGAGGGCCCCATGTTGTCGCCAGCGAGGATAAATGACGTCTTGCCGCTGATGCTTCCCACATTCTTTCCACCATTTTGTTCGATGATGGCCTTGTACTCGTCGCGGCTGTGGTGGGTGAAGACACCGCTTATCACCACAGACTGTCCTGCAAGGATATCCGAAGTGGCAGCATTCTGCTCTTCAGACAAAGCCATCTGTAGCCCATAGTTTCTGAGTCGTTCCACGATGGCCAGATTGTCCTCGTTGTGGAAATAGGTGATGATGCTCTTGGCCATCACCTCGCCGATGCCTTCTATCTCCTGTAGCTCCTCCAATCCTGCAGCCATCAGGGCGTCGATCGTCTTGAAGTGGCGCGCCAGCAACTTTGCTGACGTCTCGCCTACGAAGCGGATGCCGAGTGCGAAGACGACACGCTCGAAAGGTACCTGTTTGGAGGCCTCGATGCCGTTGACGATGCGCTGTGCCGACTTGGTGCGCGAGCCGTCGCCATTGATTTGCTGAACCTCAATGTCATACAGGTCGGCCACGTTGTGGATAAGCCCTTGGCGGTAGTAGTCGTCGATAGTCTCGGGGCCGAGCGAGTCGATGTTCATGGCCTTGCGGGCGATGAAATGCTCGATGCGCCCCTTTATCTGCGGCGGACAACCCGTGTCGTTCGGACAGTACCAGGCCGCCTCACCCTCATAGCGCACCAGCGGAGTGCCGCACTCCGGACAGCGCTTGATGAACTGCACGGGCTGTGCGATGATGGGGCGCTGAGCGATGTCGACGCCAACAATCTTTGGAATAATCTCGCCGCCCTTCTCTACATAGACATAGTCGCCTATATGCAGGTCGAAGCTGCGAATGAAGTCCTCATTATTGAGGGTAGCCCTCTTTACGGTAGTGCCTGCTAACTGCACGGGGTCCATGTTGGCTACTGGGGTGATGGCACCCGTTCGTCCTACCTGATAAGTAACCTCGTTGAGGCGGGTACACACACGCTCTGCCTTAAACTTATAGGCGATGGCCCAGCGTGGGCTCTTGGCTGTAAATCCAAGTGCGCGCTGCTGCCGTAAGGAGTTTACTTTCAGTACGATGCCGTCTGTGGCTACAGGAAGGCTTTTACGCGCCTTATCCCAATAGTTGATGAAGTCGTATATCTCCTGCAGCGTCTTCACCTTCTTCATGCCCTCGCTGATCTTGAAGCCCCAGGCCCTTGCGGCCTCCAGGTTCTCATAGTGCCCCTCGGCGGGCAGCTCCTCGCCTAACAGATAATAGAGGTAGGCATCAAGCTGACGGCTTGCCACGAGACTCGACTTCTGGCTCTTAAGCGTTCCGCTGGCGGCATTGCGGGGATTGGCAAAGAGTGGCTCTTCTGCCTCCTCGCGCTCCTTGTTAAGCCGTTCGAACACGGCCCAAGGCATGAGTATCTCACCACGGATTTCGAACTCGTGAGGGTAGGATGGGGCGGCAAAGAGATTGTCGGATGCCGGGGGCGGCGTCAATACAAGGGGAATACTGCGGATGGTCTTCACATTAGCCGTCACGTCGTCGCCACGCACACCGTCGCCGCGAGTCACGGCCTGCGTCAGCTTGCCATCAATGTAGGTCAGCGAGATCGACAGTCCGTCGTACTTCATCTCGCAGCACACCTCGAAGTCCTCGCCGGCCAGACCTTTCTTGACACTCTCGTACCAGTCGCTGACGTCCTGCTCGTTATAGGTGTTGGCCAGCGAGAGCATCGGGTACTTGTGCTCCACCTGGCGGAACTCCTCATTCAGGTCGCTGCCCACGCGCTGGGTAGGCGAGTTGGGGTCGGCCATCTCTGGGTGGCGCGCCTCCAAGTCCTGCAACTCGTGCATCATGAAGTCGAACTCCTGGTCGCCGATGGTGGGCTGGTTCAGTACGTAGTAACGGTAGTTATGCTCGTGCAGTTCCTTGCGCAACTGTATGATTCGCTCTTTTTCGTCCATTGTCTCTTTTTGTTTGTGGCAAAGTTAGGTATAATTCCCGACATGGACAAACTTTTTAGGATATTTTTACCATCCGCCAGGGCGTCCTCCGCCCATGCCGCCCATCGAGCCGTTGGTGCCTGTGGAGGCGGTGACGTCTACCGACTGCGATCCGCTGCCGATGGTGCAGCCTGTGGTGAGTGAATAGAACGATGTGCCGCCTTCGAGCGTGCAGCCAGCACGGAGGGTGTAGCTACTGCCGCTCTGGAACGAGGGCGAGGAAATCATCAGGGCTGTGCCGCTGTTTGAACTGGGTGTGGTGTAGCCGAGGATAGCCTTCGTGCCGTCGAGGAGGCCGATGGTGGTGCCCATGGAGGCGCTGACGGAGATGCTGGCCTGTTTGGATGAAGAAGATATGGCCTGCATGCCGCCCCCCACGGCGATCACCGTGCCACCATTGATGAATGCTGAGTATCCCTCAGCTGCATCAATGCCGCACTCGGGTTGAGAGGCTCCCTCGGCAATAACCACGCCACCGTTGATATAGAGATTCTTATTTGCGTCGATGGCGTCGTTGTTCGTAGCTCTGGCATAAACGTATCCGCCGTCGATATAGAGATTGCCTGCCGAGTTGATGGCATCGTCGTAGCTATAGCACTCCACGGTTCCGGCCTCGACATGTATTTCGCCCTTGCTCTCGAGTGCCTCGGTGCCGTCGCCAGTGCCCTCCAGCCGTATCTGAGTCTGTCCGCCGTTGACGGTGATGTCGCCATCGGCCTTGATGCCTTTGGGCGAGACGCTGCCCTTGGAGTCCTTCTGGCGTTTGCCAGTGGTGATGATGCGTATGGTGCCATCATTGATGTTGATTTTTGCGTCGCAGTTCAAGCCCTTGCCGCCAGTGCCTGTCGACTTGATGTTCAACTCGCCGCCATTGATGTTGATGACGCTGTCGGCCTTGATGCCTGCGCAGGCCGTGTAGTCGCTGTCATCAGAATCATACTCGTATCCGCCGCTGGTGAGGATGGAGGTGCGTCCGCCGTCGATGCGTACCTCACCGTCGGTGGAGATGCCCTTATCGGCGGTACCCGTTATATTGACGTTGATCACGCCCCCTGTCACTATCACGGCATCGTTGCCGCGAATGCCATTGCCCGACGAGGCGTCTACATAGATGTTCGTGCCTGGCAGCGTGCGGACATAGTCGTCGCTTCGGATGCCGGCCTTGCAGTTGGCATCGACATCGAGTGAGCCCTTGCCGCTGAATACCAACTGGCCCTCGCTGAAGAAGCATGCCTTCATGTCCTCGTCGTCGGTAGCGTCTGAGTAGTTAGTGCCGTCGGTGAGACTGTTTGCCGTACCGTCGTTGAGGACGATGAAGGTTCGCTTCTTGCTCTGGTTGTTGATGGCCGCACCATCGGGGTTGGTGATGCTGACGCCGTTGAGCACGATGGCCTGCTTCTTCGTGGAATAGAGCTTGAAGAAACCGTCGCTTGTCTCGCCTGTCAGCACGTATCGGATGACGTTGCTGGTGTTGTTGGTGGCAATGACATCGTTGCCGCTAATGCTGATGATTGCGTCGTCGTCACCGCTGACAGAGGCATCGCCCGTCGTACTGAACGTGATGGTGATGGTTTTGTCGAACGTCGTGTTCTCGATGTAGTCTTCATCGCCTGCATCAGCCTGATATGTCTCGGCAAGTGTGCTTTTGTTGAGTGCGATACTGAAAGATGTTACGTCGCCGCTGGTAGACACGCCGTTTACGACGTCATCGGCAGTGGCGGTGGTTGAGGTGTTGTTGTCGCTGCTTGTTGTGGTGGTCGATGTCTGTGTGCGAGCCAGTGTCTCGTCATACCAACTGTCGTCTGCTGTGCAGGCCGTCATGGCGAAAAGTGCGGTGACGGTGAGCCAGGATAGATTTATCTTCTTCATAATCATGATAATTTTAAATTGTTATTCATGGTGCAAAGGTATGATGATTGTCGCTGGGAGACAACTTTTTTCAGCGAATCAGCCTATTTGTTCAGCGAATATTTTTGTTATAGCACGAATAAGCTTTGCAGCTTTCTACTTTCTTTCGCTGACAAACCCTTTGCTGCGCCACTTCCCTGAGCGCCAGCGACGAAGCAGGATGACTCCACGGATGTTCTCGTCGAGGGCGAAGCCTACCCACATGCCTACAAGACCATAGCCAAGTGGGATGCCGATGACGTAACTCAGACCGACGGCAATGCTCCACTGG
>OCTX012281495.1_pt1 | contig 16047 bp, 21 predicted proteins | sample 1539691 | NCBI WGS metagenome assembly OCTX01 (sample SAMN02144231, study PRJEB22623) | gut metagenome | biome: sheep rumen | host: Ovis aries | place: New Zealand | reverse complement strand
AAAACGGCCAAAACTGACGGCACGGAAAAGTTTATGATTATCCTGCCGCAGATCGGCAAGGAACCTTTATTGTGTACTCCTTTTAATGTGGGCCGGAACCGGGGTAAAACCCGCTCCGGCTTTTTGTGTGAAAATTTAGTAAATTGTCTGACAATATCACGCCAAGCGTGAAAAGGCAACCGGAGGTAAACATGGGAAGCAGGGGCCAATCAGGACGCGATAAAGACGCCGGCGAGATTGTAAAAGAATACAATATGGAGAGTATCGGCCGGAATAAAAAGAAGATCCTGGACTTTTTCCGGGAGCTTGACGGCACGGATGAGCAGGACGTTGCAGACCGCTTCCGGGAAAACGCGTCGGACCTGGCCGACGAACTATCGGAGTCTATGGTTTACAGGGACGACGACGCCCGGGACGAGTACAACCGCATCCGGAGGGATATCGGCAGCCAGACATATACACTGAGCGACCAGGACCGCTCCAACATCCCGGACTTCCAGAAATACATCCGATCAAATGAAAACTTCCTGACCATTGGGAAACGAGGCCTGCCGATCGACAGCGCCTACGCGGAATTGAGCGAAAAGTATCCGGGCCGGTTTCCTGCATCGATCACCAACCCGGCGGACCAGCTCCAACGGATAAATAATGTATTGGGAAGCCTGCGCAATTCGCGTGTTGTAGACGCATCAGATGATGATAAGGCCGCCGCAGCCCCGTATATTTACCAGTCACTTGCACGCGCGTATAATGAGATCAGGAGACGCAAGAGACGCAGAGCACTGAGCCTGGGCGCCTACTCAGACCGCCGGAGTGGGACGTATGGAGGCGGAAGCAAATATTCGTACAACGAGGACGACGAGCTCCCGTTCTTCTGATCGGGCCGGCCGGATAGCACGCAACGGAAAAAGGAGGCACTATGAAAAATAAGGACAAGGATATAAAACAAAAAGTCGCTGAGTACATGGATATCTTAGGGATCTATGTCCCGGATGATACAGAGGACCAGGGAGCGGAAACAGAGACAGCGCCGGCCGAAGGAAACGCGGCTGATTGATCGTCGCTTGTCGCTTGTTAAGCGACCGCAAAAGCGGGAGGATTGTGTAATATGGGTTCAAGAGGCCAGAAAGTAGACAAGGCCACACCAGGCGGCGCCGGTGAGGGAGGCGAGTGGAGCAACGGCCTGGGCTTTAACAATTACGATACCTTAAAAGATGCGATCGGAAATAAGGGGAGGCCCATGGGCATGGCTAACGCGGTGCTCAATGCAAACCCGCACTTTGATCCCAACATGACATACAAAGAATTCACGGAGAACTGCCAGCGGTGCGTCGTTGCTTATGAGCTCAGAAGGCGAGGCTACGACGTGACGGCACAACCGACGCATCAAGGTGATAAGCTGCCGTATGGCTTCACGCGCCGGGATGGAATAAGGCAGGGCTTTTGGATGGGAGCATTTCAAAACGCTAAACCGGAAAAGATAGCGGACTCACCCAGGGCGCTCCTGGCAAAAATGCAGCAGTACGGGGAAGGCTCCAGGGCAATCCTGCAGATATCGTGGAAGGGCACACACTCCGGCCATGTTATCAATATAGAGTACAGACACGGCCGGATCCTGATGTTTGACCCGCAGATCGGCAAGAGGTACAACCCGCAGGAGTTTTTCCGGGAGGTAAAATCCGGGACTTCTCAGGTTGTGAGAACTGATAATCTCAGGATATCCGATCGCGCGAAAAAGTCGGTAACAAAGGATAAATGGTAAACCACATTAAAACACATTAAAGGAGGGCGCGATCATGGTACCGTATGAGGAAGCATATAAAAAAGCGGCCGAACAGAGGAAAGATATCAACTATTGCACCGAGTATGAAGGCGGCTGGCTTTTTGGTAACACCGACGACGCAAACTGGACCGGTGGAGCGGGCCACACACCGATCATAATCACAAAAGATACCGGGAAGGCCGTCAACGCTCCCACGTTCTTTATGCAGCTAAGGCCAGGGGGAATAATCCGGGAGGATATCCCGATCGACGAGGCCGGCCGGATGATAACAAATGAATAAGCACACAATCAGCGCGAGGAGGATATCTCCAAGCGCTTTTTTTATGCGAGGGGATGAGATGGCATCAAAATTAGGAGCAAAGTCAGCAGCAAGAGCAACGGATAGAAGAGAGCAGCAGCGCGCGGCCAGGACAAAGAAGGATCCCGCCGGGGCCGATGATTTTAATAAAATCCCGATGGGAAAAGCAGCAGACACGGCCGCAACGGTCCGCGCGAAGGAAAAAGAGCAGGCAGCCGGAAAGAAGGCAGGCAAGGCCGGAAAGCCTGAAAAGCCTGCAGCAGATCAGAAAAAGAAGCAGCAGCGCCGGGGGAAATAATGAACATAGTTAATGTACCGATTGGAGAGCTCAAGCCCTACGCGAACAACCCCAGGATTAATGATAAGGCCGTCGAGTATGTAGCGGAATCAATCCGTGAATTCGGGTTTAAGGTCCCTATGGTAATAACCCCGGACAAAGTAATCATAACCGGCCACACACGGTTAGAGGCGGCACTTTCGTTAGGGATGGAGGAAGTACCCTGTGTGTTAGCTGACGACCTGACGGAAGAGCAGGCAAAAGCCTTCCGGCTGGCAGATAATAAGGTATCGGAGCAGGCCGGATGGGACCTGAAAAAGTTAGACATTGAACTATCGGGTATCAAAACCATTGAAATGAAAAAGTTTGATTTCAAGATCCCTAAAATCCGGCGGGAACTGGGAAAGATAGAGCAGGCCGAGGCCGATGCGGCGGCGGGCATAGAACCGCAGGATGATGGATATTTCGGAGATGAGCGCGAGCGCACATATAACTCCGTAAATCTCCATGATTATGATCCGTACCGGACGGATGGCTTCTATCAAATGCCTATCGTCGGCGGGTGCGACTATGTGCCCGAGGACATGATCGGTTTTAAATATGTCAAGGCCCGCAACATCATCCCGGAGGAAACTGCGGTACACTTTTTCATTGACGATTATCAATTTGAGAGGATCTGGAACCAGCCGGCCGTCTATGTTGGGATGCTCCTGGACCGGGGATGCGAGTCAGCACTAACACCGGATTTTTCGCTTTATATGGATATGCCCCGGGCTATGATGATCTGGAACGTCTACCGGTCCCGGCTGATCGGTCAGATCATGGCCGATGCAGGTATAAAAGTTATCCCTACGTTGCAATTTGCAGACAGGGAGTCTTTTAAGTTTTGCTTTGACGGGATCCTGCCGGGCGGAGTCGTGGCAACGTCTAATGTTGGAGTCGTCAAGGATCCGGAGGCAACGCAGGTTTTTGTGGAAGGCATGGACGAGGCTATAAAGCGTATACAGCCGGAGAAGATCCTGTGTTACGGTGTCCCGATGGAGGATTATGATTTTCAGGGCGTCGAGGTCCGCTTTTACGAGCCGACCAGCAAGCCGGGAAGGTGGGACTGATGGGGAGCCGGGGACAGAGTAAGCAAAAGAAGTATGCCTCGGAAGATCGCCGGCAGCGCGAAGATGCAAAGCGCGAAGGAGCCCGCCGGGGTGCGAAGTATTACGAGTATACAGATCGCAAGGGCAACACAACAACCGGAGAGACCGGAAACGAGCGCGCACGTGGGGGAACATACCGGGCAAAATTCGATGAAGATGTTGTCAGGTATGCGAACATGAGCCCGGAAGAGCTGGAGAGAGAACGCGACAGATTAAAAAACGAGTCTGACACAGCTAACTGGGGAATAACGCGAGCCGCAGCAAGCCGGACGGCCTCCGCAGTAGATCAGGCAGCAGCCGCAGATACACAGATAGCAAGGATCAACCAGGTTCTCAGAAGGCAGAGCGCAGCAGCTCAGAGAGCCCGGGAGCGGGCCGAAAAGAGACAGGCAACCAGGGATACAAACAAGCTGCCTGCAGGCGTCCGTGTTACTTTTCCGGATGGTACAACCCGCATTTATGCACGCGGTCCTGGTGGATCCGTGGTAGATCAACGCGGCCTGCCGGTGGAGTCGGTCGGCAATATGTCATACCGGGATCTATACAACCGGATGGCATCCAACAGCTCAGGAGGATTCCGTTTTGAAAACGTGAGCAGCGCAGATGTTAGGCGTATGCAGGATGATTATAATAAATCTCTCAGAGATACAACGGACTATGAACTGGGTGTCGGTGTCCCATGGGGAAACCGCGAGTACAGGCAGGGCGCGAGGCGCAACAGATTAGCTAACAGATCACAAAAGAGGCGAGGATAAACACAAGGCGCGAAAGCGTCTTTTTTTATTGCATGAGGTAAAGCAGGTGAGAACGTGGCAGGGATCGACAATTTAAGACCGTTCCAAACGTCCGAAGCGGCGGCGGCGGCCGGAAGAAAAGGCGGGCCCGCGGCGGCAGCATCCAAAAGGCGCAAAGCCAACCTGCGGAAAGCTATGCACGATTTGCTAACGAGCCCCGGGCCGACACTGGAAGGTGAGCAGATCACATATGAAGAGGCCCTGGCGCTGGCAATGGTAAATGAGGCCCTGGGCGGCGGGAAAAACAATGTGAGCGCATATAACGCGATAATGGCAACACTCAAATTGGATCGCGAGGAAGCGGAGCGTCGCGCGCGTGTAGCAAAGATAAAAGCGGAGATAGAGGACATAAAGCGACGAATGAACGCGACAACGGGAGGCGGCGAGGCACCCGTGGTAATTATCGACGACGTACCGGACGAAGGCGACGCCGGCGGGACAACCGCATCTTTTGACGCGCTGGGAGAGTCGCAGCGGGAGACCGTGGGAAATATCGAGATAGAGGACGAGGATGCAGGCGAGGGAGCAGATCCGACTGACTGACGTGATAGCACCGGCCTTCTATCCTGTACACCACGATATAAAGCGCGGCGATCATGTCTATTATGATTTATACGGAGGACGAGGATCCACAAAGTCCTCTTTTATATCCGTCGAGATAGTGCACGGGATGATGCAGGACCCGGCCGCTAATGCGATCGTGTTCCGGAAGGTAGCAAGCACCATAGGATCATCCGTATTTGAGCAGGTTGTTTGGGCTATTGAAGCCCTGGGCGTCGGGCATTTGTGGAAATACACGAAGAGCCCCTATCAATGTACATACAAGCCGACGGGGCAGGTGATAATGTTCCGCGGCTTGGATTATGCAAAGAAGCTGAAATCAATCAAAGTTGCACGCGGTTACATAAAATATGCGTGGTTCGAGGAATTAGACGAATTCAGCGGCGACGAAGAGATCCGAAGTGTTCAGCAGTCGGTCCTACGAGGCGGGCCGCAATATTTCGTTTTCAAGTCGTTTAACCCGCCGATCAGTCAGAGCAACTGGGCAAACAAGTACGTACTACAGCCCCGAGACGGAGCACTCAGACACAAGTCGTGCTATTTAGACGTGCCGACAGAGTGGTTGGGCCAGCAGTTCTTAGACGACGCCGACGACTTGCGACGGACCAATTACAGAGCATACCAGCACGAGTATTTAGGGGATGCAGTAGGCACCGGCGGGGAGGTTTTCCAGAATTTAGAGATCAGGCCGATCACCCAGGACGAGATAGACCACTTTGATAATATCTTTATGGGTATTGACTGGGGATACTATCCTGACCCTTTCCATTGGTCAAAGATGCATTTCGACGGGGATACCCGCACGCTTTACATTTTCGACGAATTGCGACTATGGAAAGCATCGACCCTGCAGCAGTGGGAGGCGATCAGAGACCAAAAGGGAGTAGACGGTACCGACCTTATAACGGCCGATTCGTCCCCCGCACAATCGACCGGAGACTTCCGCGCGTATGGTGCATTATGCAGGCGGGCGATCAAAGGTCCGGAAAGCCGGAAATATTCTTTTCAGTGGCTCCAATCACTCCGAAAGATAGTAATAGATCCGGAGCGCACTCCATACACTTTTAAAGAGTTTACGGAGTATGAGTACGAGCGCAACAAGGACGACGAGATCATTTCCAAATACCCTGACGGTAACGATCATAGCATCGACTCAGTGCGCTATGGACTGGAAAGATACTGGAAGCGTAAAGGTCAGTAAAACAAGGGGAGACAATGAACTTTGTTTCAACACTATTTGCAAAGATACGGGAGGCAGTCGGCCGCATGATTCCTTATAGATCAATAGAGCAGGCGGAGCGCATAGAGACACCGCTCACAGTAGATATGACAAACGCGGTCGAAAAGTGGTACCAGATGTACCTGGACCAGGCACCCTGGATAGACCGGGAGAGCGTCTTTTCTCTCAATTTGCCCGCTTTTATATCCGGAGAGATAGCCAGACAGGTCCTCCTCGAGGTCAAGTGGAACATCACCGGCAAAAATGCCGACGAGACCGGCGAGGAAGTCATGAACCCCCGGGCCGAGTATCTGAAAGCCGAGTTTGAAAAGCTGATAGAATCGACGGCTTTTCGGGCAAAGCTGGAACAGGGATGCGCGGCCGGAGGGATGATTATAAAACCCTATCCCAATACAGAGACCGGGCACATTCATTTCGATTGGGCAATGGACTGGGGATTTTATCCGATCGCATTTGACGACGACGGAAACCTGACAGATTTTATAATCCCTGATGTTTTCCGGGAAGGAAAAACCATTTATACCCGGCTGGAAAGACACACAGTAATAAACGGCCAGGGGGAGACCGACGGAGACGATCAGGGAGCAGGCGACCGGACGCCGGCAGCCGAAAAGCAGGCCCGCGAGGGAGCACAGCAGGCCCCGGCAGGCCGCGTTGTAATGACCGCGCAGGAGCCCGCAGAAGGCGAGGAAGCACAAAAGCCGGACAATCACAGCCAGGCCACGGAAAAACCCGCAGGCGACGCTCAGAGACAGCCACGCACACAAAGTAAAACAACCTGGAGCATTAGGATCACACAGCGGGCGTTTAAGTCTAATGTGGAAGACAGCCTGGGCCGGGAGATCAACCTGGAAGACGTGCCACGGTGGGAGCACTTGCAGCCGGAGGCTATAGTCACCGAGACCGATGCCCCGCTGATCGGATGGTATAAAGTAGCCGCTTCAAACACCGTTGACGTGGACAGCCCCCTGGGGGCGTCCGTCTATGCCAGGGCGGCCGATACGATCAGACAGGCAGACCTGCAGTACAGCCGCATTTTGTGGGAGTATGAAGCCGCCGAGATGGCAATAGACGTTGACCCGTCGGCGCTCAGGCCCCGGAAGACGGCCGGCGGCGGGATGGAAATGCCTAAACTCAATCAAAGACTTTTCAGGGCCGTTGATATCGACAAGGGCGACCGCGATCTATACGAGGTTTTTGCTCCTCAGATAAGGGATTCGTCGCTTTTTGTAGGACTCAATAATTTGCTGATGCGCATTGAGGACCAGTGCGGTCTATCCCGCGGTACTATATCGGATGCCAACGTAGAGCCCCGGACGGCTACAGAGTTGAAAATCGTTCGGGCCCGCAGCTATCAGACCATATCGGACAATCAGAGGGCCCTGGAAAAGTGCTTGAAAGATGTTGTAGCCGCTATGGACCGGTATGCGACGATATACCACCTTGCACCGGAAGGCGAGTATGATGTGTCTTTCGAGTGGGATGATTCTATTCTGACAGACACCGATCAGCAGACCCAGGAACGGTTAATGCTGTTCAATTCCGGTATTATCGGGAAAGTCGAATTCCGCATGTGGTATTTCGGGGAGACACGCGCGCAGGCGGAGGCCGCTATCGAGGCGGTAAACGGTGAAAAGAGCGACGCATTAGAGAGTATGAACACGATGCTGCCTCAGTTCAGCGACCGCGCACAGGGCGCACAGAGCCCCGCAAAAGAGCAGGGGGAGGAAATACCCGAGGAAGAGCAGAAAGAGCCCGAGGAAGGCCAGGAAGGCGAGGAAGAGCAGGAAAACGGCGGCCGTAACAACCGTAACAACTCTAACAACCCTAACAACCGCAGGAAAAAGCAGGAACAGTTCCCGCCGAGAAAATAAGAGGATAGCGGATGCCCAATAAATTTGACGATATCAACCGGCTGGGGGATTCCGGCCGGTATGGCCCGCAGGGCCCGGACCCTCCCGACGAGGGACTGACCCAGGAAGAGCAGATTGACCGGATAATGCAGCACTTCGAGGATGTGAACCAGTTTTTTATCCGGAAGGTTGCGGCACAGATCGCCAGGGTCGGGGAGCTTATCCCGTCAAGTATGCACATAATAGAAATCATGGCAGGCATAAATGAGGATATAGCCGCGATAAATGCGAGACTTGCGCATGCCACGAAGATGGCAACGCAGGAACTATACAACCTGTATAACAAAGCCTTAAATGATGAGTACGAGAGCCCGCGTTTCCGACGGGCCCTGGAGGAAAAACCGCTGTCAGACATGGACCGCAAGCGGATAGAGAACTACACGCAGTATGTAGCCAGGCAGACGGCGGGGACAATGCAGAATTTATCAAACACAACGATACAATCGGAACAATACCGGCAGGCCATTGATAAAGCTATCATTGCCACCAACACGGGCGGGGCCGACTACAACTCGATGGTCCGAGAGACTGTAAAGCAGATCGGATATGCAGGGATGCAGATCCAGTACCCGTCCGGATACCATAGACGCCTTGACACAGCAGTTAGACAGAATGTTGTGGACGGCGCGAAACAGATCACCCAGGAAGCCTCCAAGATGGTGGGAGAGGCCCTGGGATATAACGCGATAGAGCTATCGGCCCACCTTGCAAGCGCCCCGGATCATGAGCCGGTACAGGGCCGTGTTTTTTTGCTTGAGCAGTTCGAGCGGATGCAGGCCGGCGAGGACTTCACCGACGCCGACGGAAACCATTATATAGGATTCCGAAGGCCGATCGGGGAATGGAACTGTATGCACCTTGTACGGAGTTTTGATACAGAGTACAGCAACAGAAGGTATACAAACGCGCAGCTCCAAAAGTGGTCCGACGACAATAAAAAGGGATGCGAGATCAACGGCAAGCATTACAGTCTGTATGATGCACGCCAGAGATTGCGCCAGATAGAGACCGCGATCAGACGTGAAAAGGATGCAGCCATAGCCGCGCAGGCCGCCGGGGACGACGTGCTCCGGCAGCAGTGCCAGCAGCGCATAGACAAACTTTATGCAGCATATAGGCAGGCGGCGAAGGCTTCTGGATTCAAGCCACGGTATGACCGCGCGCGTGTGGACGGATTCCGAGCATATAAAGCAAAGTAAACGTCAACAAAAAGTACAGCAAAAGACATAACGGCATAATGGCCGCTGCAATCACATTATAAGGAGGCACAATGGACAATTCCGCAATGATCGAGAAGGCAAAACAGATTGTAGTCGATTATTTCAACAACCACGCAGACAAGACAGATCATGTTCTTATTGGAAAAGAGCATGTTTTTGTTGTTTGGTTTTGCAAGACCCTGCAGAACTGGAAAGCGCTTGTGAGTACAACCATTTCAGACGGTATGTACTACGAGATCACCCACAACGGCGACAAGGGCGAGACGTACCTCGACGCATACAAAAAGTGGGAAAACGTCTGTATTCCGGATTGATCGGAAGAGAAACAAAAATACATTTTGTAAGATTCGCACCTTTTACGGGTGCGTTTTTTATTGTCCAGGCCATGACGTAAAACCGACCGCGCAACAGCCTGAAACCATAGGGAGAAAACCCGTAAAAATCGTAGGAGGAAGGATAACAAATGAAGAGTGAATTTTTGGAAGGACTGGGCCTGACCCCCGAACAGATCAGGCAGATACAGCAGCAGGCAGGAGCCGACACGCAGGCAGCAAGAGACAGCGAAAAAAGCAAATATGAGTCACAGATCGCACAGTATCAGGGCCAGGTCACAGACCTGCAGGGCCAGTTGACACAGCGCGACACCGACTTAACCGGCTTACAGACTCAACTGGCAGCAGTGCAGGCAGACGCCGGCAAGCTGACAGAGTATCAGCAGCAGCTCACGACCCTGCAGAACAACTACGACAGGGAAAAGAAGGCGTGGGAGACAAAGACGGCACAGCAAAAAAGAGAATACGCAATAAAGGCAAAGGCGGCGGAGATAAAGTTTTCCTCCGCATCAGCAAAGCGCGCATTTATCCATGATGCCATCAAGGCGGCCGCGATCAAACTCGACGGGGACGACCTGCTTAATTATGGCGAGTTTGTCGAGAATTACAAAGCATCAGACCCCGGCGCTTTTGTCCAGGAACAGCCGCAGCCGAAAGATCCCGAGCCTCAGCAGGAACCCCAGCCGCAGCCGCAGATTGTTCTGCCCGGAAAATCCACTCCGCCCAAAAAGAAAATGAGCCTGTCAGAAATGATGAAGGCCAAAAACGCAAACCCCAATTTCCGGATTGAATGGGACTAATCCAGGACCGGAAAAGCATATAACGAAAGGAGGGCAACATGCCCGGAGTATTTGATAACAAAGTATTCAACGCAGAAGTATTCCAGCAGTATGTCGAGAGGATCCCGAACCTGCGCAGAAACGAGCTCATCCGCAGCCGTGCGATCAGGCCCCGCCCCGACCTTGCGACCGCCATGGCGGAAGGCACCGGCGGAAACTATATCACAACCCCCCTGCGCGGCCTTATCAGCGGAAGCACTCCCCTGAACTACGACGGCCAGACCAATATCACCGCTGATTCCACGGTCAGTTTCTCCCATAGCCGTGTAGTCGTCGGCCGTGCAAAGGCGTGGACCGAGCGTGATTTCTCCTACGATATCACCGGCGGCGAGGATTTTATCGACAATATCGCGCAGCAGCAGGCGGAATACTGGGAGGAAGTAGACCAGGATACGATCATTCACATTCTCAACGGCGTGTTCTCTATGTCCGACACTCAGGGCGCCAAGTTCGTCGCAGCTCATACCTACGATATCACCCAGGCGACCAACAGTGAAGGAAAGACCGGCGTTGGAGACGGCACGACCCTGAACAGCGCGATCCAGAAGGCGTGCGGCGACAACAAAGGCCGTTTTACCCTTGCTATCATGCACTCCGTCGTAGCGACCGGATATGAAAATCTCCATCTCCTGTCCTACCTGAAATACACAGACAGCACCGGTATGGAGAGAGACCTCGCGATCGGTACCCTGAACGGCCGCATCGTCCTGGTTGACGACTCCATGCCCGTGGCCGCAGTTGACGCCAAATACGAGCTCACATCGGACGTTGCACTTGCCGCCGGGAAGACCTACTACGAGAGGACTGGCTCCGGAACCAGCGCGAGCCCTTATGTGTATACCAAGGTCACGACCCCGGACGTTGACGATATTGCGACATATTATGAACTGCTCGACGACGCACACAATGAATACACCACATATGTTCTGGGCGATGGTGCGATCGAGTACACCGATTGCGGCGCAAAGGTCCCTTACGAGGTCGATAGAGACCCCGCAACCAACGGCGGCCAGGATACCCTGTACGCACGCCAGAGAAAGAGCTTCGCACCTTATGGTATTTCCTTTACCAAGGCCAGCATGGCAAAGGACAGCCCCACAGATGCAGAGCTTGAGACCGCATCCAACTGGCAGCTTGTTTCCGGCGGTACCGGAGCAAAGAAGACATATATCGATCACAAGGCGATCCCGATCGCCCGCATCATTTCCCGCGGCTAATCACCGGGACTGCCCCATTGATAGGAGGACGCTGTGCAGTATCTAACATACAACGAGTACAAAACATGGGGCCTCCCGGAAGGGGAAGATCCCCCGGCCGATATCATGGACGGCGCCGCGTTTGCCGTTGCAGAGTTCAAAGCGCGAAAGACGATCGACTTTTGGACAGACAGCCGTGTACAGGCAATGGAGACGGTCCCGGAGTCTGTAAAGCACTGCATCATAGCGATCATCAAACTGGACAGTAAATACGGGGCGGAGGCTCAAATCGAGAATCCGCTCCTGTCCTCATTCAATACCGACGGGTACTCTGAAAGCTACGGGAGCGCGACAGAGCAGCAGGCGGCCGCACAAAAAGCCGTCACTGATTGTATACGTCAGTATCTCTACGGAGAGACCGACGACAACGGAACACCGCTTTTATACAGGGGGGTCCGGGGATGAAAGAATGTAAAGATACTATAACCGTTTTTAATGCCCGTATGGACGCAGAAGGCGGTTATGACGATTATTACCCGACAATCATCCGGAACGTCTCAGTATTCCTGCAGGTTGCTTCCGAAGTCACATTATCAGGACTTAACGCCGCGAACAAAGTAACTGTCCGCATCCCGATAGACGCCGACTTTTCCGGTAAAGAGTACGTCGATCCGGTCCATTTTGCGGCCGCCGACCCTGCGACGGCATTTACGCTAAAGCAGGGTGATGTGATCGTAGAGGCGGAAGAGACGGAACATCTCAACCCGGTACAGCTCAAAGAGAAGTATGGATCTGTGATAACGATCCTGGGCGTCACCGACAACCGGAAACGGCCTCGCGCTAAACATTGGAAGGTGGTGGGAACATGATTGAGTTACGCGCGGATATATCAAATATCCCGACGGTAGACAACATGCTCCGCAAATTCAACCTGGAAGTCGGCGGCAAGGTGCAGCAGGTGATAGACAATCTAATCATTGCATATGATGAGGATTACTGCCCATGGGATACCGGATATCTGGCAGCCAGCCCGCGCACTGCAACGGTGATCGGGAGCGGCCTTGTTACCTATCCTGGGCCCTTTGCGCACTATCAGTATTACGGCGAGGTCTATGGGCCTAATATCCCGGTGTTTGAAGATACAAGCAGCGGGGAGCCTACTGGATGGTTCTCGCCTCCACGGCAAAAGAAGCATCCGACAGGGCGAAAACTCCAATACGATACAAGCACAAACGCGCTGGCCGGCTCGTTCTGGTTTGAGCGAATGAAGGCGGACAAACTTAATGATATAGTCGAGGAAGCGCAGAAGGCGGCCATGGGGCGGAGGTGAGTCATGGAAATAAATAATATTGAATCCCTGCGCGCATGGTTCCGGGAGTGCCCGGAGATCAGCAAAAGCGCATATTTCAGGACCGACTTTTTGGCACCGGATCCCACGGAATACGCGCTTTTTTCGGTCCCGTCGTCGCTTTCATACCACGAAAATATCATCGGGGAGGAAGTTCTGGACGATATACAGGTTCAGAATTTCGTTTTCAGCTCAAAGGAATTCTATGGAGCGGATGCCCGGCAGAACATTGCCAACCTGGGATTTTATCAGCGCGTGACAGCGTGGATCCTGGATAAAAACAGCAAACACGAATTCCCGGAATGGAACGAGGGTATTGTAAAGTCGATCGTCCCGACGCTGACGGCGTACCCGGCGCAAGTCGGGAGCAGCGCGGCAAAGTATCAAATTCAAATACGTGTTACATACAAAAGGAGATAAAGTATGGCAGCAGGAGCAAAAATTGAGCGCAAGTATCTGGCGCATTTTATCGACGCGGGCTTCGGTGAGACCGTTAATTATGTCAGGCTCGGCAAGGACCTCGAGGAGTACAACGAGGAACTCAATCCCGACGTCGAGATCAACAAGAACATTTTGGGCGAGCAGACCGTCCAGCACAACGGCTACGAAGTGCAGAGCGAGGTAGAACCTTTCTATGCACGCGAAGGCGACGCGCTGTTTACTCAGCTTTGCACTATCGCAAATGAGAGGAAGACCGGCGACGCCTGCAAGACCACAAAGGTCGATGTACTGCTTTCGGAAAGCGGAACGGTTGTATGGGCATACCGTGAGGATTGCTATGTGGTCCCGAATACGGTCGGCGGCGATACATCCGGCGTGCAGGTACCGTTTACCGTTTACAATGACGGCAACCGCGTCTCCGGAACATGGGACCCGACCAACAACACCTTCACCCCCTAAAAGCGGATCATAAGCAGCAGGCAAAAGGAATGTATTTAACCGAATAACACAACAAAAGAGCTCGGCCCGTGATATGGTCCGGGCTCTTTTTTTGGATAAGCATTATAAGGAGGAAACATGGCGGACAAGGTAATGAAAATTGTTATTAATGATGGCAGCGTACGAGTACCGATTGAAAACATGTTCGGGGAAGAGCTGGGCGCGTTCACATTCAGGCCGACGGACATTGACATTGTAAAGAGATACAACGAGTCGGCGGAGAAGTTTGCGGCCGTCGTGGAGCCCCTGGAAGGCGCAGGAATCAATCCTGACGGTACAGCAGACGAAACGATCGAGGGTTCCCTGGAAGCGCTCGGAGAGGCGGAGAACAGGCTCTACACACTGTGCAACTACATTTTCGGTGGAGACATGGCCGGCGCGTTTTTCGGAAAAATGAATCCTTTTTCACCGGTGGACGGCCGCTTCTACTGCGAGATCGCAATAGAATTTCTCGGCAATTTCATCACGGCACAGTTCGACGTGGAGACGGAGAAGATCAGCACAAGGGTCAGAAACTATACGGACGGATACAGCAGCAAAAAGAGAGGCCGTAGAAAATGATCGGACTGCTGCCGGAAACCCTGGAAGTCGGCGGCCGTGAATATGAAATCCGGACTGACTACAGAGATATCCTGCGGATCATAGAGGCGTTTAACGACCCGGATTTAAAGAGTGAAGAGAAGTTATATATATGCCTTTATATCCTGTTTTGCGATTTTGAGGAAATGCCTCCGGATGATTACAAAGAAGCATACACGCGCGCGCTATGGTTTATCGACCTGGGAGACGACCCGGAAGACAAGCCTAAGCCGCGCGTCATGGACTGGGAGCAGGACGAAAAGATCCTTTTTCCGGCCATAAACTCAGTCGCCGGTTATGAGGTCCGCTCGTGCGATTATTTGCACTGGTGGACCTTTATGGGCTTTTTCATGGAGATCAAAGACGGGACATTTTCGCAGGTGATGGGCCTCCGTCTAAAAAAGGCAAAGGGCAAAAAACTGGAGAAATGGGAGCGTGATTTTTGGAGCTCAAATAAAAAATTATGTGTATTGAGGACCAAACTCACGCAGGAGGAAAAAGAGCGGCGCGAAAAACTCGAAAAGCTGCTCAGTAATTAAGAGGACGACTCATGGCGGATAAATTTGATGGTTCCATAAACATTAATAGCCGGGTAAACACAGAAGGTTTTGAAAAAGGCGTTAAAGAGATCGAAGACGGCGTAAAAAGGATTGCAAAAAGCGTAAACGACCTCGGGGACGCAATGAAATCCGCCGGAGTCATAGACACCAAAGGGTCAGTGCAGGCGCTCGATCAGCTCGGGAAAAAGGCCGAAGAGACAGCGGCTAAAGTGGCCGACGCAAACAAGGCACCCGCCGCCGGTGATGGAGGTGCATCAGCACAGCCAAAGATCACCCTGCCCGTCGGAAAGCCCGACGAAAAAGGGTTTGAGCAGGGCACCGAAGAAATGAAGGCGGCCTGCGAATCTTTACAGCAGCAGGCGGAAGAGACACGCGATAGCCTTAACAGCATATTTATGGCCCCCGTGGAGGGCTTGAACGAGGCCGATGATCCTTTTGCGGAATTCGCAAAACAGCTGCAGGAAGCTGAGCAAATGCGCGCGGAAATGCAGGCCGGGGCCGGAGAATATCAGGACGACCCGCCGGGCCGGTTCCTTGGTGACGACCTCGGGGCAAAATTTGACGCGATAAAAGCCAAAGTCGCCGGCCTTGTATCGGCTGCCGGAAAAGGGGCCGGCCAGATCAAACAGACCATAGGCCAGGCTTTTTCCGCCGCATCGGATAAAGCTATACAGGGTATACAGTCTATACCCGGAGCAATGGCCCGTGTCGGTGAGTCTGTAAAAGGTACCGTCAAAAACGCGGCCAACTCATTCGGCACTTTTACCACGTCGGCAGCTAACGCGGCGGCCGGTATCAGGTCAAAGATTGCCGGTGTGGCCTCCGGTGCTTTTAATGGACTTAAAACGGCGGCCGGCAGTGCGGTCGCAGGTATCAAAACGGCTTTTTCAAACGTCGGTGCAGCCGTCGGAGCGGCAATGTCCGGAATAAAAGCTAAAATAGCCGGAATACATCCTGCTTTTGCAGTGATCGGCCAGGTTGGTGGTACCGTGTTAAAAGCCGTTGCGGCGGCTGCCG
>OCTX012275247.1_pt1 | contig 16057 bp, 14 predicted proteins | sample 1539691 | NCBI WGS metagenome assembly OCTX01 (sample SAMN02144231, study PRJEB22623) | gut metagenome | biome: sheep rumen | host: Ovis aries | place: New Zealand | reverse complement strand
TTGACATTCTCTCACGGAAGCCGTGCTTGTTCACTCTTTTCCTGTTGTGCGGCTGAAATGTTCTTTTCATTGCTTTATGTATTTATTTTTGTTATTATTCCCAGATTACATTCCGATTTGGGGTGCAAAAGTACACATATTTTTTGAATTAACAAAGAATTATGCGATTTTTACACAAAACTTTTATGCTTTTTTCTATTTTTATTGTACCTTTGCACCCGAAAATCGGAATTATTTAAATAAATTAGATAGATCATATGATTAAATCACAAGACATTAAGAAAGGTACATGCATCCGCATGGACGGAAAACTGTATTTCTGCATCGACTTCCTTCATGTGAAGCCAGGTAAGGGTAACACCATCATGCGCACCACCCTCAAAGACGTGGTGAGCGGTCGCGTTTTGGAGAAGCGCTTCAATATCGGCGAGGCACTTGAAGACGTTCGCGTGGAGCGCCGCCCCTATCAGTATCTCTATCAAGAGGGCGAGGACTTCATCTTCATGAACCAGGAGACATACGACCAGATTCCCATCGCCAAGGATCTTATCACGGGTGTTGACTTCATGAAGGAGAGCGACATCGTGGAAGTGGTGAGCGATGCTGATACCAACACAATCCTCTATGCTGAGATGCCGGTGAAGACCGTTCTTCGCATTACTCACTCTGAGCCGGGCATCAAGGGCGACACCGCCACCAACGCTACCAAGCCTGCCACACTGGAGACAGGTGTAGAGATCCGCGTTCCCCTCTTCATCGATGAAGGTGAGCTCGTACAGGTTGACACTCGCGACGGCAGCTATCTGCAGCGCGTGAAGGAATAATTGAACTTTTGGAGCAGTGAGTGCCAAAGATGCTTGCATCAATTTGGCCGAGTCGTGACAAAAGTCAACGAAGTTAATAATTGAAAGATTGAAGAATTGAAGTATTCAATCATCGTTCCCGTCTATAACCGCCCTGACGAGGTGGATGAGTTACTTCACAGTCTGTGCCAGCAAACGGTGAAGGACTTTGAGGTATTGATCATTGAGGACGGATCGGTAAAGCCATGCAAGGATGTTTGCGACCAATACGCAAACATCCTTGATTTGCATTATTATGCCAAGGAGAACAGCGGTCCCGGACAGAGTAGAAACTACGGAGCTGAAAGGGCACAGGGCGAATGGCTCATCATCTTGGACAGCGATGTTGTCCTCCCCAAAGGCTACCTGAAAGCCGTAGATGCTGAAGTATCCACTCTCCTCCCTCACAGGGAGGGGCAAGGGGGTGGGTCTCTTGCAGCCTTCGGTGGTCCTGATGCTGCCCACTCCTCGTTCACACCAACACAGAAAGCCATCAGTTATTCCATGACTTCCTTCTTCACCACAGGCGGCATCCGCGGAGGGAAGAAGAAGCTCGACAAGTTCTACCCCCGTTCCTTTAACATGGGCATCAAGCGGGAGGTATATCAGCAGCTTGGGGGATTCTCCAAGATGCGCTTCGGCGAAGATATCGACTTCTCCTACCGCATTGTGGAAGCGGGATACAAGACGATGTTGATTCCTGAGGCATGGGTGTGGCATAAACGGCGTACCGACTTCCGCAAGTTCTACCGTCAGGTATATAACAGCGGTATTGCCCGCATCAACCTCATGAAGCGCCATCCCGGTACGCTGAAACTGGTTCACCTGCTACCCACGGTCTTCACATTAGGCGTCATCGGCTGTCTGCTGTTGTTCCTCATGGGAGCAGAACTTTACATCGAAGGTGAATGGCTGGACGCCCACGGTCTTCGTCCCACAGACAACATGCATCAGGGCGTAGGCATGGTGTTCTGCGTCTTAGCCTTGTTCCCCCTACTCCTTTACAGTCTTATCATCTTCATCGATTCCAGCATCCGCAACAAGAGTCTTTGGGTGGGCTTACTGTCCATTCCTGCCGCTTTTACCCAGCTCATGGGCTATGGCTTCGGTTTCATCGAAGCCTGGTGGAAACGGTGTGTAAGAAAGAAAGACGAGTTTACAGCATTTGAGAAGAATTTTTACAAGTAACACCTAATATAAATGTTGAAAACGTTTGGTGTTCAACAAAAATGTTGTATATTTGCAATCGACTTATTAAAATGATCTATTGAAGAAGACTATGGACTTTGGAAAAATCTTATTGAAATTAGCGGGTGTTGCCAAGGAGTATCTTGACAACCAACAAAAAGGAGCAGAGCCTGTACGACAGGCACGACCTGTGGAGCGTCCTGTAGAAACAACTGTGGAAAGGGAAAAGACTGACGCTGAATGGGAAGCCTATTTCAGGAATATCCTGCAGAGTGAGTTCTCCTCGTACAGCATTCGCGAGAAAGTACCTGTAACGGATCTGGCCGGATTCGTCAGCGATGAAGAACAGCTTTATACGACACGTCCCACACAGGTTTACAAGGCAGAATGGGGCCAGCCCTTCACCTTCGTGCTCGAAGCAAACGGCAGTGCCAAGGCAGTGGTCATGCTCGGCAAAGGTCACAGCCACGACGAGAACGTGAAGTATCTCATTGCGAGGATGTATGCCGAGAAGCTCAACCTCCCCTACATCAACTTCTACACCCAGATGCCCAACGAGCGGAGCTATGTGATCGGACGCATCCGCAAGTTCCTGAACTAAGAATCATAGAAAAAGGGGATGCAGCATGACTGCGCCTGCAAAGGAGGCAGCCTTGTCCATATTTCATGTTTTGCAGGCTGGCAAGACAAGGTATCCTCTGGTGATCCGCAATTTTGCGGATTCAAAATCCTCCCCTTTTTCTTTTTAAATCATGGAAAGCCTCATCACGCAACTGTCCCGACAAGATGTCTGGGATGAGTATATTGCCTACCGACTCCTAAAGGGCCGTTTTACGTGGCATGAGTTCCGCGAAGCCGACCGTTTCGTAGAGAAGGAGCAGTACCTTCACCTTGTACAGAAGATCATGCAGGGTGAAGGTCTTGGCATTCCCACGAAGAAGATCGTCAACAAGATGGGCACTAGTAAGAAACGGGTGGTATATAGCTTCTCGCCTGAAGCGATGAGGGTGCTCAAAGTCATTGCCTTCAAACTCTACGATTACGACGGGCATTTCGCCGACAACTGCTATGCCTTCCGTCGAGGCATGAAAGTGCATGATGCGGTCTTCCATCTCAACCAAGCGGTTGCCGATAAGAAGATGTGGGCTTACAAACTCGACATCCACGACTACTTCAATTCCATCTCCATCAACATCCTGCTCCCGATGCTCGAAGAGATGATGGCCGACGACCCTCTCCTGTTCCGTTTCTTTCAGAAGATGCTTACCGACGACCGCGCCATTTACAACGGGGAGACGATTCACGAAAGTCATGGTGTGATGGCAGGAACACCTACTTCCCCTTTCCTGGCTAATGTCTATTTGAAGGAAGTTGACCGGTTCTTCCATGATGCCGGTGTGGACTATGCCCGCTATTCCGACGACATCATCCTGTTTGCCCCCGACCTTGGGACGCTAAAGGAATACAAGAGGAAGATGGCAGAATTCCTCGAGCAATACCAACTGGAGGTAAACCCCGACAAGGAAAAGATCTATTCACCCGATGAAGCGTATGAATTCCTGGGATTCAAGTGCCACGGTCATGACATAGATATCTCGGAGGCCACCAAGAAGAAGATGAAAGGGAAAATCAAACGGGCAGCAAAGTCACTCCTTCGTTGGCGCAACACGAAGCACATCGAGTCCGAGAAGGCGATGAAAGGACTCATCAACCACTTCAACAAGATATTCTTTGAAGGTGACGACACCGAGGCTCTTACCTGGTCAAGGTGGTTCTTCCCTGTCATCAACCATACTGACGGTCTGAAGGAAATCGACCATTACCTTCAGCAAAACATCCGTTACCTCGCCACAGGAAAGCATAGCAAAGCCAACTACAGGACAGACTACACCCAACTCAAGCAGTTAGGCTACAGGAGTTTGGTGAACGAGTACTACGAAGGGAAACAAGTATCGCCCAAAAATATCATTGAACACAGAGACTCAGAGGCTCAGAGTTTATGACTTCACAAGAAAGTAAAAAATCTCTGAGTCTCTGAGTCTCTGTGTTCCGTTCAGATTTGTACTGCTAAAAGAAGGTGATGTGTACCATGAAGGATTTAAAGTCTCCCCTGTTCCCGATAGCTATAGTAGGCCCCGTCGGTGATGATGACATGGTCGAGCAGGTAGATGCGCATGATTTCGCAGGCTCTTTTCACCCGTTCCGTCAACCGGTTGTCATCGTTACTGGGACGCGTACTGTTACTGGGATGGTTATGACAGAGAGCGACAACCGTAGCATTGCAGAGCAGTGCCTCCTTTAGGATGATGCGCACATCCACCGCTGTCTCACTGATGCCTCCCCGACTAATCCTCACTGTTTTGATGAGTTTATAGTCCTGGTTCATCAGCAGGATCCACGCCTCTTCCGTACTTAGGTCCTGCATCAGCGGATGCATGTGCTCATAGATGGCTACGGCAGAGTCGATACGCTCCCGTTCCTGCGCCTTCTCCAGCTGTCGCCTTTTACCCAGTTCGCAGGCTGCAAGAATCGTGATGGCCTTGGCCTCGCCGATACCGTTATATTCGCACAGCTCTTGTACACTTTTCTTTCCTAATGTGTTCAAGTTGTTCTTACAGTCGTTAAGCACCCGCTTCATCAAATCCACGGCACTCTCCTGCGGTGATCCTGATCCGATAAGGATAGCCAGTAACTCAGCGTCGCTCAGCGATTCAGCACCAAGCGAAGCCATTTTTTCTCTCGGGCGGTCTTCCAACGCCCATTGGTTGATATTGAGTTTGTTCATAGTATTCTATTTTGTGGAGTGAGGAGAGTGGAATGAGATATGCTTTCAAGATTAAGTGGTTTGATTTAAGAATACTTTATCTCAGTACTATTCTCACTCCACACTCCTCACTCCACACTCCACACTCTAAAGTTTACTCTCCCCTTCCACGTATTCTTCAAGTAACAGGTGCTCACCATCGAACACCACGTATGTGAACTGCCAGATCCAGTCGCCGATAATCATCATCCGTGACTTCCGCGACAGCATCAAGTCGAGTTCGATATGCCGATGTCCGTAGATGAAGTAATCGATGTCAGGATGCGTCTTGATATATTCTTTCGTGTAGAGCACCAGGAACTCCTTGTCCTCCCCCATATAAGGAGGCTCCTTCCCATCCGCACGTTTCATACGGGAATGTTTCGCCCATGTCTGTCCGAACCACATCGACCATCGGGGATGGAGGGTGGAGAACAGATGCTGACAGGCACGGTTATGGAACACCCTGCGAATGAGCTTGAACTTCTTGTCAGGATCACCCAGTCCGTCACCATGAGCCATAAGGAATACCTTCCCGTAGATCTCAGTGGTGAGGGGTTGTTTATGGAGGATCACACCACATTCCTGCTCTAAGTAACCATACATCCAGATATCGTGGTTACCCGTGAAGTAATGCACCTCCACGCCCATATCGGTCAGCTCTGAGATCTTACCCAGGAAACGCGTATAACCTTTCGGCACAGCATATTTCCATTCGTACCAGAAATCGAACATGTCGCCAAGCAGATAGACGGCTGCGGCCTTGTGCTTGATGTCATCAAGGAACCTTACCAGTCGTCTTTCCTGCATCCTTTGATGCGGGATGGCCCACGAACCGAGGTGAGCATCACTCAAAATGTAGATATTCTTCATAAGTGATATGTGATAGGTAACAAGTGATAAGTATGATTACCTTTATGTGTAGTATTCATATTATACCTGCTTTAGATTTTACTTTTTTGATGGACGAAGTAAGAATCTTGATGAGTTCAATAGAGTCGTTGTATATAGAGTTGTATTCTTTTTCACTCATATAGCCACCTACGTATAAGTTGTTTATCCAATATTTTGTTTCTTCAGCTTCTTTCAATGCGATACTTAATTTACTGATGTAATCAGGAGTACTTTGTGCATTCCTGCTTTCAGCAACGTTTGCACCAATACTGGTTCCGCTACGTAACAACTGTTTTGACATGATATGCTCATTCTTGATGGTTTTCAAATAATTGTACAGCTTAACAGTCCGATGAGCAAATGCTTCAGACTTATCTTGTAGGAAGTATCCTCTATTAGTCATTACCATATCTCAGCATCTAATCATACTTATCACTTGTTACTTGTTACTAGTTACTTGTTACTTAACTTCAGTCGAAACCTAATTCGACGCGGGCTTCTTCGCTCATCATGCTCTGATCCCAAGCGGGTTCAAAGACCAAGTTCACGTTGACATTCCCTACTTTTTCCACGCTTTCGATCTTGGTACGCACATCCTCGAGGATGAAATCGGCAGCGGGACAGTTGGGCGCTGTGAAGGTCATATCGACATCTACATCGCCATTTTCCTGTACATCGATCTTGTAGATCATGCCCAGGTCGTAGATGTTCACGGGAATCTCTGGGTCATATACCGTTTTGATCACATCCACGATACTCTCTTCTATCTTTGTTCTTTCTTCTTGTGTCATGGTTACAAAGGTACAAATAAACGAGCAAAATGCAAAAAGAAATGCCATTTTCTTTTCATTTTCACCTTCTAACCAAGCCTAACAGGATAGGGACACGCTTGCACAAATTGTGCAGATGCTTTGCACAAGTTGTGCAGACCATCTGCACAAGTTGTGCACAGGCTTTGCTCAAACTGTGCAACACCCTTGCCCATTTGCTACCATCTACCACCTTGTAACCACCGCCCCAGATTCCCATTGTTTGATGGCATTTCGAGACGTGAGTGGTAGCATGGTTGTCATTTCCGCAAAAACCTTTTTTATACGCTAGCGCATCGTCTTGATTGAACATAAGGAGCTGGATTGAAAACCGAGAACTAAGACCAAAGAAACCAAGGGGAATTAATAAGACCAAGGAATAAAGAACTCAGTATTTGGGTTCTTTGGTTCCTTGGTCTTAGTCTTTATTGGGAGCCTTGGTTTACATTCCCTGGAAGCCACCGCCACCAAAGCCACCGCCTCCGCCGAAGCCACCAGGCATTCCGCCACCTGGGAAACCACCGCCTGGGAAGCCGCCTGGGAAGCCACCGCCACGACCACCACGGCCGCCACGACCACCACGGCCGTTCTGTTGACCGCCCCATCCTTGACCACTATTATTGCCAAAGAGGTTCAGACGGTAGCTCACATGGAGCATCGCATAGCTGGTGATGGAATTCACCTCTCGGTCAGTCCAGCCGTTAGCCGTTACATTGCGAGTGAAGTTCGACTGCTGGTTCAGGATATCATACCACTGTAGCATCACCGTCAATTTCTTGCCTTTCAGGAAACCGTGTGACAGCTGGGCATTCCAGATCAACTCATTGGTGTTCAGCGTCTGGTCGTCATAACCCCGTTTACTGAACATATTGATATCAGTTGACAAACTGGTGCCCCACGGGAAAGTGATTCGGGTGTTTCCACCATATGAGAAGTTCCAGGTGGTAAGGTTACGGGAAGCCTGCAGTCTGTTCTCCGTATGGGCATAGGTAGCACGTCCGTTCAGTGAGACGCTGAGCCAGGTGTTACGGAAACTCAACGACACATCGGGAGACACATTATAGGTATGTGTGACATTACGATCAGGAATGGCTGTGCGGTTCAGGTTCACATAACCAATCTGGTGGTTATAGCTGGCGTTCACGCCTCCGCTGAAATCCCAGCGGTTCAGGGTGTCGAGACCGAGATTGAAGGAGCCGCCGCCATTGATGCTCCAGTTACCGTTGATATTCTCCGGACGGGATATACGTCCACCGGTTTTCTCGTTATAGGTAACAACATTACCAATCGAATTACTCGTGGTGCGGAACCCTGCATTGGTACTGAAACTCCAGTGACGCTGTGCTTTGGGAACCTGGAAGCCTTCTGGGCTCTCCTCGAGCTTAGGAGCCCGCATCATCTGGAAGTTCACGTTCAGGTTTGTATTGAACGAGGGCTTGAGTCCTGGGTTACCCATCGAGATGTTCAAGGGGTTCGTATCGTCATAGATATCGAGCAGCTGCGTGATACTCGGCTGCGACGACTGTCCTCTCAGCTGCACCTGAAGGTTGGTCTGCTGGTTGAAACGGTAACGCACATTCAAGGTTGGTGACACATTGGTCACGGTACGTGTCGTATCGATGGGAATACCCAGATACTGCTGGATGAAGTGTGAGTGCTGGGGCTGGATGGTTACACCGGCATTCATATTCAGCTTGTCGCGCACCACTCGCAGCTGGAGATCCACATTATGGTTGTTTTCCGTACGTTCGGAATAGCGGCTCAGACGGTCGCTGAGATACATCTCATAGGGATTGTCGAGATAGCCGAACAAACGGGTCCATTCACGATATTCGTTGATGACATCCGCAAAGGCCTGATCGGTATAGGTAGGGAAGTCGTAGGTAGCGGGATCGCTCTTCTGACGGCTGTAGTTATATCGGTAGTTCATCTGGAGGAAGATTCCCTGTGCACCGCCAAAGCCACGACCGAAATTCCTCATGCCACCGCCACCGAACGGACCGCGAGCCATCACGGAATCCATGGGCGACGGTTTCGGTTTGAAGTTGTATAGCGGCTCTGTATAGGTAACACCTATGGAATAGCTGAAGTTATCACTGTTCGACAGGGTGTAGCGGTTGGTTTGATAAGTGGAGTCTTTACCTAACGTGTTCATGGTCTGGTAGAGACGCACGGCAGAGAGGTTCGCATTGCGATTATCGTTGTCGCTGTAGTTGATGTTCGAGCTGATGGCCACATTACGTCCCTTATTGCCCAGACGACGGGTGATCTGCAATTGTGAGCTGAGGTTCTTGTTCTCGCCGTATGACAGTGACTTCCTCTCGTTGCTGTTCACGATCAGGTCATGCTCATCCATATAGCGCAGGCTCTCTTCGCTCAGGGCATCACTCACATAGTCGAAGGGGTTGGCATTGAAAGAGGCGGATGTGGAGAACGAACGGCTGTCACTGCTACCCAAGCTGACATTAGGACGGAAGGAGAGCGTGGTGACACTGTCGATGTTCCACTGCAGGTTCATGTTTCCCGTCCAGTTGTTGTTCCGAGAATAGCTCTGACTGATACTGTTCGAGAAGGCACCACCACGGGTATTGACGAAGTTCTCCGATCCTGTGCGGTTCCAGTTATCGGCATCATTGCGTGTCCAGGTTACTCGTCCGTTTACCCGCAGATCCCTTGTCTTCTCGTAGCTGATATCCAGTGCCGCCGTCTTTGTTTCACGCTGTCCTTGGTTGTTACCACGGCCACGACCACCACGACCAGAGAAGTTACGGTCGTTCACGTTGTTAGCATTACCCATGAAGGTATAGCGCATGTCTCCGAAAGGCTTCATCGCAGTGAGACGGATACCATAGCGTTTGTCGGTGCCGTAGCCCACATCGGGGTTCATCTGCAGACCGTTACGGGCACTGCGCTTGGTTTCAAACTCCAGCACGAAGTCGTCATTGCCGTCATCAATACCTGTCGCCCTTGACAAGTCACTCTTCTCATCATAGGCTTTTACCTTATCTATCACATACGAGGGCAGGTTCTTCATCACCGCATCGTTGTTGCCTGTCATGAAGTCACGACCGTCCATCTTGAAACGCCTCACCGTCTTACCATTGATGGTCACCCCACCGTTCTCATCGATCTTCGCACCAGGCAGCATCTCCACCAACGACTCGATGACGGCCCCCTCAGGAACACGGAACGCGTCGGCGTTATATACCACCGTATCATCCTTAACCACCATCTTGGGGACATTAGCCAGCACGACGGTCTCATCCAACTGCAAAGCGTCATGTTCCATCGCGATCTGCCCCACAGCAAGAGCCCTCCCACTCACCTTCGTCAGCGGCTTGTTCACCACTTTATAACCTAAGTAACTCACCCGGAGCAGGTAGCTCCCGGCCTTCAAGGTGTTGAACGAGAAATGACCGCGACTGTCGGAATAGGCACCTGCTACATAAGTGGTGTCGTTCTTCCCATTCGTGGTCTTTCCTAATCTATATAACTGAATGGTGGCATTCGCCAAGGCCTCGCGTTGTTCACTATCGATGACACTACCTGATAATGACTCGCTCTGAGCCTTTGCGCCCAGGCTGATCGCCATTGCCACAAACAAGACAAGAGGGCGTAAATGAAACATCATACAACAAAGGATTAATAAACTGCTAACATACAAGTCTGTATATTAGAGTGTCATCATCCTATAAAGTTTAATCTGCCCCTGCGAAATTAACAAAAAAATAGAAATGGGATGTGTTTCGGAAAGAATAGTACATAAATATACAAAAAAGCGCCAAAGCATCCATGATCGATGGCTTTGGCGCTTTGATAATGAAAACCTCGGATTACTTCAGCAGGTTCATCGTGTCGGTGGCAATCATCAACTCCTCGTCGGTGGGGATGACCAAGACTTTCACCTTGGAGTCGTCGGCAGAGATGATGGCTTCCTCACCACGGGTTTTGTTCTTCTCTTCGTCGAACTTCACGCCCAGAAACTCCATGTCCTTGCAGACCTCAGAACGCATGCTCACCTGGTTCTCGCCCACACCGGCAGTGAACACGATGACATCGAGTCCACCCATGGCAGCTGCATAGGCACCGATGTACTTCTTGATGCGGTAGAAATACATGTCCTGAGCCAGCTTGGCCTTCGGATCACCTGCCTTTGCCGCATTCTCCACGTCGCGCATATCACTCGAACCGCCAGTAAGGCCAGCCACACCACTCTTCTTGTTAAGCAGATTGGACATGCCGTCGGCATCGAGTCCGAGCTTCTTCTCGATAAAGGTAACGGCACCACCGTCGATGTCACCAGCACGGGTACCCATTACCAGTCCTTCCAGCGGGGTAAGACCCATGGAGGTGTCGATGCACTTACCGTCCTTCACAGCAGCGATAGAACCACCGTTACCCACATGACAGGTCACCATCTTGGTGCCTTCTGCAGGAATGCCAAGGAACTCACAGGCACGGGCTGACACATAACGGTGAGAGGTGCCATGGAAGCCGTAGCGACGGATGCCGTACTTCTCATACAGCTCGTAAGGGATGGCATACATGTAAGCCTTCGGGGGCATGGTCTGGTGGAAAGCAGTATCGAAGACACCCACCTGAGGCAGACCGGGCATCAGCTCCTTCACGGCATTCACGCCCTTCAGGTTAGCAGGGTTATGCAGCGGAGCCAGATCAGAGCACTCTTCAAAGGCTTTCAACACCTCATCGGTGAGGATCACACTCTTGTTGAACTTCTCACCGCCATGCACCATGCGATGGCCCACAGCATCGATCTCACTGAGATCTTTGATCACGCCAATCTCGGGGTCGGTGAGCAGGGAGAAGATGAACTTCACGCCTTCGGTGTGCTCGGGAATGTCGTGCATAATCTGCTTCTTCTCGCCATTCGCCAGCTTCACCTTTACAAAAGAACCGTCCAAGCCCACGCGCTCTGCGCCGCCACTTGTCATCACGGACTTATCATCCATGTTATATAATGCATATTTAATAGAACTGCTGCCACAGTTTAAAACCAATATTTTCATAATCTTTAGTTATTTACTGAAACGAATGTGAATAATATGAATAATTGTTTCCTTTATTAAATAATTAGTTAATTACTTCTTATTTACTTCGCATCCATTGCCTGGCAGGCAGTGATGGCAACGAGGTAGTAGATATCGTCAACGGAGCAACCACGGCTGAGGTCGTTCACCGGACGGGCAATACCCTGGAGGATAGGACCGACAGCGATGGCATCACCTAAACGCTGCACCAGTTTATAGGCGATGTTACCTACTTCGAGGTTCGGGAAGACAAGCACATTGGCGTTACCGGCGATCTCACTGCCCGGAGCCTTCTTCTTACCTACACCGGGAACCAAGGCGGCATCAGCCTGGAGCTCACCGTCGATCTTCAGATCAGGATTCAGTTCCTTGGCAAGTTTCGTGGCCTCAATCACCTTGTCAACCACCTCATGGGTAGCACTGCCCTTCGTAGAGAAGCTCAGCATAGCCACACGGGGATCCTCGAAACCAGCTACGCTCTTGGCAGTCTGGGCGGTACATACGGCAATCTGGCTCAACTGATTGGCATCGGGCATCGGCGTAACAGCCACATCACCCACTACCAGCACACCATTCTCTCCATATTCGGGCTTCTGGGTAATCAGCAGCATAGCACCACTCACACAGGTGATTCCAGGGGCTGTCTTGATAATCTGCAAGGCAGGACGCAAGGTCTCGCCCGTCGTAGAGAGTGCACCGGAGATCTGTCCGTCAGCATCACCAGTCTTGATGATCATACATCCCAGATAGAGCGGATTCTTCACCAGTTCACGAGCCTGCTCGATAGTCATGCCCTTCTTCTTACGGAGCTCAGCCAGCAGCTGGGCATACTCCTCACTCTTCTCACAGTTCAGCGGATCGATGAGTGTGGCCTTGTCGATGTGAGTCAGCCCTTTCTCTTTAGCCAGAGCATGCACCTTCTCGGGGTTACCGATCAGGATGATATCCGCCATGTCTTCTGCCAGCACGCGGTCGGCTGCTGTCAGTGTTCTCTCTTCTTCTGCTTCGGGAAGCACGATGCGCTGTTTGTTACTCTTAGCGCGATTGATGATTTGTTGAATTAAATCCATAGTTCTGTAGTTTATATATAATTTGTCATATCGATTTTGCAAAAGTAGCAAAAATAATCCACATAGCAGATGGATAGTCCGATAAAAATTGTTATTTTTATGAACTATGATCTCCTAACGATGACCGAATAACGATGAACTAAGAATGGTGGACTTACTCCAGTCCCATCTCCTTGGTGAGGATTCTCTCCAGTTCCTCTGCCGAGAGGCGTAGCTGGAAGTTTCCTTGAATAGCCACACTGATACGTCCTGTCTCCTCAGAACAGACCACGGCAATGGCATCTGTCTCCTGGGAGATACCTAAGGCCGCACGGTGGCGCAAACCCAGTTCCTTCGGGATATCCACACTATGAGACACTGGCAGGATACATCCTGCAGCACGGATACGTTTCTTCGAGATCACCATGGCACCGTCGTGTAACGGAGAGTTCTTGAAGAAGATATTCTCGATGAGCCGCTGGTTGATATTGGCATCGATCTCATCACCAGTGGTGACGATATCGGTGAGTGGGGAATTTCGTTCAATGACAATCAGTGCTCCGACCTTGTGGCGGGCCATATTCATACAGGCCATCACGATGGGCATGATAGTCTCCTTGTCGGTATTCCGCTTTCCCTTACCGTCACCACGGAACACTTTCATCAAAGAATGTACACGCTGCTGGGCACCGAGGTTATAGAGGAATTTCCTGATCTCATCCTGGAAGATAATGATGATGACGAGCACTCCCACGCTCACCAACTTATCCATGATACTGCCTAACAGACGCATCTCCAGGATCTGACTCACGAAGAGCCATACCACAATAAACACAAGAATTCCGATGAAGACATTCAGCGAACGCGACTCCTTCATCAATCGGTAACAGTAGTAGAGCATCATCGCCACCAGGACGATATCCACAATATCTTTTATTCCAAAGTCAAACACGGTTGCTATCGTTTACGTTAGAGGATAAGTATTTAAGGAAGAGGTAAGGGTGATGGTCTCGACAGCCTCACGCACATCATGGACCCGAAGAATGGATGCCCCTTTCAACAAGGCCACCGTATGGAGCACGGTAGTACCATTCAGAGCATCATCGGGGGTGACACCCAGCAACTTCCAGATCATGCTCTTGCGCGACACACCCACGAGGATGGGCAGGTGCATCACATGGAGACGCTCCAAGTCGCCCAACAGCTCGTAGTTCTGTTCCAATGTCTTACCGAAGCCGAAGCCGGGATCGAGGATGATATCTTTCTGCCCGAGGTCACGAAGCTGTTGTACCTTTTCAGCGAAGTCAAGCAGCATCTCACGAATGGTAGGAGCTGACGACATCAAGATGTAAGGTACGCCAAGACGGGCTACAGTAGTGAACATCTCCTTATCGGAACAACGGTCTTCCTTGTGCTCTCCACCGAAAACACCCTGACAATTGCCACCTGACACATCATTGATAATGGAGGCTCCATATTCATCGACAGCCATTCTCGCTACGGCAGGACGGAAGGTATCAATGGAAAGGACGGCATCAGGAAACTCACGACGCACCACCGTTAAGGCAAAACGTAGTCGTGCCATCTCTTCCTGTTCATCCACCAACATGGCTCCTGGTCGTGTAGAGTATGCTCCGATATCGATAATTGCTCCTCCTTCTGCCAGAATCTGTTGGGCACGGTTGGCTATCTCCGTCTCTGTCTGCACTCTGCTACCGGCGAAAAACGAATCTGGCGTAGCATTCAGAATACCCATCACCGTTGGGCGCGACAGATCAAGGAGCTGACCGTTTACATTGATTGTATAGTCCATACCTGTGTGCAAAGATACAAAGAAACATGCACAGGACAAAGAAAATCACATTTTTTCTTTCAAATGAAAAATATTCATTACCTTTGCAATAACAAATAAAACTGACTATGGATATTAAGGAACTATACAAGCTCTACAAGCAACATCCCTGTATCACTACCGACAGCCGCAACTGTCCTGAAGGAAGCATCTTCCTCGCACTCAGAGGGGAGTCGTTCAACGGAAATACATTTGCCATCCAGGCTTTGGAGAAAGGATGTGCCTACGCCATCGTTGACGAAGACATCTCTGAGGGTAATCTCCTTCCTCCTTCCTCCCTCCTCCTTCCTCGGATCATAAGAGTGGACGACTGTCTGCAAACCTTCAAGGACCTGGCTCGCGAGCATCGCCGACAGTTCGACATTCCCGTGATCGGCATCACAGGAACCAATGGCAAGACCACAACGAAAGAACTGGTTGCCGCCGTCCTTTCGGAAGAATATAACGTACTCTACACGCAAGGCAACTTCAACAACGATGTAGGTGTTCCCAAAACATTGTTCCGACTGGATGAGAACCATGACATCGCCGTGATTGAGATGGGAGCCAGTCATCCTGGAGACATTAAGACACTTGTAGAGACTGCAGAGCCCACCTGCGGACTGATTACCAACGTAGGACGGGCTCACCTGCAGGGGTTCGGTTCCTTCGAAGGGGTGAAGCGCACTAAGGGAGAATTGTATGACTTTCTCGCTTCCCAACAGAAAGAGGACTTCGAGAAAGGATTCCTGTTTATCAATGAGGATGATCATGACTTACAGCAGATGGCCGATGAGCGCGGACTGATTTTCCGCTCTTCGTATGGCTTGGGAGATAACGAGGACATCACAGTGAAAGGACAGATTATCTCGTGTGCTCCCTTCCTCAAGTTCAGTTGGTTTGTGCATGACGAGGAAGAGGGTGACTCAGAGAAATACGTGATCCAGACTCACCTGATCGGTTCATACAATGTATATAATATGTTAGCCGCCATCTCCGTTGGTTTATACTTTGATGTGGATGTAGAACTGATTAACCATGCACTGGCTAACTATGTTCCCAGTAACAACCGCAGTCAGCTGGAAGAGACTGCCCACAACCACCTGATTGTGGACGCTTATAACGCAAACCCCACCAGTATGGCTGCCGCCCTGAAGAACTTCCGCGACATGGAGGTCGCTCCCAAAATGGCTATCTTAGGAGATATGCGCGAATTGGGTGAGGCTTCTGCCGAAGAGCATCAGCATGCCGTTGATCTGATGAAAGAATACGGTTTGGAAAACGTGTGGCTTGTGGGAGAAGAGTTCGGGAAGACAGCATGCAACTACCGTAGATTCAAGGATGTGGAAGAGGTAAAAGCTGCCATCAAAGAAGAGCAACCAAAGGACTATTACATCCTGATCAAGGGGAGCAACAGCATGAAACTGTTCCAGCTGCCTCCACTGCTGTAAACGTGCTACCAATGACAAATGAGTGCAGGGATTGTTTCCTGACGGAGGATTCATAAAAAAAGAAAAAAGACAATCTTTTCTTCATAATCTTGCACGTATTTCAAAAAAATGCAGTAACTTTGCACGCGATTTTGAAAATCGA
>OCTX014565001.1_pt1 | contig 16068 bp, 12 predicted proteins | sample 1539691 | NCBI WGS metagenome assembly OCTX01 (sample SAMN02144231, study PRJEB22623) | gut metagenome | biome: sheep rumen | host: Ovis aries | place: New Zealand | reverse complement strand
AACAGAATAACTGAAGTTTTGGGAGTAGAGATGCCATACTACGACATCTCTACAACAACGAATATACCGAATTGTCCGAATACATCCATGGCGGCAGCAAATGGCCTCAGGTGGCCTACGAATCATTCGAATCGCTGCATTCGTCAACATTCGTTGCATCTTCGATGCATTGATAAGATTCGTTTTATTAGTTAAATTCGTTGTTATAGAAAACTACCGAAACTTCAGCAAAACAAGAATAATCCGTGTTGTTCCGTGCCGCTCCGAGGCAAACGCTTTTTTTCCGTGGCTTACCGTGCCAATCCGAGGCGGAAACATCTCCGTGGCTTTCAGAGGCAACGCTCACAGAGATGCAAAAAAACGAAAAAAACTTTGTTCCTTCTGTGGTCTTAAACATAAAGATGGCAAAAAAAACGAATCAGCTGCCTTTTTCTCATTTATTATCGCTACCTTTGCATACTTAGAAAAACAAAAAAAGCACGTCATGAGAGAAAGAACCGACTGTTTTCTGCCTTGCAACCGTTTGGAAGTGCTGCTGCCCACGATAGAGGCACTGAAAGCAGAAAAGACCGTACAACATATTTGGCTGATGGTGAGCCGAGACGTGGCCGACCACATGGTTGCCCCGCCCCACTGTTCGTTGCTTCCGACGGACAATCTGCTGTCAGCACACACCATGCAACAGATTGCCCAGGCAACCACCAGCGAATACACGCTGCTTTACCTGAAATCGTCGCCCCTGCAACTGGGCCAGGGAGCCGTGGAGCGCATGGTGCGCACCGCCTATGAGAGTTCGGCAGCCATGGTGTATGCCGACCGTTGGGAACAGTTCTCGGCCAGCGAGCCGGCCCAACGGCACCCTGTCATCGACTACCAGAAGGGCAGCCTGCGCGACGACTTCGACTTCGGCAGTGTGGTGCTCGTGCGCAGCCAGTGGCTGAAAGACTACCAGCCATCGGCCGACTACCGTTTTGCCGGATGGTACGACCTGCGGCTGCACCTCAGCCGCCGAGGCGAGCTGTTCCATCTGAACGAGCTGCTCTATACCGAACGGGAAGACGACACCCGCGCCAGCGGCGAGAAACAGTTCGACTATGTGAACCCACGCAACCGCGAGGTGCAAGTGGAAATGGAGCAGGCCGCCACAGACCATCTGCGCGCCGTCGGCGCATTGGTGGACGTGAGCAACTACTACGTGCCCGATTTTGAAGAACAGGCGTTCGCACACGAAGCATCGGTGGTGATACCCGTATTCAACCGCGAGCGCACCGTGGCCGATGCCGTGAAGAGCGCCCTGATGCAGAAAACCAACTTCAGGTTCAACGTCATCGTTGTAGATAACCACTCCACCGACCGGACGACAGCCATTCTGCAGGAGCTCGCCCAAACCAACCCGCAACTTGTACATATCATTCCCCAACGGCACGACCTGGGGATAGGAGGCTGCTGGAATGTGGCCGTCAACGACCCGCGCTGCGGACGCTTTGCCGTACAGCTGGACTCCGACGACCTCTACTCGTCGCCCAACACCCTGCAACAGGTGGTGAACGCTTTCTACAAGCAGCGCGCAGCCATGATCATCGGTTCCTACCGCATGTGCGACTTCGAACTGAACACACTGCCACCAGGACTCATCGACCATGCCGAGTGGACCGACGAGAACGGGCCCAACAACGCCCTGCGCATCAACGGTCTGGGCGCACCGCGCGCCTTCTTCACCCCATTGCTGCGCCAGGTGCAGTTTCCCAACACCAGCTACGGCGAGGACTACGCCATGGGGCTCGTCTTCAGCCGCCACTACCGCATAGGCCGCATCTTCAACGAGCTGTACCTCTGCCGCCGCTGGGGAGGCAACAGCGACGCCGCCCTGTCGGTGGAGCGCATCAACGCCAACAACCTCTACAAAGACCGTCTGCGCACACTCGAGATAAGTGCGCGCCAGCACATGAACAAAATGGCCGAAAAAACCAGCAGCCAACAGCCAGCGGCCAACACCCAACGGCGCTCGCCCCACGTATGGCAGCTCTCGCCCAACTCGCAGGCACTGAGCCGGTTCTTCGACCGTCAACTGGAGCAATGGCCTCTGGCGCGGGAGAACTTCCGCAATCTGCACGATGTGGAGACGCGCGAACTGGGCGACACGCTGAAAGCACAATTCAACCCCGCACGGATAGTTTCGACAGGAGCCAGCATCGACAAGGCGGCACTTGCCAAACGACCCTGTTTTCTCTGTGCAGAGAACCGCCCGCCGGAACAAATGGCCAAGTCGCTCGACGGAAAGTTTGAACTGCTGGTCAATCCCTACCCCATTCTGCCCCACCACTTCACCATTCCGTCGCGTCGCCACCAGCCGCAGACCATACTGCAAAACTACGGTCTGATGCACCGACTGCTGACAGACTATCCCGAACTGATGGTGTTCTACAATGGGCCGAAGTGCGGAGCCAGTGCGCCCGACCACGCACATTTCCAGGCAGGCTCCAGCGGCCAGGTGCCCCTGTTGGCCAGCTGGGAGCGGCTGAGCCGCAATCTCACCACACTGCTACAACTCAACGACACCGACAGCCTCAGCCTGCTCGGCAACTATGTCTGTCCGGCGTTCCTCATCAAGACCCGCAACAACGAGAGCGACGAACAACTCTTCGGTCTGCTCTACCAGGCGTTGCCCTTGCAGGCCGACGACACAGAGCCCATGCTCAACATCGTCAGTTGGCGCCATGCCGACGACTACCTCAGCGTGGTGTTCCCCCGCCGCAAACACCGCCCCGACTGCTATTCGGCCACGGGCGAAGGGCAACTGCTCGTGTCGCCGGGGGCTCTCGACATGGCTGGACTGATCATCACACCGCGCCGCCAGGACTTCGAGCGCCTGACGGCCGAGGGCGCCGAGGAGATACTTCGCGAGGTGGCTCTCACCGACACCGAGGCCCAAGCCGTGGCCGAACGCGTGAAAAGAGCCTATGCCAGCAGCAGCCAACGCCCGTCGCCCAACCGCCAACAATCGCCGGCAACCACCTTCCTGCGCGAACCCGAAGTGTCGGTGGGCATCGTGAGTGGACAGCAAATAAAATTCACGCTCAACGCCCCTTATTCAGCCAAGGGCGAAACACTCACCGGGCAGCAGACCGTCAGTTTTGCCGAAGGCAGCATACTCTGGAACGGCAACCAATACCGCGAACTCACCTTCAAGCCGCTCTCGACCGACGCTTCGTTCTCGTTGCAGGACGTGACCATCGGCGTCAACTTCCATTGGGAGCGCAAGGAGACGCAGGTGTTCCAGGGAACGCTCAAGCTGGTGGTAGAAGTCGATAAGATATGCGCCATCAACCTGCTGCCCGTAGAGCAGTACCTCACCAGCGTCATCTCCAGCGAGATGAAGGCCACATCGAGCGTTGAACTGCTCAAGGCACACGCCGTCATCTCGCGTTCGTGGCTGCTCGCCCAAATGGAGAAACGAATGCACCAAGGGGAAAGCACAGACGAATTCTTCTCGTTCATCAAGAAAGACGACGAGCTCATTCGCTGGTACGACCGCGAAGACCACCAGATATTCGACGTCTGCGCCGACGACCACTGCCAGCGCTACCAGGGCATCACACGTGCGCAGAACGTTCACGTGGCCGAGGCCATCCGCGCCACACGCGGACAAATACTCATGAGCGGCGACGAGATTTGCGACGCCCGGTTCTCGAAATGCTGCGGCGGGCGCACCGAAGAGTTCCAGTACTGCTGGCAGGACACCCCCAAGCCCTATCTGGTTTCGGTGGACGACCCCTACTGCAACACTCAGGACAAACACATCATCGCCCAAGTGCTCAACGACTACGACCAGGAAACCACCCATTTCTATGACTGGACGGTGGCCTACACCCAACAAGAGCTCACCCGACTGGTGAACCAACGGCTGAAGACCGACCTGGGCGACATCACCGACCTGGAGCCCCTGGAGCGCGGCAAGAGCGGCCGCATCTGGCGACTGCGCATCGTGGGCACCAAGGGAGCCTTCACCATAGGAAAGGAACTGGAGATACGCCGCACGCTGAGCGACTCACACCTGCTGAGCAGCAACTTCACGGTGGAAAAGACCCCCGACAACGGATTCATACTCCACGGACGCGGCTGGGGCCACGGCGTGGGTTTGTGCCAGATCGGCGCTGCCGTCATGGGCGAAAAGGGATTCAAGTACAACGAAATACTCATGCATTATTACAAAAACGCAGAAATAAGAAAAATTTACAAATAGAACAGAAAGCCATGAACCAATTACCACAAGAAAAGCGACACTCGCACACCCCTTGGAAGTGGGTGCCTTCGCTCTACTTTGCCGAGGGGCTGCCCTACGTGGCCGTGATGACCATCTCGCTGGTGCTCTACAAGCAGCTGGGACTGAGCAACGCCGAAATCACCTTCTACACCTCGTGGCTCTATCTGCCGTGGATCATCAAGCCGCTGTGGAGCCCCTTCATCGATCTGGTGAAGACCAAGCGGTGGTGGATAGTGAGCATGCAGCTGCTCATCGGAGCATCGTTCGGAGGTGTGGCCTTCACCATCCCCTCATCGTTCTGGCTTCAGGGCACCCTGTTCTTCTTTTGGGTGATGGCCTTCAGCAGCGCCACCCACGACATTGCCGCCGACGGGTTCTACATGCTCGGACTCGACGAGCACGACCAGGCGTGGTTCGTAGGCATACGCAGCACCTTCTACCGACTGGCCACCATCTTCGGCCAGGGAGTGCTCGTCATGATTGCCGGCAACCTGCAGGTGGTTTGGCGCAACAGCATCAAATTTTCGTGGAGCCTCATGTTCTACGGCGTGGCGGGACTGTTCATCGCCCTCTGGCTGTGGCACAGCTACATACTGCCCCGCCCCGAAGACGATTCCACCAACAACGCAAAAGGCCCAAAGGCCGACAACCACTCGCTGCGGGAGCTGTGTACCACCTTCGTCACCAAGTTCCCCGTGCGCGAAGTGGTCATCGGCATTCTTTTCATGCTGCTCTATCGCATGCCCGAAGGGCTGCTGGTTAAGGTTTCCTCGCTGTTCCTCATCGACTCTGCGGCAAATGGCGGCCTTGGCTTGTCGCCCCAAGAATATGGACTGGTGCAGGGCACTGTGGGCGTCATCGGACTCACCCTGGGAGGCATTCTCGGCGGCATGGCCGTAGGGCGCGACGGTCTCAAGCGCTGGTTGTGGCCCATGGTGTGCGCCATCACCCTGCCCGACATCGTCTATGTCTATATGAGCTACGCCCTGCCCAGCAGCCTGTTCATCGTCAACGTGTGTGTGTTCTTCGAACAGTTTGGCTACGGGTTTGGGTTCACGGCCTACATGCTCTACCTCATCTACTACAGCCGCGGGGCCTACAAAACCAGCCACTACGCCTTGTGTACAGCGTTCATGGCGCTGTCGATGATGATTCCCGGTCTCTTTGCCGGCGAGTTGCAGGAGGCTGTAGGCTACAAGACGTTCTTCATCATCGTCATGGCTTTCTGTGCCGTCACCTTCCTTGTGACCGCTCTGCTCAAGATTGACCCCAAGTTCGGAATGAAAGAGGAGTAAGGCTGAGAGAAAATTAAAAACCCTTTTGTTTTGTTTTTCGCTCATTTGTTAGTACCTTTGCAAGCGAAAGAAGAAATGAAATGGAAACCGCAGTGAAAACTCCTTTGCTGGGAATGACGCTTGAGCAACTGAAAGAAGTAGCCAAGCGTCTGGGCATGCCTGCTTTCACAGGTGGGCAAATGGCAAAATGGCTCTACGAGAAGCACGTGGCGAGCATCGACGAGATGACCAATCTCTCAAAACAGAACCGCGAACGGCTGGCAGAGCTTTACACCGTAGGCTGCATGCCCCCCATTGACTGCCAACGATCGAAAGACGGAACCGTGAAATACCTGTTTCCCGTGCGTTGCGAAGGCAGCGCCAGAAACAAGTCTGCTGCACAGACCGACAAACCGGCCCATGGCACGGACGACGTCCAAGCTGCCGGTGAAGGAGCAACAAAGCTGGTGGAAACGGTGTTCATACCCGACGGAGAGCGGGCCACACTGTGCGTGTCGTGCCAAGTGGGCTGCAAGATGAACTGTCTGTTCTGCCAGACGGGCAAACAAGGATACGAAGGCAGCCTGACGGCGACCGACATTCTGAACCAGATCTACGCGCTTCCTGAGCGCGACCGACTGACCAACATCGTGTTCATGGGGCAAGGAGAGCCTATGGACAACCTGGACAACGTGCTCAGAGCCACCCAAGTGCTCACTGCGCCTTGGGGATACGCCTGGAGCCCGAAACGCATCACGGTGAGTTCGGTGGGGCTGAGAAACAAACTGAAACGCTTTCTTGACGAGAGCGAATGCCACGTGGCCATCAGTCTGCACTCGCCGCTGCCCGAACAGCGCGCACAGTTGATGCCAGCCGAACGGGGCATGAGCATCAAGGAGGTGGTGGAGCTGCTCAGCGGCTACGACTTCAGCCACCAGCGGCGCCTCTCGTTCGAATACATCGTGTTCGGGGGATTCAACGACTCGCAGATGCATGCGCGTGAAATCGTGCGGCTGCTCAGCGGGTTGGAGTGTCGTGTGAACCTGATACGTTTCCACACCATCCCCAACGTACCCTTGCACGAGGCCGAGGAGAAACGCATGGAAAGCCTGCGCGACTATCTGACTCAGCACGGCATCTTCACCACAATACGTGCCAGCCGGGGCCAAGACATCTTTGCCGCCTGCGGACTGCTCTCGACAGCCAAAAAAATTGAAAATGAGCGAGCCAAAAGCCTTTAGGCGCATGTGGCGGAGCACGGCAAGGCTGTTGGCAGCAACAGCAACATTGCTGGCGGCGACGGCCTGCGGACAACAATCGCTCATGCCCAAAAGCGGTGGACGCCCTTACGAGGTGGTGGTGGTTGACGACTACGGCGGAACGGTGCGCAAGGCTTTGCAGCTGCCCGTCGAGGGACTGCCACAAGAAGAACCGCAGTTCGACGTGAGCGCCATCAGTTCTGACCAGTACAACCTGACGGCACAAACCTCGCGCAGCATTGTGGTGACAGCCATCGACGAGAAAAAGGAACGCATCTCCATACGCTATGAACGCGACGCGCTGGCAAAGCCGCAACTCATCATCTACCTGACGGCCCATTCAGAAAAGCAGCTCATGGACAATGCGCCGCAATGGGGCCGACAAATACGTACACTGCTCAACAACCATGAGACGGCCATCGCCACAGCCCACCTGCACGACAACCACAATGCCGAGGCCGAAAAGCGCATCAAGGAGATGTTTGGCGTGAGCATGCTGGTTCCGGCAGACATGACGGCATCGAAGCGAGGCGACAACTTTCTCTGGATTGCCAAAAACGGCATCGAGGGAATGAGAAGCATCTGCCTATATACCATCCCCCGGGGACATGACTTCGCTGACATGCGCGACAGTGTGATGAAACGCAACCTGCCCGGCGAAACCGACAATATGTACATGCAAACCCGACGTGAGGGGCTGAAGAACGAAAAAACAGCCACAGCCGAGGGCCAGCCCACCGTTTGGCGCGGCTTGTGGGAAATGGAGAACGACGCCATGGGAGGGCCTTTTGTGGCCCATGTGGTAGATCTGCCCGAAAAGGAGAGCCTGCTCGTGGCCGAGGCTTTTGTTTATGCCCCTGAAACAACAAAACGCAACAAGCTAAAGCTCACCGAGGCCGCCCTCCACACACTGAAGGCACGGTGAACGGAAGCTGAGCGAAATGCGCAGCGTGGAGAGAAATACAAAACCACACATATATATACACAAAGAACAGTCTATTTTTATTTTTTAACAAGCTATTCGAACATGGAGAACAGAAAAATACGCGTGGCCATCACGCACGGAGATACCAACGGCATCGGCTATGAAATCATTTTCAAGACTTTTGCCGACCCGGAGATACTGGAGCTTTGCACACCTATCGTGTATGGCTCGCCCAAAGTAGCGGCCTATCACCGAAAGTCGCTCAACCTCCAAGCCAACTTCACCATCATCAACAAAGCCGAAGATGCGCGCGAGGGGAAACTGAACCTGCTGACCACCTTCGACGAGGAAGTGAAAGTGGAACTGGGCGCTCCTTCGAAAGAGGCAGGCCAAGCGGCATTCATTGCGCTGGAAAGAGCCATGAGCGACTACCAGAAAGGTCTCTTTGACGTGCTGGTGACGGCACCCATCAACAAGAACAACATACAGAGCGACGATTTCCATTTCTGCGGCCACACGGAATACATAGAGGAACGAGTTGGCGACGGGCAGAAGGCGCTGATGATACTGATGAACGACATGTTGCGTGTGGCCCTGGTCACCACCCACCTGCCGCTCAAGGACGTGGCAGCAGCCATCACCCGTGAAGCCATCGTTGAGAAAGCCACCATCTTCCATCAGTCGCTGCGCAGAGACTTCCGGGTGTCGAAACCGCGCATTGCCGTGCTGTCACTCAATCCCCACGCAGGCGACAACGGAGTGATTGGCACAGAGGAACAGGAAATCATCTGTCCCGCCATCGACCAGCTGGCAGGCAGCGGCATCAATGCCTACGGCCCCTTTGCTGCCGACGGATTCTTCGGCAGCGGCATGTACACCGCCTTCGACGGAGTGCTGGCAATGTATCACGACCAAGGGCTGGCTCCGTTCAAGACCATAGCGGCCGAAGAAGGTGTCAACTTCACGGCAGGACTGCCCATCGTACGCACCTCGCCCGACCACGGCACAGCCTATGACATTGCAGGGAAGAACGTAGCCAACGAAAGTTCGTTCCGACACGCCATCTTCACCGCCATCGACATTTTCCGCAACCGCGCCAACTACGACGAGCCGCTGGCCAACCCCCTGAAAAAGCTTTACCACGAACGGAGAGACGACAGCGAGAAGGTGAGATTCGCCGTTCCCAAGCAGAAAACATCCGAAAAACAGGCAGAGTGAGCAGCTGGCGTTAGCCACCAAAGCAACTCTTTGGCAAAACAAACGGGACATGAGCAAGAAATATCAGAATGGATTTTTCGTCTTCGGACTGGTTGTGCTGATTGTGATGGTCACTCAGCTCAACTTCACCGAGGTGTGGAACGGACTGAAACACGCCGGCTACTGGTTCTTTGCCGTTGTGGCACTATGGGCGGTGCTATATGTACTCAACACCGCCGCGTGGTACATCATCATCCGAAGCCAGAAACCCGACGACAAAGAGGCTGCTCCATTCTCTTTCTGGTGGCTCTACAAAGTAACCATCAGCGGCTTTGCACTCAACTATGCCACGCCAGGAGGCCTCATGGGCGGCGAGCCCTACCGAATCATGGAACTTTCGCCCAAGATAGGCACCGAGAGAGCATCGTCGTCGGTGATTCTCTATGTCATGACCCACATCTTCAGCCACCTGTGGTTCTGGCTACTCGCCACCATACTGTATGTGCTCACCATGCGTGTGAACCTCTTCATGGGCACGTTGCTCACCGTGATTGGGGCTTTCTGTCTGCTGGCCATCTGGTTTTTCCTGCGAGGCTACAAGAAAGGGGTGGCCATGTTCCTGATGAACATCCTCAAGCATATTCCCGGTGCCAAACGATGGGCAAGAGGGTTCATCGAGAAGCACCAAGAACAGCTGAGCACCATCGACCAGCAAATCAAAGCCCTGCATGCCCAAAACCCGCGAACCTTCGCCTGTGCAGTGTTTCTCGAACTGGCCTGCCGCATGCTCTCTGCTTTCGAAATCATGTTTGTGCTGTTGGTGCTCATGCCCAGCGTGAACTACATACAGTGCGTACTCATTCTGGCCTTCACCTCGCTGTTTGCCAACCTTCTGTTTTTCATGCCTCTCCAGCTGGGAGGGCGCGAAGGCGGATTCCTCATGTCGGTCAACGGGCTAGGAATGACTGCCAGTGCAGGCATCTTCGTGGCTCTCATCGTGCGTCTGCGCGAGCTGATATGGACAGGAATAGGGCTGCTGCTCATCAAATTCGATAAAAAGAAATAAAAAAACTGCCAAAATTGCAGAGTAATTAAAATATAATGTGTAATTTTGTCAGCAAATGAACACATCCGAATTACAAAGAATTAAACAACGCTACAACATCGTTGGCAACAACGACGGATTGAATCGCGCCCTCGACGTAGCCCTGCAGGTGGCCCCCACCGACCTCTCAGTGCTCATCGTTGGCGAAAGCGGTGTTGGCAAGGAAATCATTCCACGAGTTATCCACGACAACTCACCACGACGACGAGAAAAATACTTTGCCATCAACTGCGGATCAATCCCCGAAGGAACCATCGACAGCGAACTCTTCGGCCACGAAAAAGGATCGTTTACTGGAGCTGTCGGCGAAAGCGAAGGCTATTTCGGCGTGGCCAACAAGGGAACCATCTTCCTCGACGAGGTGGGCGAACTGCCATTGGCCACCCAGGCACGACTGTTGCGCGTACTCGAAACGGGCGAATACATTCGAGTGGGTGGAACGAAGGTGATGAAAACCGACGTACGCATAGTGGCTGCCACCAACGTGAACATGCAAAAAGCCATCAGCGAAGGAAGATTCCGTGAGGACCTCTACTACCGACTGAACACCATCCCCATACAGATGCCGCCTCTCCGCCAACGGGGCAACGACATCATCCTGCTGTTCCGACTGTTCGCCATGCAAATGGCGGAAAAATACAAGCTGCCCAAAATCACCCTCACCGAAGATGCAAAACAGCTGATGCTGAACTACAAATGGCCGGGAAACGTTAGACAGCTCAAAAACATTACCGAACAGATGTCGGTGCTCAGCCAAGAGCGCGAAATAACTGCCGACGTGCTCAAACAATTCATCCCCCAAGACCCTGAGAGCATGCAGCTCGCCACCATTGGAACGCCCGACTCACACTCCTACGAAAGCGAGCGCGAGATTCTATACAAGATTCTCTACGAACTGAGAGGAAACGTGAGCGACCTCAGACGCGACATGAACAACCTGCGCAAACAGCTCGACGACGCCAACAACCTCACAGCTCAGCTCAACGCACGCACCGTGGCCCCCATACAAAACGAAATGACACTGCCTGCCACCTACACCAACGCCAACAACATAAATCAGAAACACAACACAAACAATGTGGAAGATGCCGTGGCCGAGGAAATATCGGAACCCGAAACTCTGAACCTCAGCGACTTGGGAAGGCAAATGATTGAGAAAGCACTCGAGAGAAACGGTGGAAACAGAAAAAAAGCGGCACAAGAGCTGGGCATTTCCGATCGCACACTCTACAGAAAAATCAAACAATATGGACTGGACAAAGAAAAATAGGACAACAATAATAATGACCATAGCCGTTGCCATGGCAGTGCTTACCGCATGTGTGCCCAGATACACACTCAACGGAGCAAGCATCGACTACACAACGACCAAAACCATCACCATTGCAGATTTCCCCATCCGCTCAACCTACGTATGGGGACCCATGGCCAGCATCTTCAACAACAAGCTGAAGGACATGTTTGCCAACAACACGCGACTGCAACAAGTGAAGCGCAACGGCGACCTTGTGATAGAAGGCGAAATCACCCGATATGAACAGCGAAACAAAGCAGTAACCAGCGAAGGATACTCAGCACAGACAGAATTGTCAATGACCGTCAACGTAAGATTCACCAACAAAAACAAGCACGACGAAGACTTCGAAAGACAATTCACGGCAACAAGCAGTTACGAAACAACACAATCACTCAACAGTGTGCAGGAAAAGCTCGTCACCGACATGGTGAATGACATCGTGAGCCAGATATTCAATGCCACAGTTGCCAACTGGTAACGCAGCAGCCCCCTCCAAACACACTAAAAAATCATTCCCAAGCCCAACTCTGCCAGTATGGATATACAAACACTCATTCTGCACCCCGAACAACTGGACAAGGAAACGCTCTACGAACTGCGCTCCCTCTTGGCTCTCTATCCATACTACCAGACTGCTCGACTGCTCATGCTGCAAAACCTGTATCTGCTGCACGACCCCACCTTCGACGAAGAACTGCGAAGAGCTGCCATCTATATCACTGACAGGAAGGTCATCTTCCAAATGATTGAGGCTGCACACTACAAACTGAGCACACCACAAAAAAAAGCAGAAACAAACACACCAGAAGCGGGCAACCGCACCATCTCACTCATCAACAGCTTCCTCGACTCGCTTCCTGACGACAACGAAGACAAACAACAGCCCAAACGCAAACCGACACCAGCTGACGCAACCGTGGACTACGTGTCGTACCTGCTCGAAATAGAGAACGAAGAGGAAAGCGCCAAAAGCACTCCTGAAAATCCGCAAATGAAAGGACAAGATTTGATTGATAATTTCATAAAAAATGACAGCGGAAAAATTGAACTCAAGGAAACACCAGAATTCTTTCCACAAATTGAAGAAAACGAAATTTTTGAAGAAAAAGAAGGAGAAGAAAGCTATTTTACCGAAACTTTAGCCCGAATTTACATAAAACAAGGCAGATATTCAAAGGCTTTAGAAATTATTAAGCGATTAAATTTGAATTATCCGAAAAAAAATGCTTACTTTGCAGACCAAATTCGATTTTTGGAGAAATTGATAATAAATAATAAAAACAAATAACAAAAAAAATGTACAATTTATTCGTAATTCTTATCGTACTTGCAGCACTGCTGATGATCGGCATCGTGCTCATTCAAGAATCAAAGGGAGGCGGACTCGCATCCAACTTCTCTTCATCTAACCAAATCATGGGTGTACGCAAGACCACCGACTTCATCGAAAAAACAACATGGGGACTCGCTGCCGCCATGGTTATCCTCAGTGTCATCTGCGCATATACCGCACCCACTGCCGCCACAGGAGAAAGCGTACTGGAAAACATCGCTACCGAGCAGAGCACAACCAATCCTAACAATCTGCCCGGATTCGGTGCCAGCCAGACCAAGCAAGAAGCAGCACCCGCACAGGACGCCAAGGCTGCACCTGCAGCACAGAAGGCAGCCCCTGCACAGGATGCCAAGCCTGCTCCTGCTGCTCCTGCTAAATAAAAAGCAAAAAAATGCGGGAATTGTTTGGAGATTCCAAATAATTCCCGTACCTTTGCACTCGCTTTTGAAAACAAAGCAAGCTCAAAGAGCATTTTCAACATGGTGCCCGTAGTTCAGTTGGTTAGAGCGTCAGATTGTGGTTCTGAATGTCGTGGGTTCGAGTCCCACCGGGCACCCTTCAAAGAAAATCCCTGTAAGTAAAGCACTTGCAGGGATTTTTATTGTTTAGGGCCTTGATTTTTGATGGAACATTGATGGAACATTTCATGGCTTATAGATTGTCATTTGTAGTCAAGAGCAAGATGAGTCTCTCTTACTATATTTGCTATATTCATGGTTCTGACCTATTTATATATAATGTGTAAATTGCCCATGGTTTAGTGTCGGTAAATCGAATAGTTGTTGATGAAAGTATCTTTTTTTCGCTACCGAACAACTTTTTTACAGGTTATCTTCACCTTTTATCAGATTTTTATCGTAACTTTGCAACATAATATCAATACAAACCAATGGAACGTAAACTTTTGAACCGAATCAAGGTGGTACTTGCAGAGAAGAACATGACCAACAAGCAGCTTGCCGAATTGCTTGGCAAGGATCCTGCTGTTGTATCAAAGTGGGTGACTAACACCAACCAACCCAATCTGGAAACTATCATTCAGATAGCCAAAGCATTGGAGGTGAGTGTAGACGAATTATTAAGAACAGAATAATACAAACTAGAATGATCAATATACGAAAACTTGAAGCCGAACTATGGGAATCGGCAGATTTGTTGAGGCAAGGCAGTAAGCTGACGAGCAGCCAGTATTGCATGCCTGTGTTGGCATTGCTGTTCCTGCGCTATGCCTACAGTCGCTATAAGATGGTGGAGGCAGAGATATTGCAGAACCGTCCCAGTCGTGGTGGACGTGTAATGCCTGTGGAACCCAGCGATTTCGCAGCCAAGAGTGCATTATATCTACCCCGTGAAGCACAGTTCGATTATCTGGTGAATCTGCCTGATAATATCGTGGCTGCAAGTCTGAAGACCAAGGATGGACAGGCCATCAACTCACTGGGTGAAGCCGTAAACAATGCCATGCAACTGGTAGAAGACCAGAGCGAACAGTTGACAGGCGTGCTACCTAAGACCTACACGATGTTTGCCGACGACCTGCTGCGCGAGCTGCTCCGTATCTTCAACAACAAGACCATCGACGAGGTGGGGGGCGACATTATTGGGCGCATCTATGAATACTTCCTCTCAAAGTTTGCCAAGGCTGTGGCCTCTGACGATGGCGTGTTCTTTACGCCTAAGTCGCTGGTAAAAATGCTTGTAAATGTACTGGAGCCCACGCAAGGCATCATGTTGGATCCTGCATGTGGTAGCGGTGGTATGTTTGTTCAGACAGGTGACTTTGTAAATCAGGCAGGATTGAACGCAAACACCCAAATGACTTTCTATGGACAGGAGAAGGTGGAGTACAATGCGCAGCTCTGTCTGATGAATATGGCTGTTCATGGTTTGAACGGGCGAATCATCTCTGGCGACGAGGCCAACTCTTTCTACCACGATGCCCATAACCTCGCCGGAAAGTGCGACTATGTGATGGCTAATCCGCCCTTCAATGTCGATAAAGTGAAAGCAGAATCGGCTTCAGCCGCTGGCCGACTGCCCTTCGGTCTTCCGGGAGTGAATCAGAAGACTAAGGAGATAGGCAACGCCAACTATCTTTGGATTAGTTATTTCTACGCCTACCTGAACGACCACGGACGTGCAGGCTTCGTGATGGCCAGTTCGGCGACTGACAGTGCCAACAAAGACCGTGACATCCGCGAGAAACTGGTGCGCACGGGTGATGTGGATGTGATGGTCAGTGTAGGCAACAACTTCTTCTACACGCTCTCCCTGCCCTGCTCGCTGTGGTTCTTCGACCGCAACAAGCATGCTGACATTCGCGACAAAGTGCTGTTCATTGATGCCCGCAACTACTATACGGTGGTTGACCGTACCTTGAATGAATGGACGGAATGGCAGTTGCGCAACCTGCAAGCCATCGTACATCTCTATCGCGGTGAGAAAGAGAAGTATCAACAGTTGCTGACAGACTACGACAAGTTCATTGACGAGGCCGTTGCTGCATTGAAAGAACAAGGAGAACCATTCAGCGAACTCATAGATGAAGACACCCGTGGCCATTTTTGGGGGCTAATGGGATGGATAAAGAATGCAGGTCATGACTATACGGAATTGAAGCAGAGAGTAGAAAACCAAATAGACCAGACCAAGATGTGCATCAAGTCAGCCGAAACCCAGATAGAAAAGCGCAAGGTGAAAGCTATGCGACAGGCTGGCGAAGCATTCTGTAATGTACTTTCTGATATTTTGACCATCATAAACGAACACGAATGGCTCACAGAGAAGTTTGGCGATGGCGAATATCAAGATGTGCTTGGCCTCTGCAAGATAGCCACTATTCAGGAGATAGAAGAAAAGAACTATTCTCTTACTCCAGGTGCATACGTCGGCGTGGCCGAACAGGAAGACGACGGCGTAGATTTCCACGAGCGCATGACCGAGATTCATGCTGAGCTGGCACAGCTGAACAAGGAGGCTAACGTCCTGATGGACGAGATTCAAAAAGCATGGGAGGAACTGAAATGAAAGAGTTAGAGAAGAACAACGAAAAACTGCGTCAGGCTGTAGCTGACATCAAGGCTGCCATCTTGCAGGGACAATATGAGGCCTGCAAGGGGACGAACCGTATCCAGCTGGCGGTTTATTACGCCATTGGCAAATATGTATCGCAGCATTCGCGCAAAGGCGTTTGGGGTACAGGAGCCTTGGAGGCCATAAGCAGCCAGCTGCGCCGTGAGCTGCCAGGGTTGAGAGGCTATTCGGCAACAAACCTAAAAAAGATGAGGCTCTTCTATGAGAATTGGATAATGCTTGATGCCAATTCGTCCGTCACAACGGACGATAATGAGAAAAACAAATCGTCAGTTGCGACTGGCGATTTGGTGACCATCGATATTTATCACACGTTGA
>OCTX012259964.1_pt1 | contig 16069 bp, 16 predicted proteins | sample 1539691 | NCBI WGS metagenome assembly OCTX01 (sample SAMN02144231, study PRJEB22623) | gut metagenome | biome: sheep rumen | host: Ovis aries | place: New Zealand | reverse complement strand
GGACAAGTAGACACAACAAGAACGCTAACTCATAAACATAATTGATAAAAGCATGAAACGATTACTAATGGCAGTGATGGTCATGTTCTTTGCCATCACAGCGTCTGCAGACGATGAGTTCGGACTCTATATCGTCACAGGAACGGACTCAACCACCACAACGGTGTCCACCTTGCAGAAAATCACCTTCTCCAATGGAAATGTAGTGGTTCAGACAAAGGACGGTGCCACTTCCTCCACCGCCATGGCGTCGGTGACGAAGATGTACTTCGACTACATTAAGACCTCCTCCGACACCCGCTTGAAAGGCGACGTGAACGAAGACGGAAATGTGGACATCAGCGACATCGTGGCCATCATCAACCAGATTGCCGGAACGGCCACCTATCGGTATGCCAACGTGAATGAGGACGACAATGTCGACATTAGCGACATTGTGGCAGTCATCAACATCATCGCATCGGGCGGAGCCGACTCCGGTTCGGACACAGAATAATCTTATTGGAACAGACGAATTATGAGACAACTTGCTTTAACCACCATCCTATTTGTGATCAGCCTGGCTGTGTATGGCCAGGACAAGTTCTACGTCTGCGAGAAATACGATTCCGAGGGCTACAGCATCTTGAAGGACGACACGCTCTTCCGTGAGTTCGTCTATAGCGACGACCGCAGTCAGGTGACCATCGGCAACGACACGTACGACGTGGCGGACATCGACTCCATCGTCTTCACAGAGCCCAGTTTCCCATGTGTGAATATCGTGTGGGACGGCACAAGCGCCACGGTCACTGTAGACCCTTCGATCAGCGGTGTCAGCTACGCGACCAACGGCGGCCACGTGACTGTCACCTCCACGAACACGACCAAGGAGCTGCTGTACGTTCTGTCGGGCAGCAGCACGAACGGCTCGCTGACCCTGAACGGCTCCTACAAGCTGACGATGCATCTGAAGGGCCTGCAGCTGACCAACCCCAAGGGGGCTGCCATCGACATCGAGTGCGGCAAGCGAATCGAGATGAAATTGATGAAGGACACGGAGAACACGCTGGCTGACGGCAGCGGAGGAAGCCAGAAGGCGGCCCTCTACTGCAAAGGACACCTTGAAATCAAGGGCAAAGGTACGCTGAACGTCACCGGCAACACCAAGCATGCCATAGGCGTGAAGGAATACCTCCAGCTGAAGCAGTCCACCGGCACCATCAATATCCTGGGAGCCGTAAGCGACGGCCTGCACTGCGGAAAGGCCAGCAGGGCTGCTGATGACTGGGAGAACTGCCGCTTCATCATGAACGGCGGCACGGTGAACATCGCGAACTGTGGAGGAGACTGCGTTGACGCTGACGACTACGGAAGCGTGTATATGAATGGAGGTACCCTCGACATGACAGTCAGCCAGAACAGCGGTAACGGCGTGAAATGCGACTCCATCATGCGAATGACCGGCGGAGTCATCAAGATGAACGTGACCGGCACCACCAGCGACGGCATTCAGCATAACTACCACTCCTACTTCAGCGGAGGAACCATCGAGGGAACCATCAGCGGAAACGGATCCATGGGCATCTACGCGAAGAGGACAACCAAGACCACCGACACCGTCCTGAAAGGCGGAGACATCTACTTCCAGGGCACCGATGTGAACCTGACGGTGAGCGGAGAGTCCACAGCCACAGCTGACGACTGCATCGGAATAGCCGTGGACGGAAACTACACCCAGACCGCCGGCAACGTTCATGTCACCTTGGAGAGTCCCGACGCCATCGGAATCGACGTGCTCGGCACGACGACGGTGACGGGAGGTACAAAGACCGTGGAATGAGTCAGTCAAGCAAAAAAATGTCAGACCAGTAGGCCTGACATTTTTTTTGCTTGTTTTTTGATGTGCCTCCGCTGAAAACGGCAGCTCCACCAATAAAAAATTCTTTTTTTACGTTGTAATATGAGAAAAAAGTACTAAATTTGTAGACGATAAATGAAAAACCGTTGAGACTATGGCAAAACAGGCAGAATATATCAGCAGAATAGAGATTAAGTCGCTTTGGCGGGGCGGCCGTCATATCGTGTGGGAACTGAAACCCGACGTGAATATCCTGAGTGGTATCAACGGCGTGGGAAAAAGCACGATTATCAACCATTCCGTACACGGACTGACAAATATCGACAACGGCGAGATACGGCCCGGCGAGGTCCTCCACGGCATCAACATCAGTCTCTATCCCTCTGATGCCGAGAGCATCAAGTATGACGTGATACGCAGTTTCGACCGACCCTTGCTGCACTCCGACCTCCTGGAGAAGCTGGCTGACTCGCGTGTGAAGACTGAGCTGGACTGGCAAGTGTACAAGCTGCAGAAGCGATTCCTGGACTACCAGGTGAATATCGGCAACAAGATCATCGAGCTGCTGACCTCCGGCAATCCCGAAGACGCGGCAAGAGCTGCCGACGTGTCGAAGCCGAAGGTGATGTTCCAGGACATGATGGACCGCCTTTTCGACGACACCCATAAGAAGATTGACCGAAAGAGCAATGAAATCCAGTTCATTCAGAACGGGGAGGTACTGACTCCCTATCAGTTGTCGTCGGGAGAGAAGCAGATGCTTGTGATTCTGCTGACCGTGCTGATTGAGGACGGCGAACCCTATGCCCTGATTATGGACGAGCCTGAGGTGAGCCTTCACATCGAGTGGCAGCAAAGTCTGATTTCTCTTATCCGAAGCCTCAACCCCCATGCCCAGATCATTCTTTCAACCCACTCTCCGGCACTGATCATGGACGGATGGATGGACCGTGTGACAGAGGTGGATGATATTACTCTTTAGTTTAGAGTTTAGAGTTGAGAGTTTAGACGGTGACTGAGTTTAGAGTTTGGAGTTTAGGGTTTAGAGTTGAGTTACTTTGTCTACGGATAAATCAAATTGTAAATATCATATATTCAATAAATTGTAAATAGTTCAAGGTGAGTAAACGACTGACAGGTAATCTGACATCGAGATACATGGAGGCTGCGAGCCGGCTGCATCCCGGACCTGATAGCAATCGGAAGAAGGTGGTGTGCTACGTGGAGAGCTACACCGACATCTTCTTCTGGAGGTCCATACTCGATGACTTCCGCCACGACGGCATCGAGTTTGAGATTATGCTGCCTTCACGCACCGACCTCTCACGCGGCAAGAAGCAGGCGATGATGAACACGCTGGGCGAGAACCTGGGTAAATATATGATAGCCTGCGTGGATTCCGACTACGACTACCTGCTGCAGGGAAGTTCTCCAACCTCCCGGGAGATGCTGGCTAATCCTTATGTACTCCACACCTACGCCTATGCCATCGAGAACTATCAGTGTTATGCCCCTTCACTGCATGAGGTATGCGTGATGTCGACGCTGAACGACCATAAAATCTTTGATTTTGAGGAGTACATGAAGCTGTACAGCAACATTGTCTATGAGCTCTTCATCTGGTCGGTATGGCTCTACCGCAACAACATGTACAAGGAGATGCCGCTGAACTCTTTTCTCGGTTTTGTGTCGGTGGAGAAGATGAACATCATGAAGCCGTCAGACTCGCTTGAGGATTTGCGTCACCGTGTGAACCGTAAGGTGGCATATATGCAGCGCAACTATCCTAAGGCCAAGGGCAAGCTGACCCCGCTGAAGATGGAGCTGGAGCGGCTTGGCGTAACTCGCGACAACACCTATCTCTTCATCCAGGGTCACCATATCCTTGAGAACGTGGTGATGGCGGTGATGGACCCTGTCTGCACCCAGCTTCGTCGTGAACGCGAGCGTGAGATCAAGTCTTTGGCTAACGGACGGAAACAGCAGATGGACAACGAGTTGGCAAGCTATAACCACAGCCAGTGTCCCATCGACCAGATGATCCGCCGCAACACCGATTTCAAGGATGCCGACCTCTACCAGCTTCTCAAGCGCGACATAGAACGGCTCATCGACTCTATCCTTGAGGTTGATCAAACTGATGAGCAGGTAGTGTCCATGGAGCCCACAGTGTCCGACGGTTCAGTGCCGCTGCATTTTGGTTAGTTTTTCTGTTTTTGAATATATAAAATTGTTTGTGTAAGTTATTGATTGCTATTACGATAGATGTGTAATCCACAAACAAAAAAAATACTTCTACGCCCGTAGAAGTATTTTTTTGTTTGTCGTTATGTTGACGGTTCTTACACTGTGATGAGTGATGTCACCTCGATGCCGTCTCCGATATTCTCCCGTCCGAAAAGTCCTTCGTCTCGGATTTCAATGATGAAGTTCATGTAGCATTTCTTCGGGTTGAATTTCTTCACCAGCTCCCATGCCGCCTTGATGGTGCCTCCGGTGGCGAGAAGGTCGTCGTGTATGAGCACCACGTCGTTCTCGTCGATGGCGTCCTTATGGATTTCGATGGTGTCGGGGCCGTATTCCTTCATAAAGTCCTGCCGAACCGTCTCAGCGGGCAGTTTTCCCGGCTTGCGGCACATCACCAGGCCTGCTCCCAGACGGCGTGCGAGGATGGCTCCCATGATGAAGCCACGTGATTCAATACCTACCACTTTCGTGATGCCTTTGTCCTTATAGAGCTCATAGAGCTCATCGTCCATGATCTCGATGCACTTGGCGTTTTTGAACAAGGTGGTCACGTCGCGGAAATTCACTCCCTGTACGGGGAAATCTTCGATAGAGCGAAGATTCTTCATTAAGTATTCGTTATTCATATATTTGGTTGTTTTTAGTTTTTGCGAAAGGCTATGATTCTCTAGATTTTCTAGAACTTCTAGATATTCTAGTTATTATTTGCGAGGTAATTCTAAACTTCAAACCTCAAACCTCAAATTTCAAAAAAGATCACCTTCCCATAAGTACGAGCAGCACGTTGACGTCGCTCGGGCTCACTCCCGGTATTCGGCTGGCCTGGGCGAGTGTCTCAGGGTCGATGGCCGTGAGCTTTTGTCTCGCCTCGATGGTGATTTGGTTCATGTTCATGTAGTCGAACCGTCTTTTGATTTTGATGTTCTCCAGGCGAACCATCTTTTCTGCCATCTGCCGTTCGCGCTCAATATAGCCTTTGTATTTGATGCGCACTTCCGTGGCTTCGATGATTTCGTCGATTCGTGTGGGTGAACAGTCCTTGCATATCTTGTCGATGGCCTTTTGGAATGGCTGGATCAGAGGCATCAGTCTTTTGATGCTTACCTGCGGCCTGCCGAGCAGCTCACTGAGCTTGCATCCGTGCTGCAGAGGGGTGGTTCCGATTTTCTCCAGTCCTGCGTTGATGAGAACGGGCTTGATGGAGAAGTTGTCTGCGAAGTCGATGATTTGCTGGATCCGGTCGGCCTTGTCCTTCATCCTGTCGTAGCGCTGCTGCGTTGCCAGGCCGATTCGGTAGCCCAGTTCCGTGAGCCTCATGTCGGCGTCGTCCTGACGTAGCAGTATGCGGTATTCCGCCCTCGACGTGAACATACGGTAGGGCTCGTCAACTCCCTTGGTGACGAGGTCGTCGATGAGCACCCCGATATATGCCTGGTCGCGCTGCAGCACGACGGGCTCGTCGCCCCTGATTCGTCTCACGGCGTTGATGCCCGCCATGATGCCCTGTCCTGCAGCTTCCTCGTATCCCGTCGTCCCGTTCACCTGGCCGGCGAAGAAGAGGTGGCTGACGATTTTCGACTCCAGCGAGTGTTTCAGCTGAGTAGGGTCGAAGTAGTCGTATTCTATGGCGTATCCGGGTCTGTAAACCTCGATGTCCTTGAATGCGGGAATCTGCCTGAGCGCCTCAATCTGCACGTCCATGGGCAGGGAGGAACTGAATCCGTTGAGGTACATCTCGTTCGTGTCCTCTCCCTCAGGCTCAAGGAAGAGCATGTGCTGGTTGCGGTCGGGGAATGTGTGGAGCTTGGTCTCGATGCTGGGGCAGTAACGCGGTCCGATGCTCTGAATCTGTCCGTTGAAGAGGGGAGAGTCGTCGAATCCTGTTCTCAGCACCTCATGCACCTTTTCGTTGGTGTACACGATCCAGCAAGGCAGCTGCTTCAGCACTCTTCCCTCGCTGAGGAATGAGAAAGCGCTGTAGTGGGCGTCGCCGTCCTGCCGCTCTGCCTTGGAGAAATCCACGCTCCGCTTGTCAATCCTCACGGGGGTTCCTGTCTTCATCCTGCCGCACCTGATTCCGTGGCGGGTGATGGATTCGGTCAGGCCCGTTGCAGCCGGCTCAGCGATTCGTCCTCCGGGAAATTTCACTCTGCCTATGTGCATGAGCCCGTTGAGGAATGTGCCGGCTGTGATGACGATTGCCTTGGCGTGGAACGTGGCTCCCAGGAGGGTTTTCAGGCCCGTGGCCCTTCCGTCCTCTACGAGGAGTTCCGTGGCCTGGTCCTGCCAGATGGAGAGGTTGGGTGTGTGGTCGAGCACTTCCCGCCATGTCCATATAAATTTTCCCCTGTCGCATTGTGCTCGTGGGCTCCACATGGCCGGTCCTTTCGACTGGTTGAGCATCCGGAACTGAATGGAACATCTGTCGGTGACGATGCCCATCTGTCCACCCAGCGCGTCGATTTCTCTCACAATCTGTCCTTTAGCTATGCCTCCCACGGCTGGGTTGCAGCTCATCTGCGCTATCTTGTTCATATCCATCGTCATCAGGCATGTCCGGGCGCCCATATTGGCAGCTGCGGCGGCTGCCTCGCAGCCCGCATGACCGGCTCCGACAACGATGATGTCGTACTCGAAATTCATTGTCTTCCACTTATTTTGTGCAAAATTAAATAAAAAATGCTATCTTTGCAAATAATTTGGGAAATAGTTGAGAGTTTAGAGTTGAGAGTTTAGAGTGAAATTACTTTTTAAGGTGTTTTTTTCATTGAAGTAACTTTTCCGGTTGAGTAATGAAAGAACTATTGAAATCCCTGCTGATTAACAGCAACAGCGATAAATGATTATGGAGGTAACAGAACAAAATAAACATACATTGGAACGTAGAGATTTTGAGATTATGGCTCCTGTGGGGTCGAAGGAGAGTCTGGCGGCCGCATTGAATGCCGGTGCCGACTCTGTCTATTTCGGCATAGGCAAGCTGAATATGCGGGCCCATTCGGCCTCCGCGTTCGGCATTGACGACCTGAAGGAGATTGCGCGTGAGTGCCAGTCGCGCGGTGTGAAGAGCTATCTGACACTGAACACCATCATCTATGGCGAGGACATGGACTCAATGCGTGAGATGGTCGACGCAGCCAAGGCTGCCGGCATCAGTGCCGTCATAGCGAGCGATGTGGCGGTGATGACCTATTGCCGCGAAGTGGGGCAGGAGGTCCATCTGAGCACTCAGCTGAATATCTCCAACATAGAGGCTCTGAAATTCTATGCGCAGTTTGCCGACGTCGTTGTGCTGGCGCGTGAGCTGAACATGTGGCAGGTGAAGGACATCTACGACGAGATCAGGCGTCAGCAGGTGAAAGGTCCGTCAGGCCGACTGGTGCGGATCGAGATGTTCTGCCACGGCGCGCTCTGCATGGCCGTAAGCGGCAAGTGCTATCTGAGCCTGAACAATGCCGGACGGTCGGCCAATCGTGGAGAGTGCGTGCAGTTGTGCCGCAGGGGCTATGAGGTGACGGACCTGGAGAGCGGCACGCAGCTGAATATCGACAACAAATACATCATGTCGCCCAAGGACCTGAAGACCATCCGTTTCATCGACATCATGATGAACGCCGGCGTCCGTGTGTTCAAGATTGAGGGGCGAGCACGTGGTCCGGAGTATGTGCAGGTGGTGGTAAGTGCCTACAACGAAGCCATCCATGCCGTGCTCGACGGCACATTCCATCAGGATCCGGCCCGTCAGCAGCGATGGGACGACGAGCTGTCCACCGTGTTCAACCGCGGCTTCTGGGACGGCTACTATCAGGGACAGCGGCTGGGAGAGTGGTGCGAGGTCTACGGTTCGAAAGCCACGGAGAAGAAAGTCTATGTAGGCAAATGCACGAAATACTTCACGAAGCTCGGGGTCGGAGAGTTCCTGGTGGAGAACGAGCCTTTGCATGTGGGCGACAAGATCCTGGTGACCGGCACGACCACCGGCGCTCTGATTCAGCCTGTGGAGGAGATACGCGACGACGACGGCCCGGTGGACACAGCGGAGCGCGGCATGCTCATCGCCGTGAAGACACGTGAGCGAGTGCGCCCCAATGATAAATTATATGTGCTGCAAAACCGCTCATTATCAGTCGAATAAAAACTGAAATAAAAAAATATCAAAAAAATCCGAATTATTTTGTAACTTTTTATCCCCTATGACCGTCTTATGAAAGAAGTGAGTTTCAAGAACGACATACTGCCGCTGAAGGACATCCTGTTCCGCCTGTCGGTCCGTATTACTCAGAACCGCGAGGATGCTGAGGACATCGTTCAGGAGACGCTCATACGCCTCTGGAATGAGACGAAACGTCAGGAGATTGACAATGTGAAGTCGTTTGCGATGACGGTCTGCCGAAATCTTTCAATCGACCACATTGCTAAGAAAGAGCATCAAGCCGTCTCTTTTGAGGAAGATCTCCACGACCAAGTGGATATCGGCAGTCAGCCGGACAGGATGATAGAGAGTAAGGAAAGATACGGATTTTTGAAGACGCTGATTGCCGAACTTCCAGAGAAACAACGTACCGCCCTTCAACTCCGGGATATCGAGGGACAGTCATACAAGGAGATTGCCGCTGAGATGGAAATATCCGAGAGCGACGTGAAGGTGAACATCTTCCGGGCACGGCAGAAACTGAAGGAACGTCTGAAAGGCTTGAAAAAATAATTTTTAAAATGAGTTTAATGAACTATACTTATATAGAGCAATTACTGGAACGCTACTGGCAGGGCGAGACGAATCTCGACGAGGAGCAGATTTTGAGGTCCTTCTTCTGCCAGGAGGATGTGCCCGACCACCTTAGGGAGTACGCCGAGTTCTTTTCCTTTGCCAGGGATTCAAAGAACGAATGCGTGTCGGAAGATTTCGACTCCCGTTTCGCCGACATTCTGTCGGAGGAAGAAGAAAAGAAGGCGGTTCGCGTGAAGGCCATCCGTATTCCGTTTAAGAAACGTTTGATGCCGTTGCTCAAGTCGGCTGCCGTAGTGGCGCTGACACTCACTATCGGAGGTGCTGCACTGAGGGCAGTGATGGCTCCCGAAGAGCCGGACACCATACATCTGACTACTGGCACCTATGTGCAGAAGCAGGACGTGAAGGCCGTGATAGAGGCAGCTCAACGCTCCATGACGGCTAAGGCCGACAGTATCAGCGACAAGAAGTCGGTGGACTCCGACCTGAAGACCGAATAAATTGGGAACAAATTTTTTTGATATAATAATGTTACTAAAAACACCAAGAAGCTGTGAAGTTTCAATTCTCTCATGTAATGAATGAAAAGGTTTTTTAAAAACCAGAAAGCTCCGCTCCAACAGGCGGGGCTTTTTTCTTCTTTGAGGTTTGAGGTTCATAGTCTGGTGGGCTTCGGTTCGTATCGGGTTGACTTTGTGCTTGGGAAGACGGATTCATCCCCTACTACAGGTTTGAGGTTTATTTCTTTGGTGAGAAATGTGTTTTTTTATTGTCTTACAATTTTAATTTTTTGGAAAATGTTGTTTGATGTTCACACACACAATCGTGAGACTCAGTCGCTTGCTATCGTGAACTGCGGTTTGGAGGATGATTTCAGCCGTTATCCCCGTTTTTCCCTCGGCTTGCATCCCTGGGATGTGGATGAGCATTGGAGGGAGAAGGTGGATGCTTATCGCCATTTGCTGAAAAATTCCCCGTTCGAAGAATTCCGGAATCAGCTGGTGGCATACGGTGAGATTGGGGTTGACAAGGTTCGCGGAGGAGATTTGAAGATGCAAATCGAGTGTTTCGAGGAGCAGTTGCTGATGGCGCATCACTTCGGACTTCCGGTCATTATCCATTGCGTGAAAGCCTATGAGGAGGTGTGGCGCAGCTTGCGTGAACTGCTGCTTCCCCATCCCTATCCGGTTATTTTTCATGGTTTCAGAGGAAAGCCCGAGCTGGCGTCATGGCTGCTCAGGTGGAATGTGGGCTATCTGTCGTTTGGACCGCACTTCAACGCCGACAGTCTTCGGATGGCCTATGCTGCTGGCCGTATGTTTCTCGAGACCGACGACAGCGGCGTGTCCATCGGGGATGTCTACACTTCTGCGTCCAGGGCCTTGAGCATTTCTCCGGCTGAGATCGTGGTGCCTGGAATATTCAGGTTGTAGGCTATCTGTGCCAGAGGTTCGAGCACGAACCGCCGTTTGTGCATGAGGGGGTGGGGGATGGTCAGTCTGGGAGTCTGGATGACTTGGTCGTCGTATATGAGTATGTCGATGTCGATGACCCGGTCGTGGTAGAAATGGGTGGTCGTACCGTCGGGGTTTACGACGGTCTTGCTTTTCTGCATCCTTCCCAAGCTCCTCTCAATGGCCTGGCAGCGGTCGAGCAGCTCCATGGGCTTGAGGATGGTCTCTACCTCCACGCAAGCGTTGAGAAAGTCGTTTTCGCTGTCAAAGCCCCATGGCTTTGTTTCAATGAAGGCAGACTGGGCCTTCACATTCCCAATCTGCCTGTCGATTTCCTTTATGGCGGCATTGAGGTTGGCCTCTTTGTCGCCTATGTTTGTGCCTAATGATAAGTATACCATAGTGTTTAATCCACGATGAGGAGCGCGTCGCCGTATGTTCCAAACTTGTAGTCCCCTTTGAGCGCCTCGTTGTAGGCCTTCATCACGTATTCGTATCCTCCGAATGCGCATGTCATCATGAGCATGGTGGTGAGAGGGAGCTGGAAGTTGACCACATATGCGTTGGCCACCGAGAACTCATATGGAGGGAAGATGAACTTGTTGGTCCATCCCTCGAATTCTTTCAAGATGCCTTCCGGACCGGCAGCGGTCTCAGTAGCTCTGAGCACGGATGCTCCCACGGCGCAAACTCTGGCGTTTTTCTCTTTCGACTTGTTGACGATTCTGCATGCCTCTGCGTTGACGAACATCTGCTCGCTGTCGGTCTTGTGCTTGGTGAGGTCTTCCACGTCGATATTTCTGAAGTTGCCCAGTCCGGAGTGAACGGTGATGAAAGCCTGGTCTATGCCTTTGATTTCCATACGTTTCATGAGTTCCCTCGAGAAATGCAGTCCGGTGGTAGGAGCGGTCACGGCTCCTTCGTTCTTGGCATAGATGGTCTGGAACCACTCCATGTCCTCGGGCTGAGCCGGTCTGAGCTTTCTCACGTCCTCTGGAATCGGTGCCTCTCCCAGTGCGTAGAGCGACTCCTTGAACTCCTCGTGGGGGCCGTCGTAGAGGAATCGGAGTGTTCTTCCTCTCGATGTGGTGTTGTCTATCACCTCAGCCACCATGGAGCTGTCGTCTCCGAAGTATAGTTTGTTTCCGATACGAATCTTTCTTGCAGGGTCGACGAGCACGTCCCACAGTCTTTGCTTCTCGTTGAGCTCGCGAAGTAAGAACACTTCGATTTTCGCTCCGGTCTTTTCCTTGTTTCCGTATAGTCTTGCCGGGAACACCTGAGTGTCGTTGAAGATGAAGGAGTCACCGTCGTCGAAATAGTCGATGATGTCCTTGAAAATTCGGTGTTCGATTTCTCCTGTCGTGCGATGGAGCACCATGAGTTTTGCCTCATCGCGGTTTTCTGTTGGGAACTGCGCGATCTTCTCATCGGGCAGTTTGAATTTGAATTGAGAGAGCTTCATAATTTATAGTTTAGAGTTGAGTGTTGAGAGTTGAGAGGAATTTTACTGGATTTTATAGACTTTCTAGATTCTATAGATCTTATAGATTTTCTATATTCTCTGGATTTTCTACAGGGTTGGAATTTCTTTATTCCTCTTTTATATGAGTTTCCACCCATTGCTCGAAAGTGTCGATGTCGCGTGCCTGCTGGAGGGTGAATTTTCCCACTTTCGTGCGGATGAGGGCTGTGAGGTATGCGCCAGAGTGGAGCGCCTGCCCGATATCGCGTGCGAGTGCCCGGATATAGGTGCCTTTGCTGCATACCACGCGTATGGTGATGGTGGGTTGGCTGCTCATGTCTGCGGCCTTGACGGCTTCTTCGCGGTCGGCATGCTTGATGTGTATCGGAGCCGGCTTTGTGGAGGTTTTTCCGTCCATGTCGTAGCTGAGGAGCTCAATCTCGTCGATGACGAGCGTCTTTGCCTTGATCTCCACTTCCTCCCCTTTCCTTGCGCTCTTGTAGGCGGGCTTTCCGTCGATTTTCACGGCGGAGAAGGTCGGAGGAACCTGCTCTATGGCCCCGATGAACTGCTGCAGCGTCTGATCCACGAGCTCGCGGGTGATGTGGCTGGTGGGGTATGTGCCGTCCTCCTCTGTCTCCATGTCGAACGACGGCGTTGTTGCACCCAACTTGAGAGTGGCCACATATTCTTTCGTCCCGGCCTGAAGCTGGTCAATCTGCTTCGTTGCCTTTCCTGTGCAGACGATGAGCACGCCGGTGGCAAGGGGGTCGAGGGTTCCGGCATGGCCCACCTTCATCTTCTTGATGCCCAGCTTATGGCACAGAATGCCCCTCACTTTCGACACGAGCCTGAACGATGTCATGGTGTAGGGCTTGTTGAAACAGAATATGTTGCCTTCTTCGGGGTTGAGCATATACGGAGTCCTTGCTGTTGGTTCTTGAAAAAAATCAGAAAAGTTGCCAGATGATTGTGGCAAGTCCTACGATGGCACAGTAGATGGCGAAATAGATGAGTTTTCCGCGTTTCACGATGTTTATCATCCATTTGCAGGCGAGGCATCCCGTGATGAAAGCGGCGGCGAATCCGGTGATTAGCGCCGTTGTGGATATTCCGCTCATTGCCGTCTCCATTCCCTGCTCCATGATCTTCTTCACGTCGAGCAGTGCCTCTCCGAGAATGGGAGGGATGACCATAAGGAATGAGAACTGGGCCAGCTTCTCCTTTTTGTTGCCGAGCAGGAGGCCAGTTCCGATGGTGGATCCTGACCGTGAGAGTCCGGGCAGAGCTGCGAACGCCTGTGCGATACCGATGATGAACGCGTCGAGCATGGATATGTGCTCTTTTGTCCTCGGCTTGGAGAAATAGGAGAAAGAGAGCAGGCATGCCGTGACGAGCAGGCAAACGCCCACAACCATGAGGCTGCTGAAATAGGCCTCAATCTGGTCTTTGAAGAAGAGTCCTACGATGCCGATGGGAATCATGGATATGATGATGTTGAGCGCATAGTTCTGTTCCTCGTTGAGCGAGCGTATACCGTGCTGGCTGGGCACGATGGCGTCTCCGGTCTTGAAGAGTCCTTTGAATATCCATGCCACCTCTTTCCAGAGGATGAAAAGCGTGCTGCACACCGTAGCCACGTGTACGGCGATGGTGAACGTGAGTATCTGGTCGGGGTCGTTCACACCGAGCAGACTGCCGGCAAGTGCCATGTGTCCGCTACTGCTGACTGGCAAGAACTCTGTGAGTCCTTGGAAAATGCCCATAATGAGGGCTTCTAACCATTCCATTTCGTATTTCAGTTTTTTATTTTCGTTATTTTATAGCCTGATTGGGCTCTTCTTCTGTCTCAGCCTTGTCGTCCTCTTTCTGGCTTTTGGATTTCCAGAGGATTGCCACGACTACAAAGATGAATCCGATGAGGCAGACCATCGGCGCAACGACAATACGTCGTGTTCCGAAGATGTCGGGGTTGAAGGCTTTCTCCGTTGTCGGTGCTCCGCTCATGAGGATGAATCCCAGAATGACGACGGCAAATCCGATGGCCAGGAGGATGTAGTTCAGTTTGCTGAAAGCAAAGTCTCTTTTGTTCATATTGTTAAGTTGAGAGTTTAGTGTTGAGAGTTTAGAGTGAAGTTACTATGGGTAGGGCTTATGCCATCAGATGTGGTAGAGGTCGTTGCTCGACATCCGCAGGTACCGGTTGATGGAGATGTATGTGCAGACGAAAGTGATGAGCAGTCCGAACAGTATGACGGATCCGCCTACGATGGCCAGCGTCTGATTGTCGATGATTTGCTTCACTTCTATGTCGAATGCGTAGAACCATCTTACGATGAAGAACAGGGCGATGCATGCGAGCATTGAAGAGATGATTCCCATGACGAATGCCTGCTTGAGGAACGGCTTGCGGATGAATCCCCATGATGCGCCGACGAGCTTCATGGTGTTGATGAGGAACCGTCGGGAGAAGATGGTGAGTCTCACCGTGTTGTTGATAAGTCCGAACGAGATGAACGTGAAGAGCGCCGCCAGCACGAGCAGAATGATAGTGAACTTGTTGATGCCCTTGTTCATGGACTCCACGAGGTCGGGGTGGTATGCCACGTCGTTGATTTCCGGTTTCAGTTTCAGACGTGTGGCAATGGCCTCGAGGCTGTCCTTGCTTGTATAGTTCTCAGCGATTTTCAGCTCTATCTCTGCCATGAACGGGTTGTAGCCTACGAACTCACCCGGGTCGGTGCCCAGCAGTTCCTTTGCCTCGCGTTGGGCTTCGTCTTTCGACTTGTAGAGCTGTTCTTTCACGAATCCGGACTCGTCGAGCTCGTTCTGCAGACGCAGCAACTGGCTGTCGTCAACACCCTCGTTGAGGTAGAGATTCACCACTACGTTCTCTTTCAGGTACTTGGATGCTTTCTTTGCGCTGATGACAAAGAGCACGATAGTGCCCAGGAGCATCAGCACGAAGGTGGTGCTCACCAGCGACGTCAGGAACTGGGTGCTGAAATAGCCGGTGTATGATGCTTTCTTTTTTCTTCTGCTCATATTTTTAGTTTAGAGTTTAGAGTTTAGAGTTTAGAGTGAAGTTACTCTTGTTAGTTGAGAATTTAATGAAAATTCTTACATTACCTCACCTCTTCGCCTTTGAGCGTGGCCGACGATGACTCCGTGATTCTGACTTTTACGAAGTCGCCGATATGGTGGTTTCCACGGTCGAACACCACCACCTTGTTCTGGCTGGTACGGCCGAAGAGCTGGTCGCGCGAACGCTTGCTCACACCCTCCACGAGCACTTCGTACTCTTTTCCGATGTCCTTTCGGTAGCTTTCCGCGCTGAGTTCGTTCTGCAGGGCGATCATCTCGTTGAGACGTTGCAGCTTCACCTCTTCTGGCACGTCGTCGGGCAGGTGTTTCGAAGCGTAAGTTCCAGGCCGCTCCGAGTATTTGAACATGAATGCAGAGTCGTAGGCACACTCTCGCATGAGGGAGAGTGAGGCCTGATGGTCCTCGTCTGTCTCTGAGTGGTAGCCCACGAAGATGTCGGTAGTAAGGCCGCAGTCGGGAATAATCCGTCTGATGGCTGCCACGCGGTCCAGATACCATTCGCGGGTGTACTTGCGGTTCATGAGCTTGAGGATGCGGTTGCTTCCGCTCTGAACGGGCAGGTGGATATGCTTGCAGATGTTCTGGTGGGAGGCCATCACCTGCAGCGTCTCGTCGCTCATGTCCTTGGGGTGGGACGTGGTGAAGCGTATGCGCATGTCTGGCACCGCCTCGGCCACTCGTCTGAGCAGTTCGGGAAAGCCGATACCGTCCCACTGGTATGAGTTGACATTCTGTCCCAGCAGCGTCACCTCCTTGAACTTCCGGTCGTTGAGGTCGCGAACCTCGGCCAGAATGCTGTCGATGTCGCGGCTTCGCTCCCTGCCTCGGGTATAGGGCACGATGCAGTAATGGCAGAAGTTGTTGCAGCCTCGCATGATGCTGACAAATCCGCTGACATGGTTGGCGTGTATCCTCGAAGGGAGCACGTCCTTGTAAGTCTCCGTCGTGGAGAGTTCGATGTTGATGGCTTTCTCTCCCATCTCTGCCTGTGCGAAGAGATGGGGCAAGGAAAGATAGGCGTCGGGACCTGCCACGAGGTCGGCATGATGCTGATTGATGAGATCTTCTTTCACTCTCTCTGCCATGCATCCCACGACGCCGATGATGAGCTTCCGGTCCTTACGCTTCTGGCGGTATTGGTGGAGGGCTTCGAGTCGGTTGATAATCTTGTTTTCCGCATTCTGCCTTACGGAGCAGGTGTTCAGCAGTATTGCATCAGCCACTTCGAG
>OCTX011679538.1_pt1 | contig 16074 bp, 18 predicted proteins | sample 1539691 | NCBI WGS metagenome assembly OCTX01 (sample SAMN02144231, study PRJEB22623) | gut metagenome | biome: sheep rumen | host: Ovis aries | place: New Zealand | reverse complement strand
TCCGTCAGCAGATCGGCCCCGGATAAAGAGCCGCCCGGATGCCCGCTTTGTGCCGCATACACCATCTTGATGATGTTCTGTCTTACATGCAGGGCATGTTTTTCTATATCTGTCATATGATTTCTTATAGCCTCCTTCTACAAAATTAAGTATAAGAAAAAGAAGGTTTGTTTACAAGCGATTTTCACCAAACCTTCTTACATTCTTTTCAACATTTAGGAAAAATTTGTAAGGGGATTCAACTTTTATTTCCCCATTTCTCTTTCCGTTTTTTCCGTATTTACTGTACCTGACTTTTTAAATAGGCAAAGATAAATTCATCTAAATCGCCATCCAAAACAGATTGTACCTGACTGGTTTCATAGCCGGTACGAACATCTTTGACCAAAGAATAAGGGTGCATGACATAACTGCGAATCTGAGATCCCCATTCATTGGCACTTTGTTCTCCTTTGATTTCTTTGAGTTTCTTTTCTTTTTCTTCAATTTCCAATTGATACAAACGAGATTTTAAAATACGAAGCGCTTCTTCCCGATTTTCATGTTGACTGCGCCCATTTTGACAAGTAGCCACGATACCGGTAGGCTTATGTACCATACGAACAGCACTGTCCGTTTTATTGATATGTTGCCCTCCGGCTCCGGATGCTCGTTTCGTTTCTACGATTAGATCTTCCGGTTTAATTTCGATTTCAATCTCATCATTAAACTGCGGCATGACCTCTAAAGAGGCAAAGCTGGTATGTCTTCTGGCGCCAGAATCAAAAGGAGAGATACGAACTAAGCGATGCACGCCTTTTTCTCCTTTTAAATAACCATAGGCCTTATCCCCTTCTACCAGAAAAGTCACGCTTTTGATGCCGGCTTCTTCTCCGGCCAGATAATCAAGCACTGTGACTTTCCAGCCTTTCTTTTCGGCATAGCGGGTGTACATACGATACAACATGCTGGCCCAGTCACACGATTCTGTTCCTCCGGCACCCGGATGCAGTTCAAGAATCGCATTGTTTTGATCGTATTCATGTGAAAGTAAGACCTGAATCTCAAAGGCTTCAAAGCTTTCACTGGCTCCCACATACTCATCAGAAGCCATCTCTAATAATTCTTCATCCAGATCATTTTTTAAGGCCTCTGCCGTTTCATCCAATGATTCCAACTGCTCCAACAAGCTTTCATAGTGATCTACGATATCTTTTAAGGAATTTCGCATGCGAATCACGGATTGCGCTTTCTTTTGATCCGACCAGAAGCCTTCTTCTAAAGTCTGTTTGTCATAGTCTTCAATCTGTTTCTTTTTCTGAGCTAAGTCAAAGTGACTCACCCAGAGAACGTAATTTCTCCAGGTGAGTGCTCACTCCTTGTTTTAATTCATATAGTTCCATTATGCTTTGGTCTCCCTGCGAATGCGCACCTTGCACAAGAAGAAAGTAATTTCACGATCGATGCGACGATTCATCTCTTCAAACATGTCAAATCCTTCTTGTACATATTGTTGTAGTGGGTTATTTTGCGCATAACTTCTTAAATAAATACCACTTCTTAATTTATCCATTCGGTCGATATGAGCAATCCAGTTTCTGTCAATGTTACGTAAAACCACGGTTCTTTCAAATGGAAGGAACTGCTTTTTAACAGGCTGAATTTCTTTTTCATATTCGCCCCAGATCTTATTTTTCGCATAATCTTCGATTTCTTTATACGACTTACCTTCAATTTCATCCGGCTTGATCTGTTTTTCTTCCTGCATACCCATGATATCAAACGATTTAGACAGACTGACAGGATCAACCGTCTGTTTTTTGGCATCAACAATGTTTGCCTGCAGCGTTTCTTCAATTGCCTTATCAAAGATCGTATGTACCATTTCATGGACTTCATCGCTTTCTAAGATACGATTACGCTGCGCATAGATGATCTCACGCTGACGACGTAATACATCATCATAATCCAGCAGCTGTTTACGCATATCAAAGTTAAAGCCTTCTACACGTTTTTGGGCCATGGTGATCGAACGCGTTACCGCTTTGGACTGCACTTGTTCATCGCCCAGTTTTTCAAACATCTTCTGCAGCTTGTCACCACCAAAACGCACCATCAGGTTATCTTCCAGAGATACATAGAATCGAGAAAATCCCGGATCCCCCTGACGTCCGCTTCGCCCACGCAGCTGGTTATCGATACGACGTGATTCATGACGTTCCGAACCCAAAACGGCTAAACCGCCTAATTCACGTGTTTCTTTTGTCAGCTTGATATCGGTACCACGTCCGGCCATGTTAGTGGCAATTGTTACTGATTTTGGTCTTCCGGCCTTGGCGATGATTTCTGCTTCACGTGCATGGTTTTTGGCATTTAAAACTTCATGCGGAATGCCTTCTTTTTTCAACAGATTACTGATCAGCTCACTGGTTTCTACCGCAATCGTACCCACTAAAACCGGCTGTCCTTTGGCATATAAACGTTTTACTTCTTCGACTAAAGCCTTATATTTGCGATCTTTATGGGCATAGATTTCATCCGGCTGGTCTTCACGGATAACCGGACGGTTTGTCGGAATTACGACAACCTTCATGTTGTAGGTCGATAAGAATTCTTCCTCTTCTGTTTTTGCGGTACCGGTCATACCGGCCAGTTTTTCATACAAACGGAAGAAGTTCTGATATGTGATCGTAGCCAGAGTTGAAGTTTCTTCCTTGATTGGAACACCCTCTTTAGCCTCGATGGCCTGATGTAAACCATCACTGTAGGCACGTCCCGGCATCAAACGACCGGTAAACTGGTCAACGATCACAATTTCCTGATCATCACTGACCACATATTCCACTTCATTCGTAAAAATATAGTTTGCCTTTAGAGCCTGATTGATGTGATGTACCAGCTGTGTATGTTCGATATCGTATAAGTTTTTGATATGGAAATACTTTTCCGCTTTATGCACACCATCCTCGCTCAACATGACCTGACGTGTTTTTTCATCGATGTCATAGTCACCGGAAATCAAATGTTTTTCATGTGTAAAACGATCGGTTTCATATTCCGGAGCCACTAAAGTCTTGGCAAATTTATCCGCCTGAATATACAAGTTGGCTGTTTCTTTCTTTCCTCCGGAAATGATCAACGGTGTACGACTTTCATCGATCAATACGGAATCGACCTCATCGATGATGGCCATGTGCAAACCTCGCATAACACGATCTTCAACACGGGTCACCATATTATCACGCAAGTAGTCAAAACCTAATTCTGAGTTAGTCGTATACGTAATATCACAAGCATAGGCCTCTCTTTTTTCTTTGGCCTTTAATTCTCGTTTGTTGACACCAACGCTTAAACCTAGAAAACGATAGATTTCACCCATCCAGGCTGCATCACGTCCGGCCAAGTATTCGTTAACAGTAATGACATGGACACCCTGCCCTGTCAATGCGTTTAGATAGACAGCCATCGTAGCGGTCAAGGTTTTACCTTCACCGGTTTTCATCTCGGCAATATCCCCTTTGTGCATGGCCACAGCCCCCATGACCTGCACGCGATACGGTTTTTCATTAATGACACGATAGGCAGCTTCCCTAGCTGTTGCGAAAGCTTCCGGTAATAAATCATCTACTGTTTCACCTTCGGCCAATCGTTTCTTGTATTCTTCTGTTTTTTCTTTTAACTGATCATCGCTTAAAGCCGCCATTTCATTTTCATGCGACAACACTTGATCAGCAATCTTTTCCAGCGTACTGATTTCACGCTTCTCTTCCGAGAAAAGATTTGATAATAATCCCATAAAGTAGCCCTCCTGCTTACTGTTTATACAAATTTACACGCTATATCATTGTAGCATATTTTTCAAATGAAGACTAGAATTCCCACAGGAACTTACAAACTCTTTATATTTGATATAAAGTCAATAAATTTTTAATTTTTATCATTAAATTTTTATTGATTTTAATAAAATTAAATGATATTAATTAAGTAGACAACAAGGAGGATTCATCATGAAAAGAGATGCTGAACAAGTTTTAACACGTAAGATGCGAAGAATTCTATTGATCTCGTTAATATTTACCGGATTTTGTGCAATCTATGCATTGGTAGAGATCGTGCAGGATACCTTACAAGGAATCTGGGCCTATATGGGATGGGTACAATATCTTTATACAATGGTATTCTGTAGTGCAATCATACTGTTTTTCTTTACGATCTTATTTCTTTACTGGACACACAGATCGTTTGCCGATATTTTATTCAAAGGAATTCGTTTGATTGGAGTAATTCTGACAATTGCCGCTTTTGTGATACCGAGAATTCCGGACTATCAACCAGGTGCAGTTACAATCATATGTTTTGGAAATTTTGTATTGGCAGATGGGTTGTTTTCATTGGTAGGTATCGTTTTCATACTATTGTCTTCTATTTTGGAAGTAGGCTATAATCTTCAAAATGAAGTCGATGCGACTTTGTAGGTGAAGCTCATGGCTATCATATTACGTTTAGATCGAGTCATGGCCGATCGAAAAATATCTTTAAACGAGCTTTCTGAAAAGGTGGGCATTTCCAATGTGAATTTATCGAATTTAAAGACCGGTAAAGTCAAGGCTATTCGTTTTTCTACCTTGGATGCGATCTGCAAAGTGCTGGAATGCCAGCCTGGCGATATATTAGAATACCAAGACGACAAACAGACAGCCTAAGCTGCCTGCTTTATTTTAGGATCCACTGTGCCGCAAATATCGCAAAAATACCTAACAAGATACTAAGAAGCACATAGATTATGGCCATGGTATATTGCCCTGTCTGCATCAATTGTTGGGTTTCTAAAGAAAAGGTTGAAAAAGTCGTAAATCCACCACAAACTCCGGTTTTAAAAAATAAAACAAGACGAGGATCCATCTGTGTATTTTTTGTGGCTAAGGAAACGATTAAACCAATCAGAAAACATCCAATGACATTAATACCTAGAGTGTGAATGGGAAAGCCATTTGTTTCTACAGGAATCTTCCCGATCAGATATCGAAGGATGGAGCCGATACATCCTCCTAAACCTACGGCTAGACAATCTATCATAATTCTTCCTTTCCTTGTGTAATTTTTTGAATACTGGCACGATTTGCCCTTCTTAACATTTCATCGAATGGCATTTTCTGTGATAAACTATCCAGACAACTGGCTGCATGGGTATCGCCGGCTCCGGTTGCATTTTTGGTGGCAACCGCTTTTTCCACTTCGTGATACAACTTTTTTCCATCATAGGCATAAGAGCCACGGGAAGCATCTGTTACGATGACAGGCTTTTGTGTCTTTTCAAATAAAGAAACCATCCCTTCTTGAAAAGAACATTGACACCACGCTTCACATTCTTCTTTGTTCATGTGTAATACCGGTTTTAGATCCAACATCTGTTTTAATACGCTTGGAATTGCAGAGATTCTGGGGCCCGGTGCAAAAAAGATTTTACTACTTGTTTTTGCACAATAATCGATCAAACATTGATTCTGTTTTTCTTCCAAATCAATTCCGGATATATAGATCCAATCTGCCTGCGGTAAATCAACAAGCATCTGCGGTGTATAAAAATATTCAGCGCCATGACTGGAAAGAAAAGTTCTTTGTCCATTGGGTTCAATCAAGCAAATACAGACGCCATTTTCCTGTAAAACCGTAGGCATGATCGTCTCTATTTCTTCGGATAACAGCTTTTCTTTGACAAATTGGGCATACATACCGGTACCTATCGGACAAACTAAAATAGAATCCGGACAAGCTTTACTGACATGATAGCCACAACCGCCCAGTGCCATTTGTCTGGATATAACTTTGACATCCTGTGCGGATGTTGGTAAATGATCCACATACAAATATAAATCAGCTGTACAGGAAGCTAAAACGAGCTTAGTCATACGATTTTTCTTTCAAACGGATCACTGGAAATGCCCTGTTTTAGAATTTCTTTGGCCCATTCTTGGGCACCTACCAGGCTATGATCTTTGTAGTTTCCACATTCTTTTTCCTGTGTTCCCGGCACTTGTTCCCATGTCGTATGCAAAATATCTTCCAATGCTTCTTTTAAGGCGATGGCAATATCCTTTGTCTCATGTTCATTCCAGCATAGTAAATGAAAACCTGTACGACAACCAAACGGTGAACAATCGATATAGCCCTCAATTCTTGGGCGAAGATAGAGAGCTAATAAGTGTTCTAACGTATGCATGGCACCAGTAGGAATTTCCTGTCGATTGGGCTGCGTTAAACGCACATCATAGTTAGAGATCCTGTCTCCTTTAGGACCTTGTTCTACGCTGATCAAGCGCACATAAGGGGCTAAGACTTTCGTATGATCTAACGTAAAACTCTCAATTACAACTTCTGACATATTTGATTCTCCTTTATATATCGTTCTGTCTGTTTTAAAAATGGTAAAAAAGCACTGGGAATGGAAAACTGTTCATGAATTTGATCGATTGTATAAAAATTCTCCGACATAGAATCGACCTCACATAGATACCCTTTCATAGTCCATTCCACATGTGAAAAAACATGAATGTGTTCTTTCAATTCCACCTGTTTCACAATATGCTCCGGCTTTTGTTCATCAAAACCATAAAGTCCGGATAAAAGTCCGGTTTTAGGTCGCTGTACTAAATGAATTTTATCTTTGCAAACCAATACATAATAGGTTTTATCTTCTTTTCGGCGCTCCTTTTTCTTGGGCTGCACCGGTAATTTTGATGGATCTCCTTCAAGATAGGCTTTGCAGTCTTTCTGAATCGGGCAAGCAGCACATCTTGGATTTTTAGGAATGCAGACCAAAGCACCTAGTTCCATCAAAGCCTGATTATAACTGCTGATGGGATCGGCCAGAGAATCCTCAACCAATTGTTCGATCTTCTTTTTTACTTTCGTTTGTTTTACATCCTCGGTGATATTGTACAATCGGGAAAATACACGAATCACATTCCCATCAACAGCACTGACTTTTTCATCATAGGCAATAGAAGCAATCGCACCTGCCGTATAATCACCAATGCCCGGCAATTTTTTAAGCTCTGCTTTCGTTTTCGGCAAGCTTCCCTGATAGCGTTCCATACAATCAATCGCACATTTTTTCATATTGCGCACACGATTATAGTAGCCTAATCCCTGCCAAAGCTTTGTCAGATCATCGTCATCGGCCTGGGATAAGCTTTGAATATCCGGGTATTTTTCAATGAATCTTCTATAATAAGGAAGCATAGCTTCAATGCGTGTCTGCTGGGCCATGATTTCAGAGATCCAGATCGAGTAAGCTTCTTTTTTCTCTCGAAAGATCAGTGGTCTGGCGTTTTTGTCATACCACTTTAATAAATCTTTTTGAAACATAAATCAAAAAGCAGGATTAAACCCTGCTGAAGATCCACTGGCAATCTCCTGTTACTTTTACAGGACCGCTGCCAGCAGTAATAAATACGGTTTCCCCCTTGGTCAGTTCCAAGACCTCGCCATCGTTTTCAACCGTAGCATTTCCTTCTACCAAAACCATAGAGGCAAAGCTTTCCTCATCTACATCAATGATCGTACTGCCTCTTAATGTGGTTTCAAAGCTTGTGAAATAATCACACGTTGCCAACAACATCGTTGTCGCATTTTCATCGCTGATCGGCTTACCGGCTGGTTTGAAATCCGATTCGATTGGATCTAAATTCGAAACATCGATAGCTTTATCAATGTGCAATTCTCTTGGCTTTCCATCTTTTCCTACACGGCCAAAATCATAAACACGATACGTTGAATTGGAATTCTGCTGAATCTCACATAAAGTAATTCCGGCTCCGATCGCATGAATCGTTCCTGCCTTGATAAAGAACACATCACCTTTATGTACCGGTACTTCTTTTAGCACTTCAAGAAGCGTGTTATTTTCGATACGTTCTCTGAATTCTTCTTTAGTAATCGACTGGTTGACACCAAAGTACAAAGTCGCATCAGGCTGGCAATCTAAGATGTACCACATTTCTGTCTTTCCGTATTCCTTTTCTACACGAAGTGCATATTCATTATCCGGATGCACTTGAATTGAAAGAGGTTGTTTAGAGTCGATAAATTTGATCAACATTGGGAAAAACGCAAACTCTTTTCCTTTTGTTCCCAGACAATCTTTTCCCAACGCATCAATATATTCTGTCAAAGTCTTTCCTTGATAAGGACCGGATACAACAGTACTTGGGCCATCCGGGTGGGTAGATACTTCCCAGCTTTCCGCTACGATATCTAAATCACATTTCTTTCCGTATTTTTCCTTTAAATTCGTTCCACCCCAAATATAATCTTTATAAGCAGGGGCTAATTTTACAATTGGCATACTTTCACTCCTATTCTAGTCAAATTTATTATAAATCATTTTCGTCTTTCATGGTATGATTTAGCTATGAAAATCGCCATGCTTCAAATACAAGTGCAAGAAGATGTGAAGGACAACCTCAACCAAGTGCAATCCTTGGCTATACAAAGTCGTAAAGAAGGCGCTGATATTCTGGTCTTACCGGAAATGTGGAATTGCCCCTATATCAATGAGCAGATCAAAAAAAGTGTTTCTTCCTATGATCTTTGTAAAGAGCTTCTTCAAACACTTTCAGACAAACTAAAATGCATGATCGTTGGCGGCACGATTGCCCATAAGATAGAAGATAAGGTTTATAATGAGTGTCTTATTTTTGATCATGGAAAATTGATGGCTTCCTATGCGAAAACACATTTGTTTGAAGTTCATACTAAAAAGGATTATCAGGAAAAAGATATCTTTACACCCGGTGATCACCTTCAAACGTTTGATACTCGATGGGGTAAGATGGGCGTTTTGATCTGTTATGACATCCGATTTCCGGAAGTGGCAAGACTTCTTGCGATAAAAGGTGCGCATGTGCTCTTTTGTCCGGCCGCCTTTAATAAAAGCGTGACCCTGCAACATTGGACACCTCTTTTTCAGGTACGAGCTATGGAAAATCAGGTGTTTATGGTGGGTGTCAATCCAGCGCATTATCAATATGATACATTTGAAAGCTATGGACATTCCATCATCACTGATCCTTTTGGAAAGATCTGTTATCAGATGAATGAAAACGAACCCTATTCGATAACTGATATCGATTTAGAACGAGTTGATATGATTCGTCAGCGTATGCCTTTTTGGAAAATACGACGAAATGATTTATACATGCTAACGGAGGTCAATGAAAATGAAAGAAATTCAAATCAATGAACTAACCGATTTTAAGATCGGACATGCGCAGAATGAAACCGGTGGTACCGGTTGTACGGTGATCCTTTGCGAAAAAGGAGCTGTTGCCGGTGTAGATGTACGTGGTGGTGGTCCTGCCACAAGAGAAACCGATCTTTTAAACCCTAAAAATATGGTCGAACAAATTCATGCGGTCACACTAGCCGGCGGCAGTGCTTTTGGCCTGGAAGCCAGCTGCGGTGTCATGGAATATTTAAGCGAGCATGAAATTGGCTTTGATATGAAAGGGATTTATATTCCTATCGTATCCGGCGCCTGTTTATTTGACTGCAGTGTAGCCGATCCAAAAGCCTATCCGACTAAGAAAATGGGCTATCAAGCCTGCCAAAACGCCAGTCATCAAATTCCCAAACAAGGATGCATTGGGGCCGGAACCGGAGCCAGCGTCGGTAAATTTTTAGGATTTGATAAAGCTATGAAAACCGGATTAGGTCATGCCGCTTTTCAAGTGGGTGATGTCATGGTAGCTGCCATTGTAGCCGTCAATGCATGTGGTGATGTCTATTTTGAAAACAGTGAAAAGCCGATTGCCGGTATTTATGACTATCCAAATAAAAAACGACTCTCTACACTTGATTTTATGTTTGAAAACCAACCAATCGAAGAAAGCTGTGGTATGAATACGACCATCGGCTGCATACTCACCAATGCAAAACTTACCAAAGCACAAGCCAATAAAATTGCCAGCATGGCCCATAACGGCTATGCCCGAACCATTCGCCCGGTCCACACATCCAGTGATGGTGATACCATCTTTGCGATGGCCAGCCAACAAGTAGAAGCTCAGCCGGATGTTGTCGGTGCTTTAGCTGCCAAAGCAATGGCCAAAGCCATTGAAAATGCCTGCCTCTATGCCACACCGATGTATGGTTTAACCACGTATTCTGAAATTTGTAAATAACCAATAAAAAGAGGTGCTAGACCGTAAACTGGTCAATTGGCACCTCTTTAAATCCTTCTGTTGTCAAAGCCATCATCGTTTTAAATCCACATTGTTTGATCAATTCCATGGATTCTTTGTAGTAACAATCTAAGTCAACTCGATTATGACAATCACTGTTTAATAAGATCTTTCCACCTTTTTCTTGAATATATGCAAGCAATGTTTGATGTGGGTAAGGCTTTGTTCTATAGCCTCTGGAAATAGCTCCGGTATTGACTTCAAAGATCTTACCGGCTTTGATTAAAACATCAATGCAATCTTTGGCATATGACAAATATGTTGGATCGGTAAACGAAAGAAAGCTTTCATCCTCATTGAATTTCATCAAAAGATCTAAATGTCCGACAATATCCACTTCCGGATAGTGTGCGATATTTTTTAGATCTTCGTAATAGTCTTTGGCATACTTTAGAAAATCACCATCATAGAGTTCTACAATTTCCTGGGCCATTTCTTTGGAGTAGTCTACATTTTTGACCTGATTTTTGATAAACATGAAATGTTTGCTTCCAATCACAAAATCATAAGGTTCTTTTGAGGGAATACGCTGAGAAATATCTTCTTCGATTCCTAAAAAAATCTGAATTTGATCTTTGTATTTTTCTTTGGCCTCTAAAATATCTTTTCTGTAATTTGGAAGATCCTTTTCCTTCATGGCTACCTCATCGACCAAACAGGGGCCATGTCCGGAAAAACCAAGTACGGTAAATCCTTTTTCGATCGCCGTTTGTACCATTTCCTCAATACGATCTTTTCCATCGCAATAGGTACTGTGTGTATGTAAGTTTTGTTTAATCATGTAGTATCCTTTCCAGCCATTCTTCGCATCCTTTTTCAATATCCCGGTAAGCCGTTTCAAAATCGTCGGTGTACCATGGATCAGCTACATCTTTATCCTGGAGTAAAGAATGTACTTTTTCTTCTTTATCATTATAAAAGATGCTCTTTAAATTTTGAAGATTCCATCGATCCATTCCTAAGATATAATCCCATTTTTCATATTCGTCAAAGCGTACCTGACGCGCATGTCGTTTTGAAAAAGGAACCCCTTTTTCGGTTAGCTTTCTTTTTGCGGGCGGATACATATCATGTCCGATCTCTTCGGTACTGGTGGCCGCCGATTCAATGATAAACTGATCCTCTATTCCTTGATCTTTGACTAGTTTTTTCATAATAAATTCTGCCATGGGTGAACGGCAAATATTGCCGTGGCAGATGAATAGTATTTTTATCATAATTTCTAGATTCCTTCCTATTCGATATTAAAAGATGTCTCGAAAAGAGTTTTTTCGAGAAAAACATTTTTTAAATCTTCTTATTTCTTATTACTGTGGTAAAAGCTTTCCTTTCAATTCATCTTTCCCTTTTTCTTGTTTTTCTTGATTTTTCTGTGTATAATTCAATACATAGAGAGCAGGAAAATAGGGTGGCTCAATTGAATTGCCTTGTTGGATTGTTCTCCAATATGGAAACAAAGAGCCTTTGATGGTCATTTTTCGTAAATGGCTTTAATCAAAGGTTTTTTCTTTTCCTTTCAAATAATCATAGATTCTAATTAGACGTCTTAAATTTGTTCTGTAATCACTTCTAGAATGTTCAATATTTAAAGCATCTTTATCTTTCTCAAATATGCTTTTCAAGTATGTTTCTAATGTGTCAAAATCTATTTGATTTTCTGTTAAATAAGCTATATTCAACATTTCTTTATTCTTATCAAATTCCATTTTAAAAACATCTTCTAAGCTTGAATATCCTCTTTTTGGTCTATCTTTCTTAATTGTATTTGAAATAATATCATCAAAATCACTAACAATTAAATTATTTAATCCGGGGATATTATTATATTTCTTCTCATATAGAGAATTAATTGGTAATTTACCTGATTCACTTCTAGCTAAATAAGGGGCATATGACAATAAATCTTTGTCTTCAAATTGTAAATCATGCATAACTATATTTCTATACCATTGCGATGCAGTAATTCCTCTTAACCCATCAATACTCGGCACTTCTGTCGTTCCAATAGAAAGTACCAAATCATCATTAGATACTCTTTCATCATCTAGAGGTGCAACTTTAATGTTTTTTGTTGGTTCATTCGTTAAAGTGTATAAATATAGTTCATCTTTTAAAACACGCAAAAGTCGCACAGGAATGCTCATTTTTTTCATTGCGACTGCTTTATAAATAATAGAATAATCTGATAATGTCACCTTTGTCATAGTTAACACATTGGAATCGAAAGAAAAGGTTGAATCCCCAATTGCATAACCTTTTATACTTGGATCATATTCTACAAATATAAATTTTTCCCTTAGGTTATTTATTTGTTCTTTCGTCATGCATTTTACAATTGAGTTTAATATATCTTGTATATTTTTGTCTGAGATAGAATAGCCCATAAATATAATAGGGTATTCCATAAATATGGTCAGCAATTTAGCTGCAAGATATTCAGATTTTTCTTTAAATTATTTATAGTCATTTTCATTAATAACAACTGAACTTGGATCAGAAACTGAACCATGAATTTTATACACTTCCGCTATTCCCTGTAATCGTGAAAACAATAATGATTGTTGACCAATATATGATTTATATTCTGACAAATATTTTTCAAAAAACAAATCATAGTTCGTTGTAATGATTCCAGCTATCGATTTTTTTCGACATTACGAAGCAACGACACCTCTGATTTATATTTTTCATTTAATATTGAGTTTTCATTTAAATAATAGCTTACTTCTGCCTTGAATGGAGAACATCCATTTAAAATTAGCTTTGAGTATTTTTCGTCAACATTTCTAATGCTCGGATTATGAAACCACTCTCTATTAAAGTCCTCTTCTATATAAGTTGCAATAAGTGGATTTAATCCGTAAGGATGTTCTCGAAAGGAAGCCCTGTCTTCATATGATCGATAAGCAAACGGATCATTATTAAACTGTTTAACCATATGTTTTAATAAACTACTCCAATCGGGTAATTCAAAATATCGCCTAGAAAATCCCGATCCAATGAAGAGGAAAGGAATAGTTTCAAAATTATTGATCATTTCATTTAATTTATCTGCCATAATATTTAAACTCCTTTTATTCATTATACAATAGACTGTGCATTTTCATTGATTTTCTTATCTTATAAAATATAAAGAATCCCAGGGGTACCCTGGGTGGATGATGCTATTCTAATCCATTGGTTGCTAAGATAATGTATGACTCCCACTTCCTTTGAGGTTATGATCTATTTTCTCAACCTTCTTGAAAAATCATCATATTTGAATTCTTTTTAGATAATGATTAAAAGAATATTTCTCAATCACTAATCTTATTTTCAGATCCTTGTTTACATATTTTCCATACTTTGGTGAAGAATCCTCAACATGATATTGCGTTAGGTTTTGCTGCATTTTCTTCATTGTCAATCGTACAGTTATTATTTTGACAAAATAGACAAAAGAAGAAATTTAAAATAAAAACTCATAGAACAGCTAAATTCACAGCTTCCTATGAGTCATTTCAAAAAGATGTATAAAATTATAGTTCTCGATTACGGTTTTGTTCTTCAAACACAAGAATAGTTGTACTCAAATAATCTTTTTGTTCTTTTGTAAACCCTGGTAATCTAACTTGCAGTTCTTTGAGAAAGTGTTCTGATTCATCCAATTGACCTTCATGAAGGATATTATCCATAGAAAGATTTAATGTTTTAACAATAATACAGACAATATCAATGGAAGGATGTGTCTTTCCATTTTCAATTTTTGCCAAATAACGCTGTGAAACATGCGTGGCATCTGCTAACTGTTGTTGAGTCATATGTCTTTCTTTCCGCGCTTTTTTAATAGCTTTGCCGAAAGTGGATGAATAATCAATGAACATGCTCGTCACCTCGTAGCCATTGTAACTTTTATATCAATCGCATCATATTCCCTAGTAATTCGATAGAATAGGAACTATAGTTCTTTCTATGAAAAGTATAACATATATTAGGGAGAGGGTAAAAACTTATGATAATGTGGAGTTTGTTTACATAAACCATATTTGTTCCTATCCTATAAATCATTCGTCATTTCTATTTATAAAATCTAGTCAAATATAAAAAGAGGACTAGCCTATGAACTCACTAATCCTCGTTAGTACGATTATCACATTTTGCTTTCGTGTAATTTAATGTTGTTTTTTATGAAGTATTCACGTTTATTTGCATCATTATTAGCTTTATTTTGTATTTTTATTAAAGATTGCATCAGTTTTCGCACTTTAATTTATCTAATCAACGAAATAAATGACTTGAACCATAAACTAAACATTCGTCTATTTTTCTAATATATAATATTTGTATCTAAGAGTACTCATATCCATTGTCCCAATTTATTGAAAACTATATTTTTTATTTTATGTTAGTTCATCAAATAGATATATTTATCAGTAGAAAAAAGACGCATGTCATTAGACCATATTATATTAATATATACGATCTAGGAATTATTCAAATGAATTTTAACAACTTTCTAATCTACTTTATGTATAGTTGCCAATTCTACAGTGCATCTCATTGCTTTCAGTCTAGATTTGACATATTTCAAAGAGACTTTGCTAAAGAAAGGAATATGTGGCAGAGAACCTCCCTTGTCTTTTTGAATAATTGCATACACGATTCTAAGCGATTTATTATCATCAATCCGAAACTTTTCATCATTAGAACTTGCATTAATTTTATTATTTGCTTTATCTCTAAATTCCTTATCAGAAAGTAGTAAATCTGCCGACACCAAACCCTGATTGAAAAAATGGCTTAACGTAGAAGAGCCAGAATATGGCTTTAAATGAATTAATGTATCATCCTTCGCTAATATATCACATAATTCAATTTGGTTTCTTCCTCCTCCATGATAAATATTATTTTTATCCATTAATATATAATCATTTGGATGATTGTTTACAAACATAGTTGAATAGTCATTCTCAGTTTTACACATTTGAGTTTGAAATAAATCAAATCGAATCTCACTTTTATCAGTATTTTCGAAGTCAGTTTCTATCATTTTTCGGTAATCTTTAGAAATTTGATACCATTTTCCGTTATTGATACAATATGTATTATTTTCATAATCCATTTCCCCATATATACAGTTGTATGCAGACCATGTTTTCAATGGTTCGTTTCCTATAGCATCAAATAATTTTACTTTTTTTGATTTCAATTGCTTAGCATTTTTTAATTCCTTGCGAAATGATTTTAACAAAACGTCAATATAAATATCATCTTGTTTTTCCTTAATATTAACTACTTTGAAATAATCTACATTTCCCCAATCTATAATTTCGGGAACCGCTGACCAAAATTGACCCTTGTTACTATTTAAAGACTCAATTAATTTTTCATCTAATTCATTGATTAATTTTTTGTTTTTTACCGATTCAATATTATCAATCCATCCAAAATTGGTCTTATAATAATCTTTCTTATATATACTGAAAATACTATCAATTGTGCTTCCTATATTATCTATATCCACATCAGAACTTAATGTAACAGCATCGCTTCCACTTATCATTCCTTTTACTATACCATTATCACTAACCTTTCCAGCAACTTTATTAATCAAGTCTCTTTCAATATCAGCTCCAAAATCAAAAATATTTCCATATTTAGGTAGTTGATCTCTACTAGATTTTTGATTTCCCCCAATGGATACTCTATCAATGCTTCTTAAATCATCTTGTTTTAAAAGATTTAATGCTACTTTTAAACCAAAGTGATTTTCTATCATGTCATTATCAATTAAGTTTTTTCCTCTTCCAAAAGATACTATAAAAAATCTACCTTCTTTATTTTTATATAATAATATTAATTTTATAGATGC